>TARA_R110002051_G_scaffold112821_1_pt1 | contig 23351 bp, 19 predicted proteins | sample TARA_R110002051 | Tara Oceans TARA_R110002051 (sample SAMEA4397023) | marine metagenome | biome: Polar Biome; feature: [MES] marine water layer (ENVO:01000295) within the mesopelagic zone...; material: water (ENVO:00002006), including particulate matter (ENVO:01000060) such...
GTGGCCCGCAACACGCCGTAGCCGCCAAGCGCCACAAATCCCAGCATATAAAACGCACCCGCACCGGGGCCTATTAACCCGTCATAAAACGCCACCAGAGGGATAACCGACAGCGCAAATACCGCAGGGGTCAACCGCTCGGCACGGTCCACATCCCCCAAACCGGGCTTGAACGCAAAGAAAACTGCAATTGCGATCAGCAACACCGGCAACCCAAACCGGATCACCTCGGTCGGCAAATATGACGTCAAAAGCGCGCCGCAAACAGCGGCACCAAAAGCAATCAGCGCAGGTTTGATTTGCGCGCGCAAGTTCACATGGCCACCCCGTGCATATGCAATCGCCGCCATGCCCGCACCAAACACACCTTGCACCTTATTGGTCGCGATCGCGGTCACAGGCGGTGCACCCGCCAGTACCAAAACAGGTAGCGTGATCAAGCCGCCACCCCCTGCAATAGAATCGACAACACCCGCGATAAACGCAGCCGCCATCAGCAGGGCCAGAACCTCGTAAGTGACCTCGAACATCTAGGTGACAAACTCGGATCTGGCATAGCCTTGGATGAACAACAGCGCTGACAGATCACCGTGATTGACGCGCACATCGCACTGGGCTTGCACGGACGGTTTTGCATGTAACGCGACCCCCGTGCCAGCGCGTGTCAACATGCCCAGATCATTTGCCCCGTCTCCGACAGCCAATACCTCGCGCGGTGAAATCCCCAATCGGGCGGCAATATCTTCCAGCGCCGCCACCTTGGCGTCTCGGCCCAGAATCGGACGCCCGACGTCGCCCGTCAATTTGCCACCCTCGGCTATCAGCGTATTCGCGCGGTTCTCGTCGAACCCGAGCGCCGCAGCCACGCGGGCAGTAAAGGCGGTAAATCCACCCGAAACCAACGCGGCATACCCGCCAGCGGCTTTCATCGTTTGAACCAACTCGTATCCACCAGGCATATACGTGATGCGGGTTTGCAAAACGTGATCTATCACCGCCTCGTCCAACCCGCGCAACAGCCCGACACGCTCGATCAGCGCCGCCTCGAAATCCAGCTCGCCGTTCATTGCGCGCGCAGTAATGCCCGCGACATGCTCGCCAACGCCAGCTTCGGCGGCCAATTCGTCAATACATTCCTGACGGATCATTGTGCTATCCATATCGGCAAGCAACATCGCCTTGCGGCGCCCCTGGGCGGGCAACACCACCAGATCAACACCGACCTTTTGCAAGTCCGCCCACACCGCATCGACATTGTCAGGTCTTGCCAAAACGGAAAACTCTGCAGCCTCACCCGTCGACAACCAAACCGCATCGCCGCCGCCCCATGCATTGCGCAGATTTTCCACCAATTCGGGCACCAAAACCGGATTGGCAGGGTCGGTCAAAAGGGTCACGTAAAACACGGCATCAGTCTCCATAAAGGGCACATCACCCCTCGCTTTTTTCCAAATACTCAAACAAACGCTCGCAAAACGCGGTTGTTCTCGACAGGTGCGGCAAGGGTCGCTTAAAGCGTCTTATGTGGCGGTCTAGCGCCATTTCGCGGCTTGTGAAAGCAAAAGCAGCGGTCAAAGTCCTGTAGCAGACACCCTTCCGCATCGCAGGGCCACGATCATATCAAATTTGGTTTTATGTCTGAGGATACCTATTGATCATTGATCATTGATCATTGATCGTCCCTATCGCATTCGCCCCTGACCGCGTCTCGGTCGCAAACCTTTGCCTAGGCATACAACAGGCCGTGTTCTACGACCCGTAATGCATTCTTTTATCGGCCAGCGGACAGAACGCGTCGCGCAGTGTGGCCACCATCGCCTCTATTGCGGGCGAAGAGCCGGCTGGATTGCGGCGCAACACCACGCGCGCATTGTCGATGGCGATAAACCCGTCCTCATCGGTCAATTCGCGGCAACCGGACGGAATGGAACTTCGGGCCAATGGTGCGATAGCAATTCCGTTTACGACTGCGCTGCGCATATTGGCCGACGTGTCGCACTCAAACGCGGAATGATAGGAAATCCCGATCTGTTCCAGCGAATGCAGGGCGTAATCGCGACACCAATCCGAACTGAAATAGATCGAAACTGGCACGGGCTTGCGCAAATGTTGGGCGTGAGAAATGGACGTGACCCAAACGGTTGGATCGACTGCGAGAACTTCAACTTTGTCCTCACTGTAACCTTCGTAAACCACCGCAAGATCGATTTTGTCGGCGTTCAGTGCCGCAAGTTGTGGCGCGCTAAAATCGCAACGTATCGTCACCTGCGTGTCGGGATGGCGTTGCGAAAACGATGCCAGAACCGAGGGCAGAATGCTTTGAACATACTCATCAGGAATGCCGACGCGCACGGGGCCAGACAACGGCTTTTCGCGCAAAGTGGTTGCAGCCTCATCCAGCAGGCCAACGACACGTTGCGCATAGGGCAAAAGCTGCTTGCCTCTTTCGGTCAGACGAACGCCGCGTGGTTCGCGGATAAAAATACTCTGGCCAAGACTTTCCTCAAGCTTGCGAATTTGCATGGAAACGGCCGATTGCGTACGACCAAGCTGGTTAGCCGCACGGGTCACCGAGCCGGTATCGACGACCGCGAGAAAGCCGCGCATCAGATCGCTGTCAAGTGGAGGTAGCATGGCAATCACCTATCAATATTATAGATGCCAACCATCATTACTATATGTTTGATTGATGTCAACCAATCGCCGATGCCTATCCTAGTGATTGGAAAGGTAGGCGGTAAATGATTTGGAAATTTTGGCAGCGATGGCGGGCTTTGCAACGTCAACGACAATCAATGCGCTGGATGCTTATGCGCGAGGATGACCGATGGCTGAAAGATATCGGACTGACGCGCAACGATCTTCGGAATTTGCTTGAGGAGTGGGATGAGTGAAGGACGTATTTGCAGGTCTTGCGATCAATTTCTCGCGGTGATCTGTGATGGCGCACGTGAAAACGCCTGTGGTGTTGTACGCAACTGAGGGCTGTAGTGACCCGGTTTCCGCCAATCCTTGGCGAAAATTATGCTTCTAATAGCGCGTCGATCACGGCACATTCCGGTGCGGCATCGCCCGTGCATCGGGCCACGGTTTCCGACAGGACTTTGGCTATCCGCGTGAGGTCGGCAATTTTTGCCTGAACATCTTCAAGATGTGCCTCGGCGACGTTCTGAACTTGGGCGCAGGTCTGGGACCGGTCATCAACCAATCCCAGCAGTCCTCGTATCTCTTCCAGTGAAAAGCCAAGGTCACGAGATCGCATGACAAATTTCAATCGCCTGACATGAGCATGGTCATAGCTTCGATACCCCTTTTCGCTACGTGGCGGGTCCGGCATAATGCCGACCGTTTCGTAATAGCGAATGGTCTCAAGATTACAGCCTGTGGCGCGCGCCAGATCGACCCGCCGCAACGGCTTCACGCTTCTGTTATCCATTTTCCGAAAATAACCCCTTGAGCCTGTATCTACTACAGACTGTAGAACGGTGTAAATATCAGCGCAAGGATGATTTGATGGACCACAGTATCACGGGACAAACACCCGAGCAGACACGCCAAGTTGGCACTGACACCACGAAGGGGTGGGGCGCAACTGGCTTTGGCGTTTTGGGCGCGTTGGCGATGACGTCATGCTGCATTCTGCCGCTTGTGCTGGTCAGTTTTGGCGTGACCGGTGTCTTCATCGCGCAGCTTGGCGCGCTCTATGCCTACAAGTGGTATACTTTCACGCTAAGCGCCGCGTTCATCGGTTACGGATTCTACAAGGCCTATAGACCAGCAGCGGATGCCGAAGCCTGCGTCGACGGCACCTGTGCCCGCCCCATTAACCGGTGGGCCATGCGCGCAACGCTATGGAGCGCCACTGCTATCGTCGCTGTGGCGATGAGCTTCCCCTATATCACTCCCTTTATTCTAAAATTTTGAGCAAGGATCAAAATCATGAAACACTTATTATTGTCATCGGCGGTTGCCATAGCTGCGTTTACCACAATGGCCTTCGCGGAAGAGCGCACAGTCGAGATCGCTGTCAGTGAGCTGACCTGTCCCTCCTGCTCGTTCATCGTCGCGGGTTCGATGCGGGGCGTTCCATCGGTACAGATTGACAACTTTGTTGAAGGTCCCGAGCCTGGTCAGGGTGTTTACAGCGTCACATTCGATGATGTCGAAACGAGCGTGGAAAGTATCATCGCCGCAGTAGTAGCAAACGGATACCCCGCCCAGATTATCCCCGATACCGCGTCGTGACGAAGGATAGGACAATGTTTGACGTACACCTTGCCGTCGTCCGCAGACCCTTTGAATTCCTTTTTGTTCCAACACAAGGACGACCCCTTGACCCAGACCACTCATAAACCTGACCGCATGCTGAAATGGGGGTTGGGCGGCGCTCTTTTCACCGCCCTGTGCTGCTTCACACCACTATTGGTGGTTGTCGTTGCAGGCGTCGGTTTGTCGGCCCTGACCGGTTGGCTCGATTACGCGCTGTTCCCGCTTTTGTTCTTCCTTCTTGCCGTCGTGGTGCAGGCGCTTTGGCTGCGTGCGCAGCACTGGGGCCCGAACCCTAAACTCTGGGCAATTTCGATTGCCACCGTGCTATCCGTGCTCATCATCTGGATCGAATTTCGTTTCGCGCTGCGGATCACCGTCGGGGCGTTCGTCGCGGTCGGGCTCTATGCTCTTCTTCTCAATCAAGCGAACCCCAAACCTGCAAAAGGCATATAGAAATGAAAGATATCAACATGAACAAGGGCGGAAACGACAGATACGACCTGATCGTTATCGGGGCGGGCTCGGCAGGTTTTTCCGCGTCAATCACTGCTGCGGATGCAGGCAAACGCGTCGCACTTGTCGGGCATGGCACCATTGGCGGGACCTGCGTCAACGTCGGCTGCGTGCCGTCAAAGGCGATGATCCGCGCGGCAGAGGCGATCCATGGCGCGCAAGCCGCCAGGCGGTTCCCCGGCCTGTCAGGCCACGCGCAGGTCGATGACTGGCGCACGTTGATCCAGTCCAAAAATGATCTGGTCGCGACATTGCGCCAAAAGAAATACGCTGACCTGCTACCGGAATATGCGGGCGTGGATTACATTGATGATGGACCCGCACAACTGGTCAAGGGCGGCGTCACCGTGGGCGGCCGCACCCTAACCGCACGCAAGTTGATCATCGCAACGGGCGGTCGTCCGGTTCTGCCGACAATTGACGGGATCAAGGATATCGGCGCGCTCGACAGCACCAGCCTGCTGGAACTTGAAACCCTGCCGAAAAGCCTGATTTTTATTGGCGCGGGCTATATCGGCGCAGAACTTGCACAGATGATGAGCCGGATGGGCGTTAAGGTCACGCTGGTGACACGATCACACCTGTTGCCCGGTGCCGAACCGGACGTGTCGGCGGCGTTGACAGACGTCTTCACCGCCGAGGGGATTACGCTACTGACTGGACTAAGCTACGACAGCGTGCGCCGTGATGCGGACGGCGTGACCTTACGGGTCATGCAGGATGGCAAACCTGTCGAGGTCACCGCAGAGTACCTCGTCTCAACCGCTGGCAGGCGCGCCAATACGAGCGGGATGGGGCTGGAGGAGCTCGGCGTTCAGACAAATGCCCACGGCGCCATTGTAATTGGTGAAGACATGCAGACCTCGGTTTCAGGCATCTATGCCGCAGGCGATGTGACCGACCGAGACCAGTTCGTTTATATGGCAGCCTACGGGGCAAAGCTCGCCGTGAAAAACGCCGTCCTTGGTGAGGACAACCGATATGATAATTCCGCCATGCCCTGGGTCGTGTTTTCTGATCCACAGGTTGCCGGAGTTGGTCTAAGCGAACAACAGGCGAGAGACGCAGGTTTCGACGTAAAGACCTCTGTCGTGCCGCTGGATCAAGTGCCGCGCGCACTGGCCGCGCGCGACACACGCGGATTGATCAAGCTTGTGGCAGACACAGCCACCGACAAGTTGCTGGGCGGTCAAATCATCGCGCCCGAAGGGTCAGATACCATTCAAACGTTGGTTATGGCCCTGAAGTTCGGCATGACGACCAAAGACCTCGGCGCAACGATCTTCCCTTATCTGACAACGGTGGAGGGCCTGAAACTGGCGGCCCAGACATTCGATAAGGACGTCGCAAAGTTAAGCTGCTGTGCAGGGTGAGACACTAAAATGAGGACCACGATATGAGTGAAATGTTTGATCTGATCGTCATTGGCGCCGGCATGGCTGGCGTTGCGGCTGCGAACAAATGTGGGGCGGCGGGCTGGCGTGTGGCCATTGTTGATGCGTTGCCCTACGGCGGTACCTGCGCCTTGCGAGGCTGCGATCCGAAAAAGATTTTGCGACGCGGGGCCGAAATCGTCGATGCCGCTCGGTTGATGGACGGCAAAGGGATCGACCCAAAAGGGCTGGCAATCAACTGGTCCGATCTGATGGCGCACAAACGCGGATTTACCGATCCGGTGCCGGATAAGATGGAGAAGGGTCTGACCGGAAATGGCGTCGAAACGTTGCACGGGCACGCACGGTTTACAGGGCCAAATACGCTAGAAATTGATGGGCGATCGTATCAATCTAGGCGTTTTCTTATCGCCGCTGGCGCGATACCAAGACCGCTCAACTTCTCCGGTGCCGATCTGATGATCGACAGCACGGACTTTCTGAACCTCAAAACCTTGCCGCAACGCGTCTTGTTTGTCGGCGGTGGCTTCGTGTCATTCGAGTTTGCGCATATCGCCGCACGCGCCGGTGCCACGCCTGTAATCGTTGATCGTGGCGCCCGGCCATTAAATGCGTTTGATCCTGATTTGGTCGAAATGCTGATCGCGCGGAGTGCCACAGTTGATGTGGAATTGCAGCGCGAAACCGAGATCGTTTCGATCACTGCGTCAGCGCGTGCCTTTGTTGTCGTCGTGAAGTCGGGCGGCGAGACCAAGACCATTGAAACCGATTTGGTTGTTCACGGTGCTGGCCGCATCGCCGCCCTTGCGGATATGAACCTCGAGGCCGCGCGTGTCGATTATGGCACCAAGGGTATTGTCGTCGCCCCACACCTACAAAGCACGACGAACAGCGCCTTCTTTGCCGCTGGCGATTCTGCCGATACCAAGGGTATGCCCCTGACGCCAGTCGCCGTGATTGAAGGCAAGGTCGCGGCGTCCAATATGCTCAAGGATCAGATGATCGTGCCGGATTATACTGGCATCCCGACCGCAGTGTTTACGGTGCCCGAGCTTGCCCGCGTTGGCATGTTGGAGGCTGAGGCGAATGAGGCCGGTCACGATGTCGACGTCCGGTTTACCGACACCGGCGGCTGGTATTCAAATTACCGGATCGGTGAAACATCGGCTGCTGCGAAGGTGTTGGTGGACAAGTCCGACGGAAAGTTACTCGGCGCGCACCTGTTCGGGCCAGAGTATGGAGAGTTGATCAATTTCTTTGGGCTGGCCATCAAACTTGGGCTGACGGCTAAGCAGCTCAAATCGATGACAGCGGCCTACCCCAGCGTCGGATCGGACTTGGGGTCGCTCTTGTAAATACAATGCCCGCTGTCAATCGAAGTGCCGGATTTTGACTGCGGACCGCCCCCCCGGGGTCTACCCAACTTTTCTCAAGCGACGTTATCGACCGTGCCTAAGACAATCTGCATTTGATGCGCACTAAAACACGCCCATCACAGCGCATTGGCATGGCAAGGATTACAGGCGCCAGAGACAGACCCGATATCCCGCCAGACGTAAGCCCATTGCATCAGATTTGCGCCTATCGGAAACATCCGTTCCTGCATCGCCATGCAAAAGGCCACATTTACCGACAAAGCAAGTACCTTTGCCTATTGCTGTTTTTACTGCGGGTCCGTATGTCCGGCGGTGGGACACCCTTCCCCAACGAAGGGCATTTATCTGTAAGGATACCAGATATGGTAACGACGAAGCCTACTGCGCGGCCTGTAAACGCGCGCTTTTCCTCCGGCCCCTGCGCCAAACCCCCCACATGGAAACTGTCTGATTTAGCGGATGCACCCCTTGGGCGCTCGCACCGTGCTGCTGTTGGTAAATCCAAACTGGCAGAGGCCATTGATCTGACCCGCGAAATTCTGGGCGTGCCTGCGGACTACCGGATCGGGATCGTGCCCGGCTCTGACACCGGCGCCTTCGAAATGGCGATGTGGTCTTTGCTTGGCGAACGTCCCGCGCAGATGGTCGCGTGGGAAAGCTTTGGCGCGGGTTGGGTCACAGACGTGGTCAAACAGCTAAAGATTGAAGCCACCACGCATCTCGCCGACTACGGGCATATCGTGGATATGGGCGCGCTCAACTACGATCACGACGTCTGCTTTACGTGGAACGGCACCACCTCTGGGGTGCGCATGGCAAATGGCAACGCGATTCCCGCAGACCGCGCGGGGCTGACACTTTGCGACGCGACATCGGCGGCATTTGCGCAAGACTTGCCTTGGGACAAACTGGACGTGACGACCTTTTCTTGGCAAAAAGTCATGGGCGGCGAAGCGGCACACGGCATGATTATCCTGTCACCGCGGGCTGTTGAACGTTTAGAGAATTACACCCCCGCATGGCCCCTGCCAAAGATTTTCCGCCTGACAAAAGGCGGCAAACTGATCGAAGGTATTTTTAAAGGCGAAACCATCAATACCCCCTCCATGCTGGCCGTCGAGGATTACCTCGTGGCGCTGAAATGGGCGAAATCCATCGGCGGGCTGGACGCTTTGAAAATGCGCGCAAACGCAAACGCCAGCACGGTCTGGAACTTCTGTGCCGCCAATGACTGGATCGCAAACCTCGCGGTTGATCCTGCCACGCGGTCCAATACATCCGTGTGCCTAAAGTTCACCGATGATCGGATCAGCGACGGGGCGGCATTCGCAAAAGCGATCGCCAAACGGCTGGCCGACGAAAACATCGCGCTTGATATCGGGGCCTACCGTGACGCGCCCGCAGGTCTACGGATCTGGTGCGGCGCAACGGTCGAGACCTCGGACATTGCGGCCATGTTGCCGTGGCTTGCGTGGGCTTTCGAGACCGAAATCACAAAATAAGGTGCGTTTGAACGCATCCGACATAGACCCAATTTATAACATAAGGACCACTTTGATGGCACCTAAAGTACTTATCTCCGATAGCCTTTCCGAGGCCGCTGTTCAAATTTTCCGCGACCGTGGGATCGATGTCGATTTCCAACCACAGCTTGGAAAAGACAAAGACGCGCTTGCCGCCGTCATCGGCAATTATGATGGCTTGGCGATCCGCTCGGCCACCAAAGCCACGGCAAAGCTAATCGCCGCGGCGACCAATCTCAAAGTGATCGGGCGCGCAGGGATCGGCACCGACAACGTGGACAAAGAAGCCGCCTCCAAGGCCGGTATCATCGTCATGAACACACCGTTTGGAAACATGATCACCACCGCAGAACACGCCATCGCGATGATGTTCGCCGTGGCGCGCCAAATCCCTGAAGCATCGGCGTCTACCCACGCTGGCAAATGGGAAAAGTCCAAGTTTATGGGCGTCGAGCTGACTGGCAAAACCCTTGGCGTGATCGGCGCGGGAAACATCGGCGGGATCGTCTGCGACCGCGCGCGTGCGCTCAAGATGAAAGTCATGGCCTACGACCCCTATCTTGGCGAAGAAAAAGCCAATGAGATGGGCGTGAAAAAGGTTGAGCTGGACGAGCTGCTTGCAAGTGCCGATTTCATCACACTGCATGTGCCCTACACCGATCAGACCGCCAATATTCTTTCCGCGGAAAATATCGCAAAGCTGAAAAAAGGTGTGCGCATCATTAACTGCGCGCGCGGCGGGTTGGTTGACGAGCAGGCCCTCGCCGAAGCCCTGAAGTCCGGCCATGTCGCAGGCGCCGCCTTTGATGTGTTCGCGGTAGAGCCCGCAACCGACAGCCCGCTTTTCAATCTGCCAAACGTCGTCGTGACCCCGCATCTGGGGGCTGCGACAACCGAGGCACAAGAAAACGTGGCGCTACAAATCGCTGAACAAATGTCCGACTACCTGTTGACCGGTGCCGTAACCAACGCGCTGAACATGCCGTCGGTAACCGCCGAAGAGGCAAAAATCATGGGGCCTTGGATCAAACTCGCGGGGCATCTTGGCAACTTTACGGGTCAAATGACCGATGAGCCGATCACTGCAATCAACATTCTGTTCGACGGTGTGGTTTCGGACATGAACCTTAAGGCGCTGACCGCCGCGACAATCGCGGGCATCATGAAAAAGGCGAACCCTGACACCAACATGGTCTCGGCCCCGGTGATCGCCAAAGAACGCGGAATCCAGATATCGACCACGAAACAAGACCGCTCGGGCGCGTTCGACGGCTACGTGAAAGTCACCGTTGTCACCGGCAAGCGTGAACGCTCTGTCGCAGGCACCGTGTTCAGCGATGGCAAGCCCCGGTTCATCCAGATCAAAGGCATCAACGTCGACGCCGAAATCGGCTCGCACATGCTGTATACCACCAACGAAGATGTCCCCGGCATCATCGGCACATTGGGCCAAACTATGGGAACGCTCGGCGTGAATATCGCGAACTTTACCCTTGGACGGGCTGCAGCCAAAGGCGAAGCAATCGCGCTGCTTTACGTCGACGAACCCGTGCCCGCACCCGCGATCAAAGCACTGGAAGCAACCGGCCTATTCCGACAGGTTAAACCGTTGACTTTCGAAGTGTAAAACAAAGCCCCACCCCTTGAAATTTGGGTGGGGCATATTGGCAAGCTGGAACAATGGCGCTGCCCACAACAAAACAGGACACCCAATGCCCCTCTATGCGATCGGTGATATCCACGGCCAAAAAGCCATGCTCGACCACGCGCTCGACTTGATCGACGCAGATGGCGGCGCGGACGCTCACATCGTCTTTATCGGCGATTATACTGACCGCGGGCCCGACAGCCGCGCGGTCATCGAAACCTTGATTGCAGGCAAAGCAGCAGGGCGAAACTGGTCCTTTCTCAAAGGCAATCACGACCGGATGTTTTGCGACTATGTGACCGCCGCAATCGAACACGACCCCAAAGTCAAATCCAACATCTCTTGGGTTAATCCACGTCTGGGCGGCGTCACAACGCTCGCATCCTACGGTGTTATCGGTGAGCCGCATTTTGCCCATCCACTTGACGGATTTGAAACCCTCACACATTACACGCGCGACGGCGCAACCATCTCGCCCGCAGCCATCGCCGCCCAAGCGCGCGCCGCGGTCCCCCAATCTCATATCGACTTTCTCGCATCGCTGCCGCTGACCCTTTGCACCGAGGACCTGATCTTCGTGCACGCAGGGTTGCGGCCAAACGTGGCCTTGGCGAACCAAGACGTCGAAGACCTGCTGTGGATCAGGGACGGCTTTCTCGAGGTCAACCACGACTTTGGACGTCTGGTCGTGCACGGGCACACAGCCCTTGATGCGCCCACCCATTTTGGCACGCGGATCGACATCGATGGCGGGGCAGGATACGGGCGGCCCTTGGTGCCTGTGGTGTTCGAGGGGCGCGATTGCTGGACCTTGACCCAAACCGGACGCGTCCCGCTGACCGCGTAAAGTGTCATACGTCCGGTGCACGCGCAGTGCACGCATTGTGCACACCGCTTTTTGCTGCGATACCGCGATCATGCCCATCCCGTTTCTCACCCTGCGCGCCATGCTCGACCATGGATATGACGCCGTTATCGACGTGCGCTCGCCTGCCGAATTTGCAGCCGATCATATGCCCGGCGCGATCAATCTACCTGCGCTGTCGAACATCGAGCGGGCCGAGGTCGGCACGATCTATAAACAGGTCAGCGCATTCAAAGCCCGCAAGCTGGGCGCGGCCCTTTTGGCGCGCAATGTGGCAGACCACATAGGCGGCCCCTTGGCACAATTTGACGGTAGCTGGCGGCCCTTGGTTTACTGCTGGCGCGGCGGCCAGAGGTCTGGCTCGTTTACCATCATCTTGCAGCAAATCGGGTGGCGCGCCGACACTGTTGAGGGCGGCTATATGACGTGGCGCAGATTGGTCAAACAAGCGCTTTATGACACGCCGATCCCGCACCCACTGGTCTTATTAGACGGCAATACCGGCACCGCCAAAACCGCGATCCTTGCCAAGCTTGCTGCGCGCGGTACGCAGGTCATCGATCTGGAAGGGCTAGCTGGGCATCGCGGGTCTCTTTTAGGGGCGACGGCAGGCGGTCAGCCCGACCAGAAAGAATTTGAAACGACCCTTGCCGTGGCGCTTGCCAATCTGGACCCAAGCAAGCCGATTGTCGTCGAAGCGGAAAGTTCCAAAATAGGACAAATCAATCTGCCGCCGCAACTTTGGTCGGCAATGCAAACTGCGCCGCGCATCATGATAACGGCCCCGATTGAAGCGCGCTCTGCGTTCTTGGAAGCAGCCTATGCAGATATCATTTCCAATCCTGAAATCCTCGCTAAACAATTGAAACTTCTCATAAGTATTCGTGGTCATGCGGTCGTTCATAGCTGGTTGGCACTTCTAGAAGCAGGTGATTTCCGCGGCCTTGCTACGGCTTTGATGGAGCAGCATTACGACGCAGCCTACGATAAATCGCGCGGCGACGACGCACGTGAAATTATTGCCCATCTTGGCGCGCAAACGCTTGATGATGCGGGTCAGGAAACGCTGGCGGACGCCATTATACAGGCGCTGAAATAACCTTTATTGCGGGCGCATCACCGGTGATCTTGCCGATGATCGCGGCAGGATAGCCAGCCGCCAACAGGTCCGCCAATATTGCGTCCGCCATGTTGGCATCTACCGCCGCCAATAGCCCTCCGGCCGTTTGCGGATCGAACAATAAATCACCCTTGGCACCCAGTGCTCCAAACACCGGCCCCGCGCCACTGCGGTTGTCTTTGAACAGGCTTGAACGCAACCCCGCCTGCGCCAGATCGACGGCTCCTGCCATGAATGGCACGGCGTCCAAATCTAGTGTGGCACCCACATCAGAGGCCTCGCAAATCCCGCTCAAATGCCCTGCCAAACCAAATCCTGTGACGTCGGTCATTGCGTGGGCCTGCGATAAGATACCTGACGCTTTTGCCTGCCCCATGACCATCCAGTCGACGGCCGCCGCCACATCTGCACCACGCGCCAGACCCGCCATTTCGGCGGCCATGATCACACCGCTACCAATGGGTTTTGTCAGGATCAAAACGTCGCCCACTTTTGCACCCGCTATGCTGATCGGGGCGGCGTCACAAAGCCCCGTGATCGAAAAGCCGATGGTCAACTCGTCGCCCAGTGACGAATGTCCGCCGACGATCTGTGCCCCCGCGTCGGTCATAACCTCTTGTGCAACAAACATAATTTCGAACATTGTGCGACGCTGCAATTCTGATGACATGCGCGGCAAGATCAAGTTTGCCGTCACCGCCTGCGGCGCGGCGCCCATTGCCCAAGCATCCCCCAGCGCATGGATCGCGGCAATGCGTGTCATGACCACGGTATCATGTGTAAAGCTGCGCAGGTGGTCCGTCGTCATAATCTGGACCTGCCCGCCGGTGCGCAAAATCGCCGCATCATCGCCTACGACGCTTTCAACATCATCGCGCGTTGAGGGCGGTAAGGCCGCCAAAATATCACGCAACGCGCCGCGCCCGACCTTTGCGCCGCACCCGCCACACATCGGTCTGTCGCCCAAGGTCTCTGTGACTCCATCGGCCATTACCTTTGGTAATTCCTGGTCCGCCATTTCCGGCAGCGTCCGGAATTTATCCATAAAGGTGCGATCAATATGGTCCTTCCATTTCCACAAAAGCGAACCCTGAAATGCGGTACCGTATCTTTCGGCAATGGCATGTTTTTGACCTAGTGAAATGAGCTTGAGATAGTCCTTTTGCGGATGGTAGTCGCGCAGGCGTCCACCCGACAAAACAGCCCGCAAATTGTCGATCAAAACCGGCGCTTGGCGCACCGCATAGACCCCCGCCTTGGGGCGCGGATTATCGGTCAGATGCGCACAATCACCGACGGCAAAAATCGTAGGGTCAGAGGATTGTAACGCTGGGTTCACTTTGATGAACCCGTCCTGCACATCGACGCCAATCGTGGCTTGCCAATCATGCGGCCGCGCACCCGCCGCGCCGTTCACGAATTTCGCCGCGATTCTGCGCCCGTCAGCAAGCGTTACACCCTGTGCATCGACACTGACCACATCGGCGTCTTCTATGACCTCGACGTCACAATTTGCAAGTGCGGAGCAAATTTTACCCCGCGCCGCTGCGCCCAAACCGTTCAGTATTGTGCCGCGATCAATCAGCCGCACTGCCATCTGTCGCCCCAGGGCAAACTGCATCGCCATCGCAAGTTCCGCCCCCGCAACGCCGCCGCCGATCACCACTACATCACCCGTTGGTGCAGTGCGGAATGCGTCCCATTTCGTGGCAAATGCGCCCAGCGGTTTTGCAGGAACCCCATGCGCGCTAAACCCGTCAAGCGCTGGCATCGTCGATGTGATGCCAACATCAATACTTAGGACGTCATAGGCGACATCGGGCCGGTTTGGCACGTGCACTACGCCGCGCGCGCGATCGACACCGCTTGCCGCACCAAGGATCAATCGGGCACCGGCAAACCGGCAGAGCTTGACCAGATCAATGTCCAGATCATCCCGCCGGTAATGCCCGGCAACAAAGCCCGGCAACATGCCCGAATAGGGTGCAGTGGGTCCCGGATTGACGACCGTCAGCCGCGCGCCAGCAAGCGGGTTCATCCCCCATTTTCGCAGCACCAACGCATGTGTATGACCACCGCCAAGCAGCACAAGATCACGGGTCATTGGAATGGCATTATTGATCATCTGTCACCTTTAACCCATCGATGTAGCCCGATACCAGTGCTTGCAACCCGCACGTACCAATGCGTAACGCGGAGACGTCAATAGCCGGTCATTTCCAGATAGCCGCGCCCTTGATGGCTGCCGCTGACCTTAACCGGTCCTTCCCAATACGGCACGCTGGTCGCCATCCACGCCGCATCGTTCATCGCGCGCACGGTCACATCCAGTGATTTGGAAGGCAACGTGACCTGCCAAGTTGTGGGAACCTGACGCCCTGCTATCTCTACCGTATCCAATGGCCGTGCTTGGAAATCACCGTTTTCCATTGGAGTTGTTGTCCCGTCGGGGCCGATCCATGAGGCCGATGTATAGGTGTCATCGCCGCGCAACTGGAACCCCATCAACTTGGCCCCGTCGTCAAACGACAACGAGAACCAGTCCCATCCGGTTTGATCGCTGGCCAAGGGTTGCGACGACCATTCGCGGTCCAGCCATGCTTGGCCAGACACAGCGACATCGCCCTGCGGCAGAGCCAACGTGCCGCTGATTTGCATAAACGGTTTCGAGTAATAATAGGACGCCTGCCCCGAACTCGATTTAACCGAATAGCCCCCTTTTCCGTGAAACACCGTCGGCCCAAGGTCGCCCAAGATCATTTCAAAACCAAAATCAGGACCCGTCGCGGACAACTGCGTATCGGTAAACAGCCAATCATCGATCCATGCAGCGAACGGCGCTGTCGTCACGCCCGCTTGCCCGATGCCGCCGCGGCCCAATCGTTCGGTCACAAAATGCGCGTCCGGCGTCGTGATCGCGGCGTTTCCCATCCAAAGTTGCGGGGTTGACCAACCGGAGCCATCTTTGGGGGACAGAGCGCTGCGGAACAATGTCCACTGTAGGCCATAGTCAGTCCCTTGGGCGTCTTTGAGGTTGGCGGTGATATACCACCACTCGATCTTATAGTCCGGATGCGCACCCGCATCTTGCGGGAATTGAAACACTGGATTTGGGGTGGGAATTGCAAAACCCTCAGCGGTGCCACCCAGTCCTGCAAATCCCTGCGCAAAACCCGCAACCGGCAACCAAAAAAGAAAGAATAGTAGTTTAACGTTCATTGGAAAACACCTTGAGCAAATCCGCCGGTGGGGTCCGCGCCAGCCGCAGCGCGGGCCAAAGTGCGGCGACGGATGCCGCCAAAATCGCAAAGGCCCCCAATCGGGCGTAGTCGGCCGGAAACAGATACATCGGCAATCGCCAGCCAAAGGCCGCGACATTGACCACCGCCAGCAGAACCCACGCCAATGCCAACCCTAACGGCAGTGCGAAAATTGCAGTGAATGACGCCAGCAACAAGGTCCGCAATAGTTCCAGCGCACCCAGATTTCGGCGTGTCAGCCCCATTGCCCATGCGGGTGCAAGTTGCGGCACGCGCATCGCCGTCAGCGTCAAAAGGCTCATGAGGATCGCAAAGCCCGCAACCGCAAGCGTCAGCACATTCAACGCAGTGGTTACCGTAAAGGTTCGGTCAAACACGCCAAGTGAGAACGCTTTTATTCCGGCCTGATTGATTGAATTGGCTGCGGGCAACCCAATCAAATTTTCCATCTCGGTCACAAATCTGGCGACGTTTTCCGGCGGCAATCGCAGGCCAAAACGTGTAGAAATTACATCAGGATATAGCGTTTGGAATTGCGCCCGGGAGATGATCGCCTGGCCCGTCGGGTTACCGTAGTCCCCATAGATACCCACGATTTCAAACGGTACTTCAGCCACCGCAACGGTGTCCCCAACACCAAGCCCCGCCCGCCGCGATAACTGCTCGTTGATCAAAATCGCATCGCCTTGATGGATGCGGTCCCAAGGTTTGCCAGCGGCGGCAAGGAAGGTCCAATTATCCCGAAACGACGGATGATCACGATTGCCCAACAGCTCGGTCGGGAAATCTGCAATCGCAATGTTGGTTTCCAGAATTGGTAATACCGCATCAACGCGCGTGCTCGCAAACGTCACGATTTGTGCGGCCTGTGCCGGATCGTCCGCTGTAACATAGAGCTCGGAGGTCAGTCGCTGGTCAAGGAAACCGACAAAGGTCAGCCGAAAAGAACTGACCATCGTCGAGACGCCGATATTGGCCGCCATCGCCAGCAAGAGCGCCATCAAAGCCAGAGACAAACCGGGCAATTGCTGGCGGGTGTCTGCCCAGAACCAGCTACTGATTGCGCCCTTGGCCTGCTTGCCTGCAAGCGCCAAAACCATCGACAGCACAAGCGGCAAGGCCAAGGCCGAACCCAGCAAAAGCGCCCCTAGAAGTGCAAACCCTGTCACAACCCCGCCACCTGCAACCGCAAGGATCCCAGCAAGCACCAATAGGCCAATGGCAACCAGTGCTTGAATTTTCGCCCCATGTCCCGCAACGACGGCGAGGGCGCGTGGCTGTGCGCCCGCCAACAGCGGCATCCGCGACAGTTTCCATAACGCACCGCCTGCCGCGACAGCCGTACCGCCAACGGCAATACCCATCCCCGTCAGCCCCCAGATCGGGCGCAACTGCAATGTCCCCGAGACATTCGCGCCATAAAGCCCTTGCAGCGTCGCGGCCACATCGGGCAATAACGCGCCCGCAATCAAGTAGCCAAGCCCGACCCCAATGGCCCCCGCGACAACCGCAAGCCCCATCAACTCGCTGGCCATCAACGCAATCATCACACGCAACGGGACACCCAGCGCGCGCAGAGTGCGCACCGTGCCGCGACGCTGTTCGAACGCGAGGCCGATTGCGCCGTGCACAATGAAAATCCCCACCGCAAAAGATAACAAGCCGAAGGCCGTCAAATTGAGATGAAAACTATCCGTCAACCGGCCAATGTCAGAGCCAGATTGCGCAACGCGCCTGCGCAGATCGGGGGCGATCTCGGTCAGATTGGCCTGCTTGATTGGCTGATCTCGCGCGACAATCAGCGCGTCAAGTTCACCGTCGCGGTCGAGCAATGCCTGAACTGTCCCAATGTCGCCGATGGCGGTTTGTGGCGCGATGCTTGGGTCGATCACGGCACCGTCGATCGTGACATCCGGCGCGGCCACGATCTGGCCTGCGATAAAGCGGCCCAAGTCTCCTGTGCCTGCGATTGCGGTGGGCGCCAACCGCCCCGGCGCGGTCAACGGATCAACCCCGACGATCCGCACACCGTCCAGGCGCCCTTCAATTACAGGGCTAACCAGCCAGCCCGACCTACGAAGTAGAATATAGGTTTCTTGCCTGATCGGTTGTCCGTCTCGCCGCGTCAACCGGTCGAATTGCCCCTCGCCTAACGTGGCCGCCGCCGCGTCGTAGCTGGCCCGTGCTTCGGCGTTAATTGCCTGCACTCCCGACCAAAGTGCGGTAGCTAGTGCAAGCCCCGCAAGCAGCGTAAACAGCTGCATCGGGTTGCGCCGCCAATGCCCGAAAAGTGCGGCAAAGGCGACCTGCGTCATCCGACCAGTCCTGCACGTAAATGCAACCGACGCCCCATACGTGCCGCAACTGTTTCCGAATGGGTCACCATCAAAAGCCCCGCTTCCGTCTCGGCGACCAGTGCCAAAAGAATGTCCATGACCGTCGCCGCTGTAGCCTCGTCAAGGTTCCCTGTCGGCTCGTCAGCCAGCACAAGTCGCGGGCGCGGCGCAAGCGTGCGCGCGATGGCGACCCTTTGCTGCTGGCCCCCAGACAACTGCTCGGGATATTTTTTCAACTGTTGCGTTAGGCCAAGACGGTCGGCAAGCACTGCCTCCCAGTCAGGATTATACCGCCCCGCAAGGCGGGCTTGAAAGGCGATGTTTTCAGCGACCCGTAGACTTGGGATCAGATTGAATTGCTGAAAAACCACCCCCACAACGCCGCGCCGCATCTTGGCGCGCCCAGTGTCATCAAGTGAGGTGATATCGGTGCCGTCGATCATGATTTGCCCCGCATCAGGCAGATCTAATCCGCCAATCAAGTGCAGCAGTGTGCTTTTTCCGCTGCCACTTTCACCGGTCAGCGCAAGCGTTTCACCACCCGCCAACGACAGATCAACACCGCGTAAAACCACAAAACGGCCATCCGCGGTTTCATAGCTTTTTTGCACATTCATGGCTGAAAGCAACATCGCAGCCCCCTTTAACACAGACCTATCACGTCTGGTCCGATTGGAAAGATCGGCCCGCCATCAATTCTACCCGGCGGCCCACTAAACCCGCGACAAAACAGCGCCGCACATCGGTCGGATGCGGAACTTGGCGCGGTGTTAATGCAAATCTTAATAAACCAAACGGGCCCAATTAAGAGTTTGAGAACCCGCATTCGCCAAACAAGACCTAGGGTCGGGGCGCAGCTGCGAAAAGGAAATACAATGTCTGACAACAGCAATGGCGGAATCAAAATATTGAAATTACACGAAACACAAGCGACACCGCGACGATGCTGCGGCTTTGGACTTTGCTTGGGCATGACAGCGGCCTGCGCGACCAAACCGTCGGCCAGCGCAAGTTCCTTTAAAACCGCAGGGGGCAAATCAGTGCCCCCTGACTATTTTGCCTAGGTCCAGTCCAACACCACTTTGCCCGACGACCCCGACAACATCGCATCAAAACCGCGCTGGAAATCATCGACTTTAAACCGGTGCGTGATCACACCACGCACGTCCAAACCATTTTCCAACATCGCGATCATTTTATACCATGTCTCGAAAATTTCGCGCCCGTAGACGCCCTTGATGGTGATCGCCTTGAACACAATACGTGACCAATCCACGGGGCTTTTGCCCGGCGGAATACCCAGCAGCGCGATCTTGCCACCCATCACAAGGTTCTCGACCATCTGATCCAACGCGTGCTGATTGCCCGACATCTCTAGTCCGACATCAAACCCTTGCTTCATCTTCAAACCGGCCCAGACATCGCGCAGGTCTTGGGTTCCAACGTTCACAGGTGTCACGTCTGCCACACGCCCCGCCAGATCAAGCCGGTCTTGGTTCACATCCGTGATCACCACATGGCGCGCGCCGACATGCCGCGCGACAGCGGCCGCCATGATCCCGATTGGTCCCGCACCCGTTATCAAAACATCCTCACCGATCAGATCAAACGACAGCGCCGTATGCACAGCGTTCCCTAGCGGATCAAGAATCGCGCCGACTTCATCGTCAATCGCGTCAGGCAGCGGCACCACATTAAACGCCGGCAGGCGCAAGTATTCGGCAAAGGCACCTTGTTCGTTCACGCCAATTCCCCGCGTGCCCGGGTCGAGATGAAACTTGCCTGCGCGGCTTTGCCGACTGCCCTTGCCGATCAAATGCCCCTCACCGGAACAGCGCTGCCCGATCTCCAGATCGGTGACATCGCGCCCCAGTTCGACAATTTCACCTGCAAATTCATGGCCGGTGATCATCGGCACAGGCACGGTGCCAGCAGCCCATGCGTCCCAGTTCCAGATATGAATATCGGTCCCGCAAATCCCGGTCTTATTGACACGGATCAACACATCATCAGGCCCGATTTCCGGCACCGGTGCGCGGGTCATCCAGAGCCCGACCTCGGGCTTCAATTTTGACAGCGCCTTCATTTCGTTGCTCATGCCAGTACTCCTGTGTCTTTGCCTGCTTTGGCGAAGGCTGCCAGCGCTATGTCCAAATCTTCACGGGTCAGTGCCGCGTTCATCTGAGTTCTAATCCGCGCGCGACCTTTGGGGACCACTGGGAAAAAGAACCCCGAGACATAGATCCCCAATTCGAACAAACGCGCGGCCAGGGCTTGGGCTTTTTCGGCGTCATAAAGCATGACAGGAATGATCGGGTGTTGGCCGTCCAACAAATCGAACCCTGCGCCTGCCAACCCTGCCCGCCAATAGGCCGCATTCTCGAATAATTGTGTGCGCAACCCGTCACCCGCCTCGACCAGATCAATGGCAGCCAGCCCTGCGGCGACGACAGCGGGCGGCAATGCGTTCGAAAACAGATAGGGGCGTGCCCGTTGCCGCATCAGATCGATCACTGGTTGCGGCCCAGCGATATACCCGCCAATGGCGCCGCCCATCGCCTTGCCCAGCGTGCCGGTCAATACATCCGCCTTGATCCCGAAATGCGCAGGGGTGCCCGCCCCTTTTGGCCCCATGAAACCTGTCGCATGACAGTCGTCGACCATCAAAAGCGCATCATATTTATCGGTCAATGCGCGGATCTTGTCGAGCGGCGCAAGATAGCCGTCCATGCTAAACACCCCGTCGGTAGCAACCATAATATGGCGGGCACCACCTGCGCGCGCGGCCTTTAACTGGGTTTCCAGATCATCCATATCGGCATTCGCGTAGCGGTATCGCTTTGCCTTGCACAGCCTGATCCCGTCGATGATAGAGGCATGGTTCAACGCGTCGGAGATGATCGCATCGTCAGGTCCAAGAAGCGGTTCAAACACGGCGGCATTGGCATCAAAACAGGCGGCAAAAAGGATGGTATCATCTTGACCCAGAAACCGCGCAAGGCGGTTTTCCAATTGACGGTGCAGGTCCTGTGTCCCGCAAATAAACCGGACCGACGCCATGCCATAGCCATGGTCATCCATCGCCTGTTTCGCCGCCGAAATCAGCGCTGGGTGGTTGGCAAGACCTAAGTAATTATTGGCGCAAAGGTTGATCATATCGCGCCCGCCCACCGCAATGTGCCCTGCTTGCGGCGACGTGATCAACCGCTCGGTTTTCCATAACCCCTCCGCGCGAATGTCTGCCAAACGGTCGGTGATGTCGTCCAGAAAATCAGTCATGAAACCCTCCTTGCTGCCCCGACACTAGGCGTCTTGCATGGAACTTCCCAGCGAAATGACCTCACGTTTGACTGGCGGCGGCAGGGACTTTTGATAGGCTTGTTGAAACAAGGAGATCAACATGACCGATATCGTAATTCTGGGTGGCGCACGCACGGCGATTGGTGCGTTTGGCGGGGCTTTGGCTGGGGTGACGCCGATTGATCTGGGCACGGTTGTGGCGAGGGCCGCGATTGGGCGCGCTGGCATAGATGCGGCACAAATTGGTCATGTCGCGATGGGTCACGTGATCAACACCGAACCACGCGATATGTATGTCAGCCGCGTCGTCGCGATGCAGGCGGGTATTCCCGAAGCCACACCTGCGATGAATGTGAACCGGCTTTGCGGATCGGGCATACAGTCGGTCGTGTCGATGGTGCAGGCGTTAATACTGGGTGACGCCAACTTTGCGTTGGCAGGGGGCACCGAGAACATGAGCCGCTCGCCGTTCATCATTTCCGATCAGCGCTGGGGCGCGAAGATGGGCGATGTGACGACGCAAGACATGATGCTGGGCGCGCTGAATTGCCCGTTTGGCACCGGCCATATGGGTGTGACTGCCGAGAATGTCGCGCGCGAACACACCATTAGCCGCGCGGATCAAGACGCCTTTGCGGTGCAAAGCCAAACCCGCGCCGCTTTGGCTATATCGGCCGGACATTTCGACAGCCAGATCGTCCCCGTCCAAATCCGCGTCAAGCGCGATATGGTCGACTTTACCCGTGATGAGCATCCAAAGACCACATCACTTGAAACCCTCGCCGGATTGCGGCCGGTGTTTGAAAAGGACGGCACCGTGACGGCGGGCAATGCCTCTGGCTTGAATGATGGTGCGGCGGCGATTGTGCTGGCTCGCGCGGACGCGGCACAAGCAGCGGGTTTATCGCCGAAGTTTCGCATTTTAGGCTATGCCCATGCTGGTGTGCGCCCAGAAGTGATGGGAATTGGCCCCGTGCCTGCCGTGCGCATGTTGCTTGCCAAAACGGGGCTTACCGCCGCTGATTTTGACCTGATCGAAAGCAACGAGGCTTTTGCGTCGCAAGCATTGGCCGTCAGCAAAGAGCTTGGGTTTGATCCTGAAATCGTCAACCCGAACGGCGGCGCAATTGCATTGGGGCATCCTGTTGGCGCCACGGGGTCCATCATCACGGTCAAGGCGATGTATGAGCTGGAGCGCACTGGCGGTAAGCGTGCGCTGATCACCATGTGCATCGGCGGTGGGCAGGGAATCGCGCTGGCAATAGAGCAAATTTAAGTGGGGTAATCGCGCACAAAAACCCATTTATCGCCTTCCGACAGGTCAGGGTCAAACCCGTAGCCGCCGGTGCAAAACGTCTTGATCGTCTCTACATCGGTCGCCCTGTTCTCGACGATGAACCGCGCCATTGCACCGCGCGCGCGCTTGGCGAAAAACGAAACGATACGCGGCTTACCGTCTTTGATCTCCATGAATTGTGGCGTGATCACCCGCAGTTTCAGCACCTTGCGATCCGCGACGCTAAAGTATTCCTGACTGGCGCAATTCACCAAAGTATCGGTACCGACCGTCGCGGCCTGCGCGTTTAACGCCTTGGCAATCGTGTCGCCCCAATAGTCATACAGTGTTTTACCGCGCCGCGTTTTTAGGCGACTGCCCATTTCCAGACGGTAAGGCTGGATCGCATCAAGCGGCCGCAGCAATCCGTAAAGACCCGATAGAATACCAAGGTGGTCCTGCGCCCAAGCC
>TARA_R110002051_G_scaffold323805_2_pt1 | contig 23338 bp, 21 predicted proteins | sample TARA_R110002051 | Tara Oceans TARA_R110002051 (sample SAMEA4397023) | marine metagenome | biome: Polar Biome; feature: [MES] marine water layer (ENVO:01000295) within the mesopelagic zone...; material: water (ENVO:00002006), including particulate matter (ENVO:01000060) such...
GATACAAAAATCCGCGAGACGCCAGGAGTCTTTTTTTACTCAAGATATGTGGACGACATAATCATCATCACCAGTGGTAATGAAACAGAAAGCAAGTTTATGAAGTCCATCTCGGAGTCTCTACCAACCGGTCTACACCTAAACGAACAAAAAACAAAAACCCAAACAATCTTAAAGAAAGTCCAGCCATTCAAAGGAACTCAGTCACCACCTAGTGTTCTGGAATTCGAGTTTTTAGGTTATCAGTTTACAGTTTTCGAGCCACCGAAGAGCGATGACCGCAAACCATTCAGGGTCGTCCATTTGGACATAGCTAACAGCAAAGTAAAGAAAATAAAAACAAGAATGACACGTATATTAATCAGCTATTGCAACAACAGAAATTTCGATCTTCTTGAGACCCGCCTTAAATTTCTGACATCAAATTTTAGCGTCCTAGATGCAGATAGAGAGAGAAAGCGGCTCGCTGGAATATTTTATAACTATCACAGAGTCGATCCCAATAGCTCTAAATCTTTAAATGAGCTTGATAGTTATCTTAAAAAAATTGCTTTATCTGGACATGGAACTGTATTCGATGATTTTTTTTGTAAAACGACAGTTGCTCAGAGACGAAGACTTTTGAGGTTCAGTTTTAATCGTGGCTTTAGGGAAAAAACCTTCATGCATTTTTCGCGAGAAAAACTCAAGCTTGTACAGGAGTGCTGGATGTATGCCTGATTCAGATGCTAAGCAAATCAAGAAAAGCGATTACAACAGAATTTTAGTAACAGAAACCGTACCATATGAGACGCCGCTTATTTTTTCTAACGATGGCTTCTACCAAGTTAGTAGATCCTCTCACAATGCGAATCCAGTCTTAGAGCTGATTTTTCAACATCTCGTATTAGGTAGGGATCGCAAAAAATATTTCACAAGACCTTATCAGTACAAGATCAGAAAAAACCTCTTGGACTTTAGACGGCTATCCGTCGTTCACCCTATCTCGCAATGGGAAATGAAAAACTTCTATGAGTCATATGAATCCTTAATTTGCCATTATTGCTCCGGAAGCCAATTTTCTATTAGAGCTCCGCAAAGGGTTGCTAGTGTTTTTTACTACAAAAATTCTTGGGAAAATATGGGGAAGTACAAGCGTGGTGCCGTTGAAGAGCTGGGCACTGATAAGCAGCATAAGCATAGTTCATCTTTCTACTCCTACCGCGGACACGATAGGCTCTATAAGTTCTTCAACTCAAGTGAATTCATTTCACTAGAAAAAAATTTTCCATATCTTCGCACGCTGGATGTTTCAAAATGCTTTGACAGTATTTATACACATTCCATTGCATGGGCAACCAAAGAAAAGCAGTATGCAAAGTCAAACATAGGAATTGCCACTTTTGGCTCAGCATTCGACGACCTAATGCAGAAGGCAAATTACAACGAAACAAATGGAATCGTCATAGGCCCAGAAATAAGTCGAATTTTTGCAGAAATTATATTTCAAGATATCGACGAAACAGCCAGAGCACGACTAGCCGACCACCGCTACGCCTATAAATGTGGCATACATTATTTCATCAAAAGATACGTTGATGACGTATTTATTTTTACCAAAGACGAGAAGACCAGCAGAAAAATATATGAAATATATACAGACTGCCTCAGCTCATACAATCTTCATGTCAACCCCTCAAAGTCCCATCTCTACTCCAGGCCATTTTTTACCCCAAAATCGAAGGTGGTCCGAGAAATAAATATAAAAGTAAACGAATTCTCAGAAAAATTCTTAGATAGTAACAATGACAACACTGTACTTACCCCTAAAAAAATATATCGAATCGACAAGCTAGTCCACAGCTTCATTGACTCGATTAAGGCAACTTGCTCAGCCAACTCTGTTGGCTATGACGAAGTATCCTCATACCTGATATCTGCCTTCTTTGAGCGTGTAAAAAGGCTAATTAACATCGACGTAGTTAATATTGACGAAAACGATAAATACCGCGACGCTGCCCTTGTCTTTTTGGAGCTTATCTTCTTTTTCTACTCTGTAGCCCCGTCTGTCAGCGCATCTTATAAATTATGCGCCTCTGTAATCCTTCTCTCTAGGTTTGCGGAGTTCCACTTAGGTCCGTTTGAGAGCACTATTAAGCAAAGAGTATATGAATTAACCATAGATTTTCTCGAGGGAGATCTAGGGGCTGTAGAATCAGACGTAGAGAACTTTATTTTTCTAGAAGCCTTGAACGTAATTCTCGCAATAAGTGACATGGGGGATGAGTATCTTCTCCCGCCTAAACTTATAGAGAGAATTTTTGAAGGAAAAACCTCTTACTATGATTTGGTTACTAGTCTTTTCTACATAAAAAATCGCTCAGAATACAACTCAATTAGCCAACACCTACTTGCAACTATTGAGCGACGCCTAGAAAACATAGAGTCTATTCAAGTTAACACTGAGCAAGCCTGCCTTTTCGTTGATGTCATCTCTTGTCCGCACATAGACAAAGCTAGAAAGAAAAAGTGGATAAAACGATTCTATCGCGCTTGCAGCAAACCACAACCAACAACAGCCGAACTCGATTGTTTCTTTGAGCACGCAGATACGAACTTCTGGTTCGTTAACTGGAGTGAAGTCGACCTTTTAAACTCGTTAGAACGAAAGGAGCTGAGGCAAGTTTACTAGCCCTACCCATTGTGTTAGCCTCTCCGGTGTGGGAAGTAGCCAATATACTCTCCGCGCCTTCAGCTGCTAGGTTGGCGCTCTTACTTGCCTCTTGAAGCTAGTACGCATCCTCTTGGGTGAATGCTAGAGGATGGTTGCGAGAGCTGCATTTTAACAGATGCTGCACACACTTAGGGGTGAGGCTACTTCTCACATATGCGTTTCTTCTAGCTCAACTAAAATGCAGATTCAGCGCGCTTTCTCACGCGGAAGCTGAAACCCTTAGAGGGTATCTGGAGGAATGCTTTCAGGATTCGCTAAAAATCCTCCCTTTTATAATAAGCCCCCCGCCCTGACTCATGGATACATTCGACCGGCCACTTCTGGCCGTTTTCTGCCTATTGCCACAGGGCAGCAATAGGCCATTTCCTGTCGTTTGTGACCGGTCGCTACCGACAGATTCTGTTCAAATAATCTGGTTTCAGCTCCCTTGAATTCAGACACCGCTAGCACCGAAGGGCCTACTCACCCCATCTAGTGGTTTCACGGCCCCGGTCGGCTTCTTCCGTACATCGGCGATGGACTTGGCTCAACTCTCGTAAATCCTTGACGTTTCAGTGTCGCTCATGCCGGAGCCCTGCATATGCCCGGTGTGAGTTTTCTGTGGGAAATCTATAAATCAGCCAGCGCTTATCATCGCAGCTTTCGCAGCATGGTTTATCAGCTCAGGTGATTATGAATGAGCTGTCGTTGCTCCGGGGGCAGTGTGTGGGGTTGGCGTGCTTCAAGAGTGAGCTGGTCGCCATTGAGCCATGACAGTTTGGCTTGCTGATCGCCGAGTTGTAGCTGGGCTTCGCGGAACGTTTGCACCTTTCGCATTTCCCCCTCGATGCGACTGGGGCGCAAGCTGCTGACGGAGTGGTCAGTGACCCAGAGCCATTCATGACCAGCGTCTGGTGTGTCGGTCATATGGTCGGTGAGCTTGATCTCGACCAGGTGACCCTGTGGTGATGCGAACAGACGCATGACTTCGTAGGCTAAAGACATTGAATGGATCGGTTGCGGATGGAATGTGGTGATTCTGCCAGAGATGCAGCTTTTCTTCATGGTCCGCTGCTCGCTTGTTGATATTCAGGATGGTGCAGCTCAGCAGCAAGCGTAGTGCCATTGTTGTGGCCAAATAGGTCAGCTGATGGACTGCCAAGCGAAAGCCAGGGGAGGGCGGTATCAGCTAAAAGCACATGGCTCATCGCTTAAGGGAAGAGCACCGCGTTCGCAGCTCAAATCTCTTGAAGAGTCCCCGTCTCAGTCTTCCTGATCTTGTTATTTCTAATCGTTTGGACTCGATCGGCATACTATTCCTCCAAATTTCTTGTTGTTATTTTCATCATACTATTGACCATAAAAGTCACTACAGCCATCAGGATGATATTAATCATAACCATGAGCATTGTTGGGATCGACCGTGGGCTAGCGCAACGCGATTAAGGGTGACGCAGTAGAGGCTACTGGCTGACTAGGAAGGTCAAAGTTATGACGATTTGAGTTGAGTGGTGTCACGGTATGGAAACACGATCAGTCATGACTGCATCATGGCCTTTACAGCGAGACGATTACCGAAAACACTGATCACCAGCGTTTATTCCGGCGCCTGAGCTATATGGAGGGCTTAAGCTAACCGTTAGGCGCTTTTTCCGGTTTGTCTTGGTACTCGATCGGGCTTTGCAAGGATGCCCATCACGCCACGATCTTCATGGGGGCTTTGCTGAAGATGACGAGTCGCATCTAATGCAAAAGAAGACGGAAGCGCGTGACAGTGAATAGTAATATTATAAAAATATGCTACACACCCATCGAAGCCGCTATCCGGTGGATTACTCTTTCCGAACACGAGGAGCCTATCCTCGAAAATCTCAATCCTTATCGGTTACTCTCAACCCAGGAGTTGGAGGAGCGGCTGCTTATTTGTCTGAATCTTGCATGCCTGAACATTAGGTGCATTGATTCACCGCTTGATAGCACTGATTATCTGGTTTTCATGAAAGCGCAGAACCAAGTGCGTATTTATTGTTTCCACTTCCACCTGATTTCCCCTCAATGAGACCACGTCCATGAAGCGCCAGAAGCGCACAGGAGTGATCAAGATGAACCAGCAGACAACTTTCAGCGAGGCCAATATTGAACGCCGCATGTTGCGTCGGCCAGAAGTAGAAGCAAAAACCGGTTTTAAACGCGCTCATATCTACAACCTGATGAGTCTGGGTAAGTTTCCTAAAGCCATTCGCATTGGCGTGCGCGCAGTGGGTTGGGACTCAGTCGAGATAGAACAATGGCTTACAGAACGGCGAAATGAACGGTCATGACCGTACTTTCCCAATCTAGAAAAACAGGAGCCGTTCATGCAAGTATTATCGTTGATAAGCACCAAAGGCGGGGTTGGTAAAACTACGATTGCGGCAAATCTTGGCGGCTTCTTTGCCGATGCCGGTTTCCGGGTTTTGTTGCTCGATCTGGATACTCAACCCACGCTGTCTTCATACTATGAGCTATCTCACCGGGCGCCAGGCGGCACCTATGAGCTGCTCGCGTACAACGAACGGGATATTACGCAACTTATTTCCGGAACCTGTATCGATGGTCTCGATATAGTGCTTTCCAACGATGTACACCGTCAACTGAACACGCTATTGCTACATGCTCCAGACGGTCGTCTGAGGCTGCGCAATTTGCTTTCTGTGTTCCGTAAAAACTATGACCTCATCCTGATTGACACCCAGGGTGCGCGCAGTGTCCTGCTGGAAATGGCATTTCTGGCTTCTGATTCGGCTGTTTCACCGGTCACACCAGAGATACTTGCAGCTAGGGAGCTACAACGCGGGACGCTGCAACTTGTCAAGGAAGTAGAACCGTTTCGCCATCTTGGTATTCAACCACCTCCTATCAGCTTGTTGATTAACCGCATCCCAGCAGTGTCCTCCAACGCCAGGCTGGTTCAACAGACACTCAGGCTCGTATTTCGTGACCAGCCCGGAGTGCAAGTTCTCGACGCGGAGGTTCCATCCATTGAAGCTTTCCCGAAAGCGGCTACGAAAGGGCTACCTGTTCATAGAGTCGAGCGTCATCGCCCCACAGGCCGTCAAACTCCCGCTGCTATCGAAATCATTCGTAGTCTTGCCACAGAGATGTTGCCTCAATGGGCAATGCCATTGTCCCTGGTGACAGGCAAAGGAGCGAAGCATGATCTGCGCACATGAACTATCTGCGGGGCATAAGCGACTATTCCCATTGATTCAGTATGTGATGAGTGAAGGCTGGTTGGTCATGCGTACACCCGGGGGCCATCTGCGGCTCACCAAAGCCGGATTACCCACGGTATTCACCGGGCCTGTGCCGGTGAACGTTCGGCCGATCTCAGTCTGTATTGAAGTCGCTGCTACAGGGGGTTCGGTGGGGGGCAATCAGGATGGCTGACTTAACCCCCAACGAGATGGCCGACAAGCTGCTCACCGAAGGGTTTTCGCCCGGCGCTCACGTAGCGGCTGAATTGACTGATCCCATTGTGGATACGCCAATGATCGTTACGCTTGATGAGTTGCGGCCGTACGAGCTGGACCCACGGTTGACACGAAATCCACTATACGACGAGATCAAAGCGTCCATCAAAGAACGTGGGCTGGATGCAGCTCCTCCCATTACTCGCCGCCCCGGTGCCGACCACTTCATCATCAGGAACGGCGGAAACACTCGGTTGGCGATCCTGCGTGAATTGTGGTCGGAGACCAAAGACGAACGTTTTTTCCGCATTCCCTGCTTGTTTCGCCCATGGCCTGAGCGTGGTGAGATTGTTGCGTTGACTGGCCACCTTGCGGAAAACGAACTTCGTGGGGGACTGACCTTTATCGAACGCGCATTGGGCGTTGAGAAGGCGCGGGAGTTTTATGAGGAGGAAAGAGGTCAGCCGATCACTCAATCCGAACTTGCCCGACTTTTGCGTGGCGATGGATATTCAGTGCAGCAATCTCATATAAGCCGCATGCGTGATGCCGTTCAGTACTTACTGCCTGCTATTCCCAACGTCCTCTATGCTGGGTTGGGGCGTCACCAGGTCGAGCGGCTTGCGGTGATTCGTAAAGCAAGCGAACGCACCTGGGAACACCACGCGAAGGGCCGATCACTCGCAACTGACTTTGATACCTTGTTCCAGGAGGTACTCGGTCAGTTTGATGTCAGTGTTGACGATTTCTCGGCTGGGCGAGTCCAGGACGAGCTGATCGGCCAGATGTCGGAGATGCTTGGCACCAACTACGATGTACTCGCTTTATCCGTCAACGAATCAGGTAGCCGCCATCGGGCATTGACCGGTACTCCGGCAGTGCCGCCATCCTCGGCGACGCTTTCCACTAGGGTGGAACATACAAATGAGGTAGAGACGGTCGAAGGGCCTGGAGCTTCACAAAACGAGAACCTTCCTCCTCTGAACGTTGAACGTCCCACTGACGTGTTGCAAGAGCATATTGTTTCGCCTGCACCGACAACTCAAAGGCTTCAAACGATTCAGCGTATGGTGGCTGACGAGCTGGGTGATGAGGCTCCACCTGACTTCACGCAAAACGTATTGCAGTCGGTTCCGGTACAGGCTGGAGGCGTGTATCCGATTTCCGATGTCTGGTATATCGAGCCGGGCCTGGATAATCCAGACAATTTGCGAACCCACATCAGCCAGTTCGCACGGGAGATTGCAGCCGAAGCCTCGTTGGCTTATTGCATTGATGACGAAGACACTGGAATTGGTTTCTCGTGCTCCAATCATAACGAGGACATGACCCCATCCGGCCGCGCTATCTTGATGCTTCTGGATTCCGTCAGCGGGAAGCCCAACAGGGGTGCCGTGGTTAACAACGAGCAGATGGCCGCCGCCCTTCCGGCACTTCTGCATGGTCAAGACCCCCAGATCAAGCGACTGAGCGATACCGCACTCGTACAACTCTTTCGGCTCGTACGGTTGGCTCGCAGGGTGTTGGAGTTTGAATCAGAGGGTATGGGCCGCAGCTCATAACGGGAGGTTTTCCAATGTATGCACATCCACTCAACCAGGCCGTCATCGCCCAGGCACTCTATGATCTTCGCAATGGCCAACTGCGTCGTTGTCAGTCAATGGGTTTTGGCGCGCGGGACCTGGATGCGCTCAAGAATCCCGAGATGGTCAGCGTGTTAGCCAACTCACAAGTGCCCTGGTGTTCTGTAACGATCAACCGTGACGTGTTGCAACGGCTGCTTCAACAGGCGTTGAATATGGAGCAAGAGATTGCCACGATTGATCGCATGCTCAGGCTGGGTGCGAGCACGGATATGGTGAACGGCTTCTATGGTCTTACGAACCAGGAAGTCGCCCTGCGCCGTGAAATCCTCGACCTGCCGAAACGCAAGGGGCGCCATCCTGTCCTGGACGAGACCCAGGATACGGAGCTGTGGCGGAAATGGAAGGCCGTGAACAGCAGTAGAAACATCGATCTGGGGGACGAGACCTCAATCCTCGATGCGGCAATGGACTTGGCCGAAGGGATGTCCCTGCCGCTGTCGGTGGTCTGGGCGGCGATCAAGAACTGGGTGGATCAGGGATTTGGATAACCATGGCCATGCACCACACAGCACCATGCCGAGGCCCTGTCGCAATCGCCGATCTGTTCAATAATGCCCTGGAAAAACTCACACCCGACCACAGACCCGCCTCCGGTGACGGCTTCCTGTTCAGCGGCAACCGGCACGAGAGCGTGCCGCGGCGCCTATTCCTTGATAGCAGACTGACGCCGCTGGAACGCAATGCCTGGCAAGTCTTCCGGCTGATGCTCAACGACGACGGTGTGACGGCGTTTCCCACCTATGAACAGTTGCGACCCTGGTTGGCGTCGATGCCTTGCACCGCGCGGGCATCGCATGAAACGGTTGCACGCGCGCTGACACTGCTGCGTTTGACACGCTGGTTGAGCCTGGTGCGCAGACGCCGTGATCCCAATACCGGCCGCATCCTTGGCAATCTCTATGTACTGCACGATGAACCCTTGACGCCGTTTGAAGCGATGCAATTGGACGCCGACTACCTGGAGCTTGTAAGCCAGTCCATTGGGCACTCGGCAAAGGCGGTCCAGATCGTGGGTCTGAACACCCTGCAGGAAATTGCAGAAGATCCGCTGTTGTCTGGTCGCACGCTGCCGTCACGGTTGCAGGTGATCGCCGAGCGACTTGCCCGTGAAGACATCGGGACACACGAAAGTTATCCACAAGATGACGCTACCCACGATTCCGAAGAAGGGGTTTCAAGCCTTCTTCGGAATCGTGAACACCCCTCTACGGATTCCGAAGCAGGGCCGAAACCCGCGCCAGACAACGCTCTTCGGAATCCGAAGGAGGACAGTACTGTACGTAATATAAATAAAGTACGTACTACTGCGCGCGCGACGCAGGATGTTCGTCTGCCTGATCGCTTTATTGGTTTGAAAGAAGAGCAGCAATCAGGTGCCATGGTGGCATTGCAGCAGGTCGATGCCTCACTGCGTCAGGCAGTGCTGGACGAGTGGGAGGAGCGCTGTCGTGGCAGCAACATCCGAAACCCCGCAGGATATCTTTTCGGCATTATCCAGCGCGCCATCCGTGGTGAGTTCAACGCCTGGGCCAGGGGCAAGGTGGCGCATGAGTCAGATGGGGCAGCAGTCAAGCATTCAGCACCCCCGGAGCGTCAAACTAGAAAGATGGCTCCTGGTCTTGCCAAGCAATATCTCGATCAAATGCGTGATCTCTTGAAAGAAGGTTGATTCAGCCCGCGATCAGCCTTCGGTAGCATTCAGCATACTTGTCCCCAGGGGATAAATGGCAGTTCTGCGGCCCTTCGCGTAATACAAGGTGGCGGGCGGTGGCGGTTTGTTGACTGACTGCCCTCCGGATTCTCTCGAAGCTGGCAACTCCCTATTCGAATGTGAGTTGTTGCCATGGCCACCAATGAGTCCTTGAGATTGAACCTCGGTTCGCTTCGCAGTGCGATGACCTTGACCCTGCATACCCACCATGCATCTCGAATCTGGCATGGACGTGCCCCTGCCGAAGGTCGTCCTGGCATCGTCGGGCTGAACGGCTATATCGCCGTCATGAACAAAATGAAAAGGGGCGCGGAGCAGGATGATCCGTACTCGGACTGGTGGATGCTTCGCATTGAAGAAAAGCTTGAGCAGACAAAGTCAGCTTTGCAGTCATTGCACGAGCAGGTCGAGCGGGCTCTTTCTGGTGTGCCACCCGCATTGTCGATAGGTGAGAACCTGAATGTCCAGCCGGTCAAGCTTCCCCTGTTTGTAAATGCTCAACTGGGATTCAGTGCGGTCTATCTGCTGGCCGAATACGACGATATCGCCCGCAAGTTGATTCTGGCGCACCACACCGCATTGATTGATCGCGGCACGCTGGAACGGTGGCTGCACGAAGGTGGACACGCATTGCGAAGCCTATTCAGCCTGGCGCAGCAATACCGGTACTCCGGCTGTACCCGCGATGATTTCGCCGCCAGGAATGCAGCGGCCCGGGCGGCACTGGAGAAACTTGGCGATCTGCCGCAGGACGTGCTTGAAGGCACGCGCCGTTCGCGATTTGCGCCCCCGATTATTCGCCGAGGACTGCAGCAGCACAGCAAGCCAGTGGAAGATGCCGCAGAGCGTGCAGAGGGTGATGTCGATGCAAGCGAAGCACCGGAGACAACCGAAGAAGGTGAGGAGCCGGTATGAGCGATCGACGTTTTCATCCGCTGCAACGAGAGGACTTCACCCGGCTGGAACACGCAGCCTATCTAAAAGGCCTTTTAAAACCTTTTAAAGGTAAGGGGGATTTTGACGATTGGGCCAACCAGTGTTTCGCACTGCGCGACGAAATGATTGGCATGGCGCAGCGGCGGGTGCTGGAACAGGCAGGCGGCTATCCCTTTAACCTGTTGGATGTGGAACTGGCCCAGCAGATCACTGGCGCTGGCACGGTCTTTTTGCGCTGGCGCAAGCACGATCGCTCGGTCATGGGCGTAGCCCTGTGGCAAGAGTTGATGGCCAGTACCAGCACGCCGGTCAATCTGCTGGAAGATTTTCTGGCCATCGAACAGGCGCGGATTACGATCAATATGCAGGTGAGCCTGTTGCACACGCTTGGCAGGCAGGCGCGGGACTGCGCCAACAAGATGTTGCAGGCAGAGGATGCCTATCTGCGCCGAATGACTGAGATCGCCATCAGCAGCTCTCGCAGGCAGAGACCATTGCCATGATGCAGCCGACCGTATACCGGTCGGCTGTAGCACCTCGGGCGTAGTGGCTGCGACCTTGTCCGGTCGTTCATCGACCAGCAGCACCTGCATTGACATAAGCCGACGCAGGTATTTAACCATCCTGACGGAGATTGCAACATGAGCACGCATTTTTCAGGTGAAGGTAACATCGGTTCAGATCCCGAGTTCGATGAGTATCCCAACGGCAATGAAGAACCGCGAAGGGTCTTACGGCTCAACGTCTTTTTCGACAATCCTGTGCCGACCAAGGACGGCGGCTATGAGGATCGTGGTGGGTTTTGGCGATCAGTGGAATGGTGGCACCGCGATGCCGAGCACTGGGCCACGCTGTTCAAGAAGAGCATGCGCGTGATGGTCACTGGCCGCGTCGAGCGTGACGACTGGACTGACGACGACAACAACCCGCGTACTACTTACCGTATCAAGGCCCGCGCTGTCGGCATCTTGCCCTACCGCTTGGAGACGGTAACGCTCAGCCCTAAACAGCAGGAAATCGAGGGTGAAGCGAAGCTCAACGAAACAGAACAGCCGAAGGCACGGAAAGCGAGAAAAACCACGGGCTGAACAGGTCGCGAGGACGACTGTAGCAATTCGCAGTCGCCCTCCTTGCACCAGCCCCATGTACCCGGATGTCAGAGATTATCCCTTGGGGATGGTTCCAATGAGTGCCGCTGGGTTCCAGTCGCCTACAGATGAAGATAACGGTGGCCTTGAAGTCCACCTTGTTTGCGGCCTGCCACTACCGACTCGGACATGCTGTTGCTCATTCGATGAACAGCACAGTCTTTCCGAGGAGGCTACATGCGTGTGTATCTGTGTGAGAAGCCTTCGCAGGGCAAGGACATCGCTCGCATACTGGGTGCAAAGCAACGTGGCAATGGTTGCTACAACGGGGCCGGTATTATGGTGACCTGGTGCATCGGTCATCTCGTGGAAGCAGCACCACCTGAGTCATACGACGAGCAGCTCAAGCGTTGGACCATAGAGCAGTTGCCCATCATTCCCCAGCGTTGGCGGGTCGAAGTGAAACCCGGGACTGCCACGCAATTCAAGGTCGTCAAGGAACTACTTTCGCAAGCGACGCAACTGGTCATTGCCACCGATGCCGACCGTGAGGGCGAACTGATTGCCCGCGAGATTATCGACCTGTGCGGCTATCGCGGCCCCGTCGAACGGCTGTGGTTGTCCGCCCTGAACGATGCTTCTATTCGCGCTGCGCTCGGTAAGCTGCGGCCTTCGGCCGAGACCTTGCCGATGTACTATTCAGCGCTGGCACGTGCACGGGCCGATTGGCTGGTGGGCATGAACCTCAGCCGACTTTTCACATTGCTGGGAAGGCAGGCGGGCTACGACGGCGTGCTGTCGGTTGGACGTGTTCAGACCCCGACACTGAAGCTCGTGGTGGATCGCGACCGCGAGATCGCACGTTTCGTTTCTGTGTCGTACTGGGCTATCGAGGCGACTTTATCAGCAGGCGGCCGGGCATTCTCTGCACAGTGGGTAGCGCCCGCTGCCAGTACCGATGATGCCGGCCGATGCCTTCAGCTGCCGGTTGCGCAGCAGGCTGAACAGCAGCTCCGTGCCGCCAGCAGTGTCCAGGTGGACTCGGTTGAGACCGAGCGCGTGCGCGAAGGCGCACCACTACTGTTTGACCTGGGCACCTTGCAGGAGGTGTGTTCCAGGCAACTCGGGCTGGATGTACAGGAAACCCTGGATATTGCCCAGGCCCTGTACGAGAAGCATAAGGCGACGACGTATCCGCGCTCGGATTGCGGCTACCTGCCCGAAAGCATGTTTGCCGAGGTGTCCACAGTCCTCGACAGTCTGTTCAAGACCGATCCCACGCTGGGAACGATCATGCACCAGCTCGATCGATCCTTTCAGTCTCGTGCCTGGAACGATGGCAAGGTCACTGCCCACCACGGCATCATTCCGACGTTGGAGCCTGCCAACCTTTCGGCCATGAACGAGAAGGAGTTGGCCGTGTATCGATTGATCCGATCTCACTATCTAGCGCAGTTCTTGGCGCATCATGAATACGATCGCACTGTGGTGAGTCTGTCCTGTGGCGAGCTGACGCTGGTGGCCACGGGCAAGCAAGTAGCAGTCACGGGCTGGCATCTGGTGCTGGCCGAGCCGCAGGTTGCCGAGGATGGCGACACGGTATCCCGTGTTCAAGTGCTGCCAGCGCTGCGCAACGGTATGACATGCCAAGTGGCTGGTATTGATCTGAAGGCGCTCAAGACGCTGCCGCCCAGGGCCTACACCCAGGGCGAGCTGGTCAAGTCCATGAAGAATGTCGCCAAACTGGTGTCAGATCCGCGACTGAAGCAGAAGCTCAAGGATACTGTCGGCATTGGCACTGAAGCCACGCGTGCGAACATCATCGGCGGTCTTATTGCACGTGGCTACATTGTGAAGAAGGGGCGCGCTATCCGCGCCTCGGACGCGGCATTCACCTTGATCGATGCAGTACCTGCGGCGATTGCCGACCCGGGCACGACGGCCGTGTGGGAGCAGGCACTCGACATGATAGAAACCGGGCAACTCGCGCTCGATACCTTCATCGACAAGCAGGCGGCGTGGATCACGCAGTTGATCGGGCAGTATCAGGGCACTTCACTGTCTATAAAGATTCCCCAAGGACCACCATGCCCGCAGTGCGGCGGTGCCACACGCCAGCGTAGCAGCAAGAGCGGCGCTTTCTGGTCATGCGGGCGTTATCCTGACTGCAAAGGCACCGTCCCGATAGGGGCTAGCAAGGCATCACGTTCAGCACTACGAAAGCGCCTCAGCGCTAAATCTTCCTGATCTGGTCATCTATGATTTCCCCTTCTCGTGACTCTCACGGGATTTCCACGCACGCAGTACCTTCCCTGTCAGTGTGCGCCCCCGCTGCACCAGCGATGGCTGCGGGGCAAGAAGGTGGCTTTTCATTGAATAGCCGATAACGCATTCTGTTTATCACTGATTCTTCCGTCCGCCGAGTGAGGTCTCCTGATGTCCGGGTGGTCATCTGACCCTGCATCAGGAGACCTTACACGGTCAACGGTACTCATTGCCGGCGCCCGCCGGTGAAACAACGGGCTCCCTTTGTGCGCGGATGTGCGCCAGATAATACCGGCCCCAGCCACGATACGGGTCGGGTGTGAATGCTGAAACAGCGACCGGTTCTACCGACGACCGTAACCTGCACCAGCCCACGGGTGGCTTCTTCCTCCCGAGCCGAAGACCACCTGGTTTTCGGCATCTTTCTCCTGCCTACACGCAATACCCCGGACGGTGATCACCGCCCGAGGCCACACGCACAGGAGAGATACGAATGCACTCTCACTCTACCAATACAGCGCTGCAGTACGGCAGCGTCTGCAGCGGGATCGAAGCCGTCAGCCTGGCTTGGGAACCGCTCGGAATGGAAGCCGCTTGGTTCTCCGAGATCGAACCGTTTCCGTGCGCCGTACTCGCACATCGCTACCCCGGCGTGCCCAATCTGGGCGATATGACGCAGATCGCCAGTCAGGTGCTGTCCGGTCAGGTTACGGCGCCGGACATTCTGGTCGGTGGCACCCCGTGTCAATCCTTCAGTCTGGCTGGTGCTCGCCGGGGATTATCCGACCCGCGCGGCGCCTTGACCCTTAAATATGTGGAGCTTGCCAATGCGATCGACCAAACCCGCCTCGCCAGTCACCGTCCGCTCTCAACGCTTGTCTGGGAAAATGTCCCGGGCGTGCTCAGTGATCGCTCCAACGCCTTTGGCTGTCTGCTGGGCGCATTGGCCGGAGAAAGCCATGCGCTCGAACCGCCAGGGCCAAAGTGGACGCACGCAGGTTACGTGTCTGGTCCCCAGCGCCGTCTCGCCTGGCGTGTGCTCGACGCTCAATATTTCGGTGTCGCCCAACGCCGCCGTCGAGTGTTTCTTGTGGCAAGTGGTCGAGATGACCTTGATCCCGCCGAAATACTTTTTGAGTCAGGTGGCCTGTACGGGGATTCTTCGTCGAGCTTCACGCCGTGGCAGGACGCTGCCCGTGCTGCTGGAACGCGCGCTGCATCATCAGGCGACTATGCCGGACTGAATCAGTCCTACGGCAAGGTCAGCGTCACGTTCGGCTTCGGCGGTGGCAACACTGCGGGGCCGATTGATGTTGCGGCCTGTCTGACTGCTGCACCTGGCGCCAGGAACGACTTTGAGGTCGAAACCTTCATGGTGCAATCCGTCATGGGTGACATCAGCCACACGCTGAACACGTCCACTGGCTGCAGTGAGGATGGCTGTGGCAGAGGTGTACCTATCATTAGCTATATGCCTCAAGTCATGGCATTTGCAGAGAACTCTCGCGGTGAGGTGCGTCTGGAGTCTGGGCATGGCCAGATCACAGGCGCGTTATCTACAGGGGGTGGCAAGCCAGGGCAGGGGAGGCCAGCGGTGCTCAGCGTGGCGTTGCGTGGGCGTGACCAGGGCCTGACTGCAGAGCTGGGTCATGGCATCTCTCCCGCACTGCGCGCAAGCAGCGGCGGTGGAGATAAAGGCCATGTACTGGTGCCTGACTATGACGTCCATTTTCACTGTGAGCAGAACGACTTCTCAGCGATGGACTGGTCGCAATGGCGGGTACGCCGGTTGATGCCCAAGGAGTGCGAGCGGCTTCAGGGAATGCCGGACGACTGGACTCTGGTGCCGTACAGGGGCAAACCGGCAGCCGATGCGCCGCGCTATAAGGCAATCGGAAATTCCATGGCAGTGCCTTGCGTAGCTTGGCTGGGCCATCGTCTGGCGCAATGCATTCACAAGGCAGAGTCGCCCGCTTTGGATTGATGCACAGAGCGGAAAACTCCAATCGATTAGCCTCTGAGCCGAATCCATTTCAACATTTCGCCTCCGCAATGCCGGGGGCTTTTTCATGCGCGTGATAAACCCGGTTCAACCGGATGCTGATTTCCAACTGACGTCACCTGGGGCCTGGGCAAAGCTGCCCGTATGTGTTGCTGACGTTGTCAGCGCCATGCCAGCAGCAGGAGTCTTTCGGCTGCGCAGGGACTCATTCCCCTGAGACCCACCAGTCCGCCACGCATCAGTCTGCGGATGAACGCCTTTCAGGCGTCGATGCTGCTTTCTTCAACTCTAGCGGGATCAGCCATCCCCACCGGGCAAGCCGGTCTTGCAACCCATCATCAAGGAGCATGTCATGAATAAGATTCTGCCCCCAGAAGTCGTTGATCTGTTAGTGCGAGAAGAGCAGCATTTTGCCTGCGCTTCGGACGCATTCTTCTAGGCCTGGAAGCGTGGTGCCGAGATTGCCGTAGCGCAATGGTTCGGCGACGGCACTCGCGAAGGCTTGAACCGCGCTGCTGATATCTGGGATCTGCGTCCCGGGATGCACGAACTCAATGATGCGCTCGGCGTTATGAGCAGCGGCCAACGCATGTTTCTTGCCGCAATGGTCAGCTTCTACAACGCAGGTGAAGGTACTGCGATGCTACGTCACTGTGGCTTTGAAGGGTTGGCCGACCTGGGCTGCCTGGATCTGCCACGACGCCAGGTTATCTCTGACCTGGTACTGAATTACACAGGCTGGTAAGTCCGCACAGGGACATATCGCTGCATTCACAATACATCCCAAAGTGCTCCACCCAGGAACCTTGCATTCATTCATTTATATCGTTGCCACTTTTCTCATCCGCTGGAGCTAACCTCCAGCCGGGGGTTGGCTTTTGCCCATCCCTTGTAGGAGAAACCTCATGTCTCATCTCAATAATCCTTTTATCCGCGGGTATCAGAATCTGCGTGTTGTTCGTCAGTTGCTCATCACCCACGAAGATGATTGCCCACCCGTCTGGCGGTCAGTGCATCCTACCCAAGCACACCTGCCCGAAGATCAGGTTAATCAGTTTCCTTGTGTGTTTGACGACTACTTCGCCTTCATTACGGAAGGCCAGAAGATACCGCGCACTCTGGAAGACCAATGCAAGTCCGAGGGCATCGTGCGCTCTGTTGTCTACGCCATTAGCGGCCAGGAATTTGATGGCACGCTTGTGCATGTAGGAGACTTTTACTCTGAGGATGCTGCACGCCGGGTGGTGAACCGACTGAGTTTCGAGACCGGCTTTTTCAGCCGGGCCTGGGAAATCAGCACAGGTCACATTATCGAGGAGTCGATGCGGTACTTGTGCGAATTGGTGGATATTGACACGCCACCCGGGCTTCTGTTCGTTGCATTCCGAGTGCCGTACAGCCCGGTCGTCGGCGTCAAGCTGATCGCCACACCCTGGACAGACGAGAACCTGCAGCATGTAGAAGGCATCACTGCCGATCAACTGCAGCAGGAACATCTGTCCAAAGGTATACCGAGAGATTTGACACATACTCTTCAATTAGCGGCCAATGCCGATGTGCGTATCCTGATGTTCGATGCGGACGCGCCAGTGCTGGACGGTCTGCCGATCTACGAAATATAGACTTTCCCATTCGCCCCTACCAAGGGGCTTCTTTTTGTCTGCGGTATCTAAAACGGATGAGTGCCACATCTGTTTCATGGCAGACGACATCGCATCATGGCGACATCCTCGAAGTATGTTCGCTGGCGTAGCCGGCAGCATCCCAGGCAGTCAAGGCCATCAAGACTGCGGCGTACCCCCAGGTTCGCTGGCTGACCTCCTATCCGGACGTTCAACGTCCATTCCACCCCAAGGGATCTTTCATCCCTGTGGGGGTGAAGGGTTCCGTTTTCTCGGAGTCCATCATGGATCATCAAGCCATTCGTCAACAAATGCCGACCCTCGTGGCCGGTCATGTACCGAGTAATGCGCGGTCCTTCCAGTTCAACATCTTCGACGGGCAACCGAAGGAGACGATGTTGGGCTTTCACATTGATCCTCAGCCTTTTGAGGGCAAGGTTGTCGCCACCACCGATGACGCCATTGTTGTCAAAGTCAGCCGAACAATGTTCGCGGTGCTGGATCGTACGCTCGTCACCGAGGTTCCCCCAGAGGGAGCCAGGGTCGAAGTGTCGCCGTATGCACGCCGGCGCTTCGACGGTCTGCGTGCCGATACACCTGAAGACGTCATCGAACACAGTGCCGACGGCACTCAATACACCCTACAGCGCATGATCCTTGGCGCTGCACCGGCCAAACTGCCGGTTGCCCGGCCGCAATGCCTGGAGTTGCAGCAGCTTATTGAGCAGTTGGAGGAAATGCCGGCCCCTGATGGGCATCGGCGGATTACCCATATGCTGGTCGATGCACAGGCACGAGACGTCATCCTCGTTGATCCCATGCCCAGTGACATTATTCGGACGCCGCCATCAGTGAGTTTCACGGTTGAAACTGCCAAATTCGCTGGGCGTGTCAGCGTGATCTATATGCGCGGGGCCGATACCTATTCCGTGGAGTTGCAACACAACGGTGAACGGGTAGAGCGCCGAGATGATGTTTATTTCGACATGCTTGGGGAAACCCTGGCTGAACTGATCGATGACAGCTCATGGCGCTGCATCCAGGTCCGCACGGTACACAAGACTACTCGCGGCCGGAAGGTGGGAGCTGGCTCGTGAAGAGCTGGTTCACTTTCAAAAAGGAGCAATTCATGTTCCAGAATCTCATCACTCCCGACCAAGACTTCAAGGATCAACTCGGGGCCTGTGTCAATGCCATGTGCCAGGATGATGCCACCGGCCAGACCCTGGTGTTCGAGCGCGACAAGGGCAAGCTACACATGCGCTACATCGTCACACATGACGCGATGCTTACCCTGATGGACACCGACATCGACCGCTATGAAATGCTAGTTTTCGACGGAGGGAACACCAGCGGCGACAGCTGGAAACACGTTTTCTTTCCAGGACAGCGCACGCATTGTTTTGTATACGAAGCCTGATCCTCAGCCCCTCATTCGAGGGGCTTTTTCATACCAGCAGGATAGGAAAAGGGGAGCGCCCGGATGCCGATTACTTGCTGCCTCACGCACAAACCCCAGCCATGATGACCTCATGCCCAGCTGACAGCCGTCAGCAGCATCCCAGGTAGCCACGATCTTCAAGGCTACGGCGCGGTTCCATCACGTTGATCACCCAGCTCGCACCGCATCCATCTGCGAGCGACCACCGGCCTGTTCGGTGGCAGATGCTTTAGTTTTTTCAACCCATCGCGGGGTTACGCACTTTCCCCGCAGCATGGGGCTGGTGTGTCTCCGCTTCTATTCCAAATGGAGATTCACCATGAAAACCTCGTCCAACGAGAAGTCCTATTTCGATATTCACACCTCGGGCATCGGCTACCTGCAACGTGTCCGGGAAGTTCCTGTACGAGGTGGTCGCCGTGCTGAGCCATTCCTTGCATGCACCATCGCTGCGCTCGTTGGCTCTGTCCAGAACCCTCAAAAGCGCTATTTTGACCTGAAGGTCTCCGGTGCCGAAGCCAAAAAAATCGTCGCCGACTATGTTGGCGTTGATGATCAACACCAACGCCCATTGGTTCGCTTTCGTATTGGCGATCTGTGGGGTGATGCCTACATCCGTCCCACCGGCGAACGTAAAGGTGAAGCGGCAGCCTCACTCAAAGGTCGCCTGCTGAAGGTAGAGCTTATCGACCGAGCTGAGCTTGCGCAGATCGAGCGGCACGAGTTGGTTACCCGGGGCATTGGCTATTTGAACCGGCCCCAAGAGGTCAAGCCCAACACCAGCGATGCGTTCTTGTCATGCTCCATCGGTGCATTGGTGGGGCCAGTCGATGAACCCGATTATCGCTACTTCGACACTATCGTTGCGGCGACAGATGCTCAAGTTCTGGTGCGTCAATGCGTACAGGCAATCGAGGCTGAGAGCAAAGTATTGATCAGCTTCCGTCTCAACGACATGAAGATTGATCCGTACATCCGCAATAAGGGCGAGCGCGCCGGTGAACCTGCCGCGAGCCTGAAATCTACGCTGATCCACATCGGTCTGATCAAGGTTGATGGTCAGCAGGTCTTTCCTGATATTCCCCAGGCCGCTGAGCCAGCAATGGCAGACTCGTTCTGACCCTACCCGCAAGGCCTCGGCTCAGAGGTTTGCTCTTTCTCGCACTACAGCCCGCAACTACCCCGTGTGGTTGTGGGCAATTCGCACATTCACTCCTAGCAGTCGGCTTCTCGCGTAGGCGAGATGCACTGCGATCCTGATTCAGGAGAATCACCATGTCCCTCGCATCTCGCTTCTCATCCAGAGCACCGGTATTGCGTTCTGATCACCCTTTATCGAATGATCAAATCCGTGTCGTTGTCCCATCCATCTTTGCGGAAGCTCCGCATGAAAGTCGCTCCGAGCGCTACAGCTACATCCCGACTGCCATCGTACTGTCGGAACTTCGCAAGGAGGGTTTTGAGCCCTTTATGGTGTGCCAAACGCGCGTTCGCAATGAGGACCGCCGCGACCATACCAAACATCTCATACGCCTTCGTCATGCCAGCCAGATCAACGGTTCGGAGGCAAATGAAATTATTCTCCTCAACTCACATGATGGCTCCAGCAGCTATCAAATGCTTGCTGGCATGTTCCGCTTCGTTTGCCATAACGGTCTGGTTTGCGGCGATACCTTTGCCGATGTCCGCGTACCTCACAAGGGCGATATCACAGACCAGGTCATTGAAGGTGCCTATGAGGTTCTCAAAGGTTTTGAGCAGGTGCATGCATCGCGCGAGGCCATGCGCGCAATCAAGCTGGAGGAGGGCGAGCAAGAACTCTTTGCCCGTTCTGCCTTGGAACTCAAATATGACAATCCGGACAAGCCAGCACCTGTCACGGAAAGTCAGTTACTCATGCCCAGGCGCTATGAAGAGCGCAAGCCTGACCTCTGGTCGACCTTTAATCGGGTGCAGGAAAACTTCATCAAAGGTGGACTCTCCGGGCGCACCGCCAACGGACGCCAGCAGCGTACTCGGGCAGTGCAGGGGATCGATCAGAACCTGAAGCTGAATCGGGCGCTCTGGATGCTTGCCGAGGGCATGCAGCAGTTGAAGGCATGAGCCACACCGAACTGGTTTGTTTCTCACTATCTCAGCCGCGTTGAGTAAACGCGGTTGTTCTCATCACAAGGAGCTACTCATGGTCAGTACTGCAGCATATTCGAATAATGCCCGTTCGCTTGATGAACAAGCGTGGCGGGCTATCTGCGAGACAGCAGCCGCACAAGCCATTAAGGGTTGCGGTCTGTCTCATGGCTATTACGTGGATCTCTTCAGTTCAGGAATTGATGCGCAAGCTTATCAATTGCCGGAATACCAGCGCGCACAAGCTCTGAAAATAGCACAGGAATGGGACTACGCGACGCCTGAAGAAAGGCAGGAAGCCCAGGACTGGAATGCTGAACACGGCTATTGCACGCACGGTATTGAACTGGATTATTGCCCGGCCGGTTGCGACTCGGACTACTAGGTTCTGGTATTCCACTTTATTGCCGCTTATACGGCTTTCACCACCCGCCGGGGCGACCCCGATGGAGGGAAGCTCCCGGCTACTTCAATCGAGGAGCTTCATCATGAGTCGGCACTTCTTCGACACATTTCACGAGGGATTTCCCATCACCATCCTGCTTGGCTGGGATCGGCCGGCGAGCTATTTCTTCCTGGTCATCGAGAAGCCAACCGAGCTTGGCGAAAACACCATGACGTTCGATTTCTTGTACAGCAACCTTCAAGAGATCTATCCGTTCATCCATGACCTGAATTACTACAGGGAGGTCTTGCGCCATTTTAATATCGACGTGCCGGAGAGCATGTTCATTGAGGTGCAGCACGACTGCGTAAGGAATATCGGTAACCGCGTAGTCACGCATCAGGCAGACGGCTCGTTCACTGACGGGTTTTCTGAACTCCCATATTGATCGATACACTCTTATTGGTTTTTCTCCCCGGCGATGCGCTGCAATTAGACTGCGGGGGTGTTGGTACAATCAAGAGGGATCAACTGTAAGGGTGCGGTGAGGATAGGGCTTGGTCGCTATTAATCGACAGCAGCCTCTGGTCCTGTCGCCGCCATTAATCGTGGATCAGCTCTGCGATAACGTTTTGTTTTAATGGTCGTTACTGTATCAATGGAAACATGGCAGTAAAAATGGCTTCAGGGCGCACTTGAAGCCTGAATGAATCACAGGTTTCTGTAAGCAGGGCCAATATAACGGTATTTCTTTTTATGCAGTGAGTTTGTCCCGGCAAGGTCATACTGAAAAGTTCTAAAGTGCAGGCTGTAATTCCGAAGGCTAACCGAAAATAGCATCGGTACTTTGTGGGCTTCCATATCTCCAACTATAACTTCTCCGTCGATGTAGGAAACTAAGTCGCTTATATCGAACTTTTCAGACCTCCAGCAACTATACTCATCACTATCAGATATTATTTTTCCGGAAGATATGAAGTTCATAAGCTCATTGGCATGAAATACTCGAATCCCATTCTTAGTGAAGCCAGATAAAGCGCGGTTTGCGTTGATAACTCCGTAATGAGTTGTTTTGACTGGTTGCGGCTCTACCTTCAAGTTTCGTAGGAATTGATTAAATACTTGTGGGTCACTGAAGCGATGCTTTAGCTTGTCCAGTTGTGAGAAGCCTTTTATTAAATGTGCATAGGTATTACGCAACTCGAAGTCGTCTACAGGGTGATACGGGTTTTTACATTCAAACAGGAAAAGGTGTTCTCCGTGCACTGCTGCAATATCCACTTCATCCTCACCAAAATGAAAATCATTTCTCACTTTAAACCCTTGTCCGGCTAAAGTAGCCGATAAGCTTTTGACCATGTGATCATGCTTTCCAAATACTGAGAAGTGCACGTTTTCGCTAATAGCCAGAGATCTCCATAGACTGGAATAGGCGAACACGGCCGGCATTACCAAATAGCGGTTTTCTATGGCTAGTACGGGTTTGTATTGTAGATCTATTACTTCATCTGTGGCAGGCTTTTCATTTGTGATAGTCTCAAGTAAGCCTTCACATTCTGACTGTGACTTCCCTGTAGTATTCTGGAATATTTTTACAAGCACTTCTTTGTCAAACACAGGGAGGACCGAGCGCTTTCTTATTAAATCTGCATTTGGGTGTCCATCGCTCTTGAGTTTTTCATACGCTTTTTTATAGATGAACGACACAAAGCCAAAAAACCTTTGCAACTTGAACAGATCAAAGCAAGTGAAACTTCCATAAATCTTTATTTTAAATATATCGCGGTTGTAGTTTTCATTAATCAAGGAAAATGCCTGGATCTGCTCTTCCTTGAATAAGTGATCATAGCTGAATATATTTGCTTGATGGTCATACTCAGCTAAAGGCGTCTTCAAAACAATTCTCTCAAATGGCTCACATAAAGTCGGGCGGCGGCAAAAACTGAGTGCAACACCTGACCTTTCCGGTAC
>TARA_R110002051_G_scaffold127339_2_pt1 | contig 23329 bp, 21 predicted proteins | sample TARA_R110002051 | Tara Oceans TARA_R110002051 (sample SAMEA4397023) | marine metagenome | biome: Polar Biome; feature: [MES] marine water layer (ENVO:01000295) within the mesopelagic zone...; material: water (ENVO:00002006), including particulate matter (ENVO:01000060) such...
TTTAGAAGATGAGCCGCTAACTAAGCCAACATGCCGCCATCGACAACAACCGTTGCACCCGTCGTATAGCTTGAAGCGTCAGACACTAGATATAATACTGTGCCAGCCATCTCGTCTGGGTTAGCTACGCGTCCCAGTGGAATAGCATGTAATGCCATCTTTAAGACTTTATCATTGGTCGTCAAAGCAGAGGCAAACTTGGTATCGGTTAGACCCGGTAATAACGCATTGACGCGAATATTTAACGGACCACATTCTTTAGCAAACGACTTAGTCATGCTAATGACAGCGGCTTTGGTGATTGAATAAATACCTTGCTTATCACCTGCGACTAAGCCATTGACCGATGCAGTATTTAAAATAACGCCACCGCCCTGCTCGCGCATCATCTTGCCAGCGGCTGTCGACATAAAGAAATAACCACGAATATTGACTTCGACGGTCTTATCAAAGGCAGCTAAATCGGTATCTAAAATGTGACCATAATAAGGGTTTGCTGCGGCATTATTCACTAAGATATCAATTTGACCAAATTCGCTTTTTATGTGCTCAAAAATAGCATCAATCTGCGCCATCTCGCCTACATGACAAGCAAAAGCACTGGCTTTATGACCATCAGCTTTGATGCTATCGGCCACCGCTTGGCAAGCATCAATCTTGCGACTAGAGACAATCACATGCGCGCCTCTTGACGCTAGCAAGCGTGCGATAGACTCGCCAATACCACGACTAGCACCAGTAACCAAAGCAATCTTGCCCGTTAAATCGAATAAGTCTTTCATAGTTGTTCCTTATTTTTTTAATATTTATATATCATTAATACGCTTTAAACGAAATGTAGAGTCGATTCATTTTAAACAGAATACAATGCTGCTAAAATAAATTTTTTGAAGCCTCTGGAGTGACGAAGTCACACAGCAAGCGAAGAAAATTTGTACTAGCAGCAACTTGTTATAGCTCTATTTTATTTTGAACTGCCTATATTAAGCCAACATTCCGCCATCAAGAGTGAAAGCATGACCATTCATAAAGCTGCTCTCATCACTCGCCAGCCAAGCAATCGCGCCGGATACTTCATCAACTTTACCCAAACGGCGTAGTGGACTGGCTTTGATCGTTGCTTGTTGCGCGCGCTCGTCCATTTTCGCCATGGTATTTTGCACCATAGGGGTGTCGATAAAGCTTGGGCATACCGCATTGAAGCGGATATTGACGCGGGCATATTCATGAGCAGCAGATTTAGTCAGACCCATAACGCCATGTTTAGCAGCACTATAAGCTGACAGCAACGGCGCAGACCGAAGTCCTGCGATTGATGCAACATTAATCACATGCCCGCCGCCATTCGGTGCCATACAAGTAACCGCCGCACGCATACAATGCCAAACGCCCTTTAAATTAACAGCGATATTACGATCAAAATCCTCATCGCTCAGCTCATGCATCGGCGCCGGTTTATGATCAATACCAGCATTATTTACCACCACATCAAGACCGCCCAACGTTTCCATGGCAAAGGCAAATAAGGCACGTACTTCATCACCACTAGTAACATCTACCTTTTTAAAGACAATGCTATTACCAGCATCTTGGGCTTGCTTAGCAACGGCTGCGCCCATCTCTTCTGCCATATCACCAATCACGACTTTAGCGCCGCGACTGGCCAGCAATAACGCGCTAGCCGCACCGATACCAGATGCACCGCCGGTGATTAAAATGCGTTTACCTGCTACGTTTGATGCTGGCATATCTGCCAGTTTACTTGACTCAATTCCATTTGTGTTTAGTGTCATGATTTATCCCTCTACCTTAAGTACCAATTTGCCGAAGTTTTCACCTTTAAAGAGCATCATCAACGTATCTGGGAAAGTCTCGATACCCTCAACGATATGATCTTTTACTTTTAACTCGCCCGACTGAATCCAGCCAGCAATATCTTTCATTGCCGTCGGGTATTCTTTAATATTATCAAAGACCACAATGCCTTCCATCCGTGCACGATTGACCAATAATGATAGATAGTTTGATGGACCTTTTACTTCTGTAGTGGCGTTGTATTGGCTAATAGCGCCGCAAATCACAATACGTGCGTGCAGATTAATTTGCGTCAGCACGTCATTTAAAATATCGCCGCCAACGTTGTCAAAGAATACATCGACACCTTTTGGACAGGTTTCTTTTAACGCTTTTTTCACATTTTCATTCTTGTAGTCGATTGCCGCATCGAAGCCTAACTCATCGATTAAGAATTTGCATTTCTCGCTACCGCCTGCGATACCAACCACGCGGCAGCCTTTGATTTTGGCAATTTGTCCAACTAAGCCACCAACAGCGCCCGCAGCGCCAGAAACGACAACGGTCTCGCCAGCTTTTGGCTCTCCAGTTTTTAATAAGCCAAAGTAGCCCGTCATACCGGGCATACCAAGCACGCCTAAATAATAAGATAATGGTGCAAGGTTTGGATCGACTTTGTATAGTCCCGTGCCATCACTGACTGCATAAGACTGTACGCCATTATGACCTGCAACATAATCACCGACTGCAAATTTCTCATGCTTGCTTTCAATGACTTTACCCACGGTGCCCGCACGCATCACCTCACCAATCTTTACCGGTGCGATATAAGATTTGGCGTCGTTTAACCAACCACGCATCGCTGGATCCATCGAGATATATTCAATTTTTATCAGTAACTCACCGTCTGAAACAGTCGGTAGTTCTGACTCAGTATAATCCCAAGTCTCAGCGCTTGGCTCGCCAACGGGTCTTGCTTTTAAACGCCACTGCTTATTCAATGTTGTCATTATTTATTCCTTTAAATTTTTATAAAAAGCTATTTAGTTAGTTTGTTCAAAATAAGACTAAAAAATATTCTGCTAGGATAAATTTTTCTCGCTTGCTGTGCACTCTAGAGGCTTCGGAAAATTTATCCCAGCATCTCTTTAGTCATCTTATTAAGGTTCTGATGTTGAAAACTTTATAAACAATCACTTAGAACCATTCTGCTTGCATATCGGTACATACCGCATTGTCGTTATTTAACAGTTCGATATCGCGATTGATTAGTGGCAATTCCCAATCGATAAAGTATTTTGCCGCCTGTATTTTGCCATGATAGAAGTTTTGTTTTTCGACGTCGGTTGTATCATTTAATAACTGTTCGGCTTTACTGGCTTGACGAATCCAAATCCAACTCACCACAATTGAAGCAAAAATATTCATCAATGCTTGTGCATTTCCAGTTAGCGTTAATGCTTTTTCCGTCTGCAGGATTTTACTTAAATGCACCAATACTTCATGTAGATGACCCATATACGGCATCAATTTACCGGCAAGTTTGGCGGTTTCTGGTGTGGTAATAGACTCTAAATCTTGGGTGACTTCACGTTTTAGAATTTGAATCCCAAGACCCTTGTTTTGCCATAACTTACGGAATGACAAATCTAACGCTTGCACGCCATTTGTGCCTTCATGAATGGGATTGAGACGATTGTCACGCCAAAATTGCTCGGCTTGATACTCACGCGTATAGCCTGCACCGCCCAATACTTGGATACCTAAATCATTGGCTTTAGGACCATATTCAGATGGCCATGCTTTGAGTACGGGCGTCAGTAAATCTAATAGCTCCGATAGCTCAGCTTTTAGTGTTGCATCTTCACAAGTATTGATACGATCGATTAGGTTTGAGCCGTATAAACACAAAGATATGCCACCTTCAGCATAAGCTTTTTGCGCAAGGAGCATACGCTTCACATCACCGTGCTGAATAATCGCTGTTGCTGCATCCTCAGGTTTATTATTCGGTGCAATTCTACCTTGCGTTCTGTCTTTAGCATAATCGAGCGAATACTGATAACCGCGATAGCCAATCATTGCTGCACCAAAACCAACAGCGATACGCGCCTCATTCATCATTTTGAACATATAGCGCAAGCCGAAATGCTCTTCGCCGATTAGATAACCATAACACTCGCCTATATCACCAAAGCTTAAAGCCGTAGAAGTTGCCCCTCTATAGCCAAGCTTATGAATAAGTCCTGTCAAATGCACATCATTGCGCTCGCCTACCGATAAATCCTCATTTAAGCGATACTTTGGCACCGCAAATAGCGAGATACCTTTGACGCCACCCGGACCACCGGGTACTTTAGCCAATACCAAATGCACAATATTGTCAGACAGCTCATGATCGCCACCTGAGATATAAATCTTGCTACCTTTGACGCGATAGCTACCATCGGCTTGTTTGACAGCGGTGGTTTTGATATCCGCAAGCGACGAGCCAGCATGCGGCTCTGTTAATGCCATGGTGCCAGTAAACTCGCCCGTTAACATGCGCGGCATAAAGGCATTTTTAATCTCGTCACTAGCGAAATGAGAGATGACATTAATCGCCGCTGTGGTCAAAAATGGGTAAGCCGTCGTTGAAGGATTGGCCGCCATAAAATAGCCTGCCACCGCTGTCATAACGGTTTCAGGTAATTGCATGCCGCCATCGTCAAAGCTATATCGACCAGCGATAAATCCTGACTCACGAAATGCATCAAAGGCGACCTTCACATCGTCTATCATGGTCACCTTTTTGCCATCAAACTGTGGCTCGTTCTTATCCGCAATATGATTGTGCGGTAAGAATAGCTGGGTCGCAATTTTATTGGCGGTATCTAATACCGCATCAAAGGTTTCGCGGCTGTGTTCTGCAAACTTAGGATGTTCGGTTAGTTTTTCTGTACCCAAGACATCATATAATTGGAAGGGCAATTCAAAGTCGTTGATAAGCGTATCTGCTGCCATAGTCATTTCCCTATCGTGAGGCTAATAAATAAGTCGTAAATTAATATTAGTCTAATTTAGCCCATTGCCGTATTGTCATTTATGACATAATCATGGTCAAATAAGACATTAATTTAGAAAAATTCAGCTAAAAAACCGTTATGTTAGACCATAGCTATTACAAAATAGATAAAGGAATTCAGACACTAATGCCCTACTTCAAACCGTTTAAAGTGATTATTCTTGGTTTTGATGGTGTGCTCGGTAGCGTACTGGCTGGCGCGTTAGACCTATTTTCATTTACTGGCGTCAGCTGGCAGCGATTTTTGGGTGAAGCCGTAGAACCCAGATTTGATGTGCAGATAGCAAGCTTAGGCGGCGTGGATATTAGATGTAGCAACCGCTTAATCATGCAAGCGCATTGCGATATTCAGGAAGTCACAGAGTGCGACTTACTATTAATTCCAACCATTGGCGATTCAATCGATAAAGTATTGAGCCAAAATAGCCAGTTAATCCCACATTTACAGCGGCTAGCGAACACCAAAGCAGATATCGCTAGTAACTGTAGCGGCGCTTTCTTTTTGGCAGAGGCAGGGCTGCTTGATGGTTTAACAGCGACAACTCATTGGGGCTATGCGGGTAAGTTTAAGGCAGATTTTCCACTGGTTGATTTGCAAGAAAATCAGTTTGTCACTCAATCAAAAAGCCAATCAAAGAATCAATCAAAGAATCAATCAAAGAATCAATCAAAAAGTGATTTAACAACCCAGTCGGGCAATATTTTTTGTGCGGCAGGAGGAAGCGCCTTTTATGACTTGGGATTGTTATTGATAGAGCGCTATTGCGGGCGTGAGATTTCTACCCAAGTGGCAAAAACCCAAATCATCGATAGTAAAAGAGGCAATCAAAACAGTTATACCAATGTGACTTTGCATAAACCGCATGCAGACCAACTGGTCAAGCAAGTACAAGAGTTCATTGAAGAAAATTTCAATCAACTTATACAAGTCAGTAGCTTGGCTGCCATGGTCAATATCACACCGCGTACACTAAATAGACGCTTTCAATCCGCTGTTGCCATGCGTCCGATTGAATATATTCAAGCAGTGCGAATTGAGCAGGCAAAACGCTTACTGGAATTGGGCGATGTGACGATAAAATCGCTGGCGGAGCAAGTTGGCTACGATGATATATCCTCATTTACCCGCTTGTTTAAACGCGCCACTGAGCTGACCCCAAAAGAGTATCAGGATAAGTTTTCACGCTTAGCGATTTAGATTTTCTTTATTAAAAGTTTATTTTGTAAAATATATGGCCTGTATAAAAGCGATATGATTGTAATAAAGTAAATAGTAACGTGCTATTGCTATAAAATTTTCTTGCTTGCTGTTCGCAGGCGTGACAGAGGCTACAAAAAATTTAAAGCCAATAGCGCTGCATCGGCTTTAAAGTGAATCCACTATAAAACAACTACGTTCAAAATAGCACTCTGCATTTTTTATTATTGGAGCGACTATATTTAAACGTTTTGCCACAACCCTTCCACATGAATCGCATCAGACTTAATCGTTGGATAATCCGTAAATGCCAGTTGATATCCACCCACTGTATTGGGGCTAATTTGACACGTCGCGCCCAGTGGAAAGCTGTGTTTTTTCCCAATATGACCAAAGCTCATGCCACTATAAATAGGTAATCCTGTCAGCTTATGCAATTGACGAATCACCGTAGCCACATCATAACGCTTATCATAGCTGTCTTCACCCGTACCCGATAAGGCACCAAATACAATCGCTTGCTGAGCTTTAAACACGCCTGCTAAATACAAATCATACAGCATGCGCTCAATACGATAGGCTTGCTCGCCCGCATCTTCTAAGAACACAATACCGCCGTCAATACGTGGCAGATAGTCACTACCTGCCAGCGCTGATACCACACTTAAATTGCCACCCCAGATAGTCCCAGTTATTGTTTTTGGCTCGGTAGTTGCCAAAATACTGGGTAAATTTGCACTGGTTAAAGACGCATCTTTTATATTGATGGTTAAATTAGGGTTGGTTAATGCTTCCACAAATTGTCGGCAGCTGATCTGATCAGGTCTGTTTTTGCCAAATTCGCTATAAAGCATCGGCGCAGCCAGCGAGCTCATATCGCCCTTTGCCAGTAGCGCACACTGGATAGCGGTTACATCGCTAAAGCCTGCCAGTATCGTGCCGCGCTCCTTCATAATACGTCCCAGCGTTGACCAATCAACCATCGGTAATAAACGCATGGCGCCATAGCCACCACGTACACCAAGTAGCAGCTTTGGTGCTTTGATCGCACCCGTGGCGATATTTTGCAAGTCGCTTGCTCGCTGCGAATCGGTACCGGCAAAACGCAGATACTGCCGCTTGGTAATCGCCGGATTATCGACTTTAAAGCCCGCACAAGCCATGCGATCTAATGCCAATTCATTACGCTCGTCACTACCACCGACATTGGAGCTGGCAAAAAGCCGTGTCTCAATATTTGGCGTGATACAGCTCGTTTGCGTCTGTACTGCCTGAGAAGATATTGGTTGCGATACCAAGCTCTCATCAAAAAATCCAGTTGGCAGATCGTCTTTGGTCAGTTGAGTGCTGTTATTTTGCTCAATATTATTAGATGCTAGTGCCTGAGTAATGCCTTGAGTCGCTAATAATCCTGCCCCTGTGCTTATGCCCATTTGACATAAAAACTGGCGACGATTCAGCTTAGGGCGATTTAGCTTAGAAAGTATCTTGGTCATTATCCTACCTTTTGTGCTATTTGGTTGATGCTTAATTGAAAGAGATATTTATTTACAAAAAATACTTATTTAGGGTCTTTTGAACAGACGTTGTATTATTTAGCACGCCCTAAACATTTATTTTCACAACCTCTTAACATCGTATTATAACGTAGGTTAAGACGGTAACATGGTCTAGGATTGTTTGGGTCATGTCGGCTTATCCTTATCACAGCCAACAAAACGATGTCACAGTCAACAAAACGATACAGATTCATTCACAGTCTTATTTGGATGAAGTCGCTACTCTTGTTATAGTAAAGGACGATTAATAGCAATAAACCCTACATATTTACTGATAAAAAAGGACGATAAGCATGGCTGACAAAGAGAAAGACAATAAAAGCCTGATGGATAGTATTAAACTCATCTTGGGTAAAGAAGACAAACTAAACGACCAACTCGAAAACGGTCGCGGCCTTGAGCGTTATACCAAGGATTTACTACTGCTCATGAGTTTGGTAAAAGATTACTATCAAGGCAACTATCGTAATATCCCTTATAAAACCATTTCCGCGGCAGTGGTTGGTCTGCTATATGTCATAAACCCTATTGATCTTATTCCAGACTTTATCCCCTTTATCGGTCAAGTCGATGATGCGTTGGTACTAAAATTTTGTCTTAAGCTCATGGAAAAGGATTTGTTGAAATACAAAACTTGGAAAGATGAGCAGACAGCTTCTAACCATAAAAGCTCAAAGCCTACCAATAAAAAGCTCGAAGATAAAAACAAGGGTACGGAAAAAGAGGATAAAGATGAAGAATCTAAAGCGGAAGACGATAAAGTAGATACTAAAAAGTCGTCATAGCTGCCTAGCAGTCTCTGTTAAGCGACATAGCCAACATAGCTCTCTATAGTATTTGCTATAAAGACACGGTCAATGAGATATACATCGACCGTGTCTTTTTATGAGAATAACAATATCTCTATTAATTTTACTTGTGCAAAAAGCCATTAATCCGGCACATCATAACGGGCTTTTTCTGGATTAAGACCGAACGAATAGACAAAGGTTGCAACCAGACTGTTTATGATAATAAACGGCACATCAATACTGGCGTGCCCAAGCACGTAGCGACCGATTAGCCATGAGACAATCAGCATAATAATAAAGAACCCACCTAGATACGCTAAGATGGCAGGATGCTTAAGATTATAAGGCTGCTCAGGTTGGGGCTGCTTATCGAGCACATAGGTTCTGATTGCCCAACCAGCTGCATAAGAAAACCCACCCAACACCACATAACTAAAAAAATTCATATTGCCTAACTCTAATGATACGACGGTTTATAACAAGATTGTATTGATAAAAAAGTACTTTTTATCATAAATAACAGGTATTTAATATTGACTGATAATACCTAGCTAAATAGTCTCTTTAACATTATCAATGACGATATTGGCATGAGGATTGGCCAAAATATCAGTATTCACCTCATCACATTCGACACGGTAAATAGTATTTGCACCGCGATAAATGTAGGATAAATACTCACTATCTAGTAGCGGATCGATATTGGCGTAGACAGGCTTGACATGAGCCAGCACCAGCACTCTATCAGGGCGACCAATCACCGCATCGACATTGTCAGGATCTATAGAGAAAAACTGTGGTATGTCGCTATTTTCAATCACCTCTAATGGCTCAGCATCATCCCAAACACGCCCGCTACTTGCCGGCTCTTTCATCTGCATGACCCACGCGCCGCCCTGTTGACTGACTTTTATTTGTGCAGGCTCATCATGACTGACGGTGTAGCAGCCTTCAAAGACAGACAGGTCTGCTACCGTCTCAACCTTTTCGGTATCAGCTTGAGTATTGCTATCATTACAAGCACTCAAAAACAGCATGCTGCTCGCCGCCAGCGCAATCATCAAGTGGCTAAAATTTTTAGAAAAGGGTTTTGAGCGTAAGGACATCATAGGGTGATCCTGCATTCGAGCATTAAAAGCATGAGTTAAGCGAATTTAGTCAATATCTTGATAGACATATCCTCATAACCGCCCTATTTTAACAGAAAACGATAAGCTTACTATTAGGATATCTGTTTTTGGGTTTTTGTACAGGTCGATTGCCCCTATTAATGCTAGATTTGTTATACTCAATCTCAGCATAGGCAGGTCGAGTTATTTCCCAAAACTTGAGTGAAATCGATTCACCATACCCTGTATTTATTATTCATTAGGTCAGTAATCTTTATGTCAGACAATCGCAGCGCAGTCCAGCCATTTAATGCGAACAACGCCATAAACCCATTGGCAGCCAAAGCAGATACCACGGTTGCTTACACAGACGGCGCTTGTAAAGGCAATCCTGGTGCTGGGGGCTGGGGCGCACATCTGATATTTAGTGATGGACGCACGCAGGATGTGTATGGCGGCGATAAAGAAACAACCAATAATCGTATGGAGCTGATGGGTGCGATACAAGCATTGACGCACAGCTCGCATGAGCAAAAACTCGAGATTTGGACAGATTCAAGCTATGTCAAAAAAGGCATCACTGAATGGATTGAAGGATGGAAAAAACGCGCTTGGAAAACGGCGAATAAAAAACCCGTCGCCAATCAAGACCTTTGGCAGCGACTCGATGAGCTCTGTCAGCGACGCGATGTTGACTGGCATTGGGTTAAAGGCCATGCTGGACATGCGGGTAATGAAAAAGCAGATGAGCTTGCGAACCTAGGTGTGACATCCAGCAGTGAAGCGCTAATAATAGACGCTCAAGATAATACTAAAAAAAAAGTACACATAATGCCTGATAAAGCGCCAAACTCTGCTAATGATGACTGGCTGAATTTTGATCCATTAGGTTTTGATATGATGGATGATGAGCCTGAGGAAGAAGCTGACCAAGAGCTTGATAAAACCCAATTAGATGGAAAAGTATTAGAAAACCGTATGTCAGATGACCATCATATTGATAAAAGCGATATTGATGCTTTAGTAAATAACAACGATATAATAGATACAAGTTATGCTCAGGTTACTGCTCGCAACCCAACATCTAATACAGATATACCGGAAGTCCAGACCTTTATGACTGATACCACGATGAATCCCAATATGTCCGACATAGATACCAATCTAGCAGTCAGTAAAGCAGCTGACACAGCAACAGAAACGCCAAAATTCGATGGTGACACCAGCCGTGCCAATCCATATTTTGTACCGCTGCTACCCAAGCCCATTCATCGTCATGAGTCTGATCGTCAGCTCATTATGGATACCGAAACTACGGGGTTAGATCCGCTAAAAGGCGATCGCATTATCGAAGTCGGTATTGTAGAGATGATTGGACGTAAATTCACTGGTGAAAAGCTTCATGTCTATATCAACCCACAGCGTGGTATGGATGAGGAAGTGATTCGTATTCATGGTATCTCTGAAGCGTTTTTAACGGACAAGCCAACCTTTGATCAAGTCGCGCAGTCGCTCTATGACTTTATGGATGGTGCAGAAGTCATCGCTCATAATGCCTCGTTTGATATGAACTTCTTAAATATGGAGTTTGCCAAGGTTGGCATGCATGACTTTGCACAGCGGGTAAAAGTGACCGACTCGCTGGTCATGGCAAAGCAGCAATATCCGGGACAAAAAAATACCCTAGACGCTCTCGTACGTCGCCTAGCTGTTGGTAAACAAGACCGTACCTTTCACGGGGCATTACTAGATTCAGAGATTTTAGCAGAAGTGTATCTGGCGATGACCGGCGGACAAGTGACACTGGGGATTGAGGATGACACACAAGCCGATGGTGGACACACAGCCCATGCTAGCTTTGCCAGTTTAGCGGCTTTATTACTTGAGTCGAGTACGGATGAGCGCGCCAACCAAAGCTGGTATGCGTCGCTTGCAGAAGACTATCCTGAGCTAAAAGCCAGAATGTAACAGTCATCAAAATCGCTTCTTATATTGCTTATTAGAGAATATAGTCTTGATTATTATAATGATAAAAAGTAAAACCTTATCTAGCGCTATTTTTTAATTTACCGTCTAACTATTTGCCATTTTCGTCAGTATCTTATGGAAAAAATAATTATGAATCACTCTACGCAAATCAAATTGACCGCGCCAACGCTTAGTGTTACTGACTTCAATTTGCCATCGCTGCACTTATTGCACGATGAGGTCAATGTCATACTCAAAGATACTGAGATTCATTTGAGCGAATTTAATGACGACAATAGCCAAGCGCCATTATTATTAGACTCTATTATTGTATTAAAACAGCTTTCTTGTATTTTTGAGCTGATATCTTTGGTGGGTGCAGAGGCACTCAATAATGCGATTGTACACGGTTTACAGCAGCTTTATGACAATGGCGACAACAGCAATATTGACTTAATCATGGATCTGTCCGAAGCCATCATGACGCTTGATCGTTATGTTGAGTTTGTGCTGTTGACCGAATCGGTAGAGCCTACTTTATTACTGCCTATTATTAATAAGCTCAATGCTCATAGCCAAATAGCGCCTATTGCTGCTGATTATTTTTCTGCTTTTGGTAACAGTAGTGTCATTATCGCCAATCCTGAAAATAATTTTCAGCCGCTAAAGGAGCTGGACCTTGATCAAGAGTTATTGACCTATGCTTATCGTAGTGGGCTTGGCGTCGCTTTGATCAATCAGGACGGCAATATTAATCAAGATGCGCAGCAAAAATTGGATGCCATGGCAGCCGCCTGTGCTTTGATAGCGGCAAATACCAGCAGTCTATTTTGGCAAGCCGCATCGGCAGCAGTCACTGATATTGCCGCCATCCTGCCGCTTAATGTCAGTCAAAAACACACGCTTATTTATGTCGAACAACAGTTCCAAAGCTATTTGCCTGTCATGGATACGCGTTTTGCTGATTTGGTCAGCTTTGCCGGACAACGTGATACTGAGGCGGCGAAAACGCTGCGTGAGCAATATGCCGCCAACCGGTTAGAAGACCCACAACGTCAGCAGATGGAGCGCTTCTTGTTTGGTCCAAACCGTGAGCTGACGGATACTTTGAATAGCATTATCCAGAACCAAATCAATACGATCAAAGAAAATGTCGACAGCTATGCCCGTGGAGACTCAATCAATCCAGTCGACATGCAGACCTCGCAAATTGTTGAAGAATTGACCACTTTAAGCTCTTCCTTACGTCTGCTCGGTCTATCTAATGCCGCCAATAGCCTGATTAATGCGGCAGAAGCGGTCAGCACATGGCGCGCGCCTACTCCAGAAGATTTTGATCATTTATTACTCGCACTCATGCATGCAGAAAATGCCACTATTGCCATGGCTGAGATGCATACTCCGGGTGCAATTTATCTGCCGTTGAACAATCCGCATATCTCATTACATCAGCTCAATACCGCTTATGATACCTTGATAGAAGAGAGCCGTACGGCGATTGCCAGCGCTGAACAAGCGATCAATGACTACATCGCCGAGCCTGAGCGCGATATTCTTAATATTCAAAACATCCCTGAAATGCTGCGTCAAGTGAGCGGTGCGGTGCGCTTCTTACAATTGCCAACGCCTGCCAGTATGCTCAGTCAACTGGCAAATTATTTGCAGCAGCGTATCAACAGTGGTAGCCGTATAGATGATGGCACCTTGGCTTATATCGCCGATGTGATGATGGCAGTCGATCATCATCTAGATGGTTTTGAAAATAATCGCCCTGTCAGCAAACAAGCATTGGATGTTGGGCAACATAGCTTAAGCCAATTGCTTGCCGCGTAATCCTTTATTTAAATATCTATACAGAGACAAGCTCATATCGGCACTGATATGCGCTTGTCTCTGAACGTTTGGAAACCTACATGATGACCTGCGCCTTTGTCCTATCTGATGAGACCATCCTATGCCGTCAAACGCCTAATGGCTGGTGGCCTTTACAGGTTGAGCTAGCACACTCTGATGTCAGTAGCGAGCAAGCTTATCAATTGGGACAAGTCACATTATTTGACAGTTTAGCGCTGCCGAGTGATGTCAATGATGCAAATAACGCCAATGCCGTCACCATACAATCAAGCATCGCCATCACTGACGATTATGCAATAGCACATCATATTACTTTGCCTAGCATTTTAGACACTCGTGACTTAGAAGGTCGTAATTTAGACAGTCGTGATTTAGAAAATAGCGGCATAAGTCATGGCAATGTAGAGTACAGTATTAACGCTTTTATAGCTTATCGGCAGCTTATCACGCAGCTACCCATAGCATTAGCAGCTCAGCTTAGCCAAGCCATACAACTACTTCGTTGGCAAGCGGATACACGGTTTTGTAGTCGCTGCGCAGCACCTACTGTAGCTGCCAAATGCGGTGAACGGGCTATGGTTTGCGACGTTTGCCGATTGCGTCAGTATCCACGCGTACAGCCTTGCGTCATTACCGCCATTACTCGACCAAACCCACAATCTGGTGAAATGCAAATTTTATTGGCACATCATCGCCGGCACGGGCAACAAAAGACAGCACCTCATTTATTGCAGTCGTCCCAACCGTTACTATACGGTTTGATTGCAGGCTTTGTAGAAGTGGGCGAAAGCTTAGAGCATGCGGTGGTACGTGAGGTGGCAGAAGAGGTAGGGCTTAGCTTGTCTGATATTCACTATGTCAGCAGTCAACCATGGCCTTTTCCGTCTAATTTGATGCTTGGTTTTCGAGCATCGTATGCGGGTGGTGACATTGTCCTACAAGAAGATGAGCTATCACATGCTGACTTTTTTGATCTCTCAAAGCTACCAAGAATACCTTTTAAGGGTAGCATTGCTTACGAGCTGATTGCACAAATTGCCAATGAGCAAGGTATCTCGCTTTAATCTATAATATCAACGCATCATTTAGCATTTATCAACATTGCCATTATTCTAATATTAGTACTCAGAGCACTTAAAGCTTTTAGTACTGATATCAAGGTTTCAAAGCACATGCAAAGCACCACTAGTAAAAATAGCAGTCACATCCGTCTAACCAATTTGCCAATCTTATTCGATATTTTGGATATAGAAACTTTGCCTGCTGATGTTCAGGCAAATATTATGCGTATTGATGCTTGTCTACCACAAACGCAGTGCGGTCTTTGTAATCATGCAGATGGTTGCCTACCCTATGCAGTCGCTATCGTGCTAGAGGGTGAGCCACATAACAAATGTGTACCGGGTGGTCAACCAGTGACTGATGCTATTGCGCAGATTATCAATGCTGATACGCCCATACTAAACGCTGAATCTTCAAAATGGCCGCTAGATATCACTTCTCAGCGTCCGGTTGAAGTGCGCGCCGTCATCCGTGAAGATGATTGTATCGGCTGTACCAAGTGCATTCCCGCTTGTCCAGTCGATGCCATCGTTGGTACTGGCAAGCATATGCATACTATTTTTACGGATTTGTGCACCGGTTGTGAGTTGTGTATCGCGCCCTGCCCTGTCGATTGCATCGATTTGGTCACAGTTAAGCGCACGCTGTCGATACCTGAGCGCACGCTTGAGCAGGATGATTTAAGGCAGCGCTATCATACCCATTTGAATCGTGTCAGCGAACAACTTGCAGATAGCAGCAATAGCAGACCTGTGGTGAGCATGGTAGAAGCAAAGCTGAATAATGCGGCCAGTCAGTCTTTAAATATCAGTGAAGCACAAGCAAAAAACACCATTGCTGCTGCTAAGCTACGCAGCAAAATTAAAAAACTGGAAAAGCAGCTTAGTATGCGTCCAAATGAGAACAAACAAGCAGAGCTTGACGCATTGCAAGCAGAGCTTTCACAAATTTAATAGTAGATAAAATAATAGCGAATAACGATAGCAAAAACACTATGAGTAAAACTGTTAAACACAAAACTGCTGATACCCCACCATCGAGGCGCATGCCCAATCGTGATTTGCGTCCATTTTTTGAAAAGTTGGCAGCGACGATTGACGAGCCAGTTACTGAGCTAAACTATGGCAGCAATTTTGAGCTGCTTATTGCTGTGATTTTATCGGCACAGGCAACCGATGTGAGCGTTAATATTGCCACTCGCAAGTTATATCCGCTGGCGAACACGCCTGAGTCCATTTTGGCATTGGGCGAAGAAGGACTTAAAGCGTATATTAAAAATATTGGCTTATTCAATGCAAAAGCCAAAAACGTCATTAAAACTTGCCGTGATTTGATTGAAAAATTTGATAGTACCGTCCCTGACAATCGTAAAGACTTGGAATCGCTGGCTGGTGTTGGGCGCAAGACGGCAAACGTGGTCTTAAATACCGCCTTTGGTCAGCCAACCATGGCAGTCGATACCCATATTTTTCGCGTCGGTAATCGGACAGGGCTTGCGACTGGCAAAAATGTATTGATCGTTGAGCAAAAACTGGTCGAACGCATTCCAGATGACTTTATCGTTGATGCCCATCACTATCTGATTTTGCATGGGCGCTATACTTGTCAAGCACGCACGCCGAAATGCGGCGCTTGTCCTGTTTATGACGAATGTATGTTTAAGGATAAAGCGGCGTTTGTGGAAGTATAAATAAACTTTATAATGAAGGCTTTACTGAATCTATTGTTTGTTTGCAGCAAAAATCAATGGCGTAGTCCAACTGCTGAAAGAATCTACCAAGACCCTCCTAATTTAAATGTTCGCTCTGCTGGTATCAGCCAATCAGCTCGTAAACTGATAAATTCGATAGATATTCATTGGTCAGACATCATATTTGTGATGGAAAATAAGCATAAAAGTTATATCACTGACCATTTTCGCGACCAAATTAATAATAAAAGGCTGATTGTTCTAGATATTCCTGACGAATACCAATATATGGATGACGAATTAATTAAATGGTTAACAGAATCAGTAAACGCTTATTTGCTTCAATATATGAGATAAAACCATAATACGCCTCATTCTTTTTGACCAGTTGCTACACAGTATCTCTTCATTAATATCAACAGCTAGAGTTTTACCTCAATTCACGTTAAAATATCATAATTTTTTGATTCAATTTTGCCCCTTATTTTCCGTTAACATTTAATAATGACTGAGTTTATAGATTACAGTCCTTGCAACTAAGCGATCCTATTATGCGCGAATATAACTTATTTACCTCAGAATCTGTGAGCGAAGGTCATCCTGATAAAATGGCTGACCAAATCTCAGATGCCATCCTTGATGCTATTTTGCGTGAAGACATTCATGCGCGTGTGGCGTGTGAGACACTAGTCAAAACTGGCGCCGTCGTATTGGCTGGTGAAATCACAACGACTGCCAACATCGATTTTGAACGTATCGTTCGTGATACGGTCAACGGTATCGGCTATCATCATTCAGACTTAGGGTTTGATGGCGAGACTTGCGCTGTGATTAATATGCTTGGCAAGCAATCTCCTGAGATTGCTCAAGGCGTCGATCGCAGTGACCCTGAAGAGCAAGGTGCAGGTGACCAAGGCTTAATGTTTGGTTATGCCAGTAATGAGACCGAAGTATTAATGCCAGCGCCCATCGAATATGCTCACCGTCTCATGCAGCGCCAGTCAGAGCTGCGCCGTGCTGGCGAGCTACCATGGTTACGTCCAGATGCGAAAGCACAAGTGACTCTAAAATATGACGGCAATCGTCCTATTGCCATTGATGCGGTGGTGCTATCAACTCAGCACGATCCAAGCATCTCACAAGCAGATCTGCAAGAAGCAATAATGGAATCTATTATTAAGCAAGTATTACCAGCGGATCTATTGCATGCTGGTACGCGCTATCATATCAATCCAACGGGTAAGTTTGTCATTGGCGGGCCTGTCGGTGATGCTGGTCTTACTGGTCGTAAGATTATCGTTGATACCTATGGCGGCATGGCGCGTCATGGTGGCGGTGCATTCAGTGGTAAAGACCCCTCAAAAGTAGATCGTAGTGCTGCTTACGCAGTACGCTATGTCGCCAAAAATCTGGTTGCCGCCGGTATTGCAGATCGCTGTGAAGTACAAGTGAGCTATGCCATTGGCGTTGCTGAACCGACTTCGATTTCGATTAACACTTTTGGTACTAACAAAATCAGCAACGATGAAATCATTCGCCTGATTCGTACGCATTTTGACCTACGCCCGTATGGTATCACTCGTATGCTGAATTTATTGCAGCCGATGTATCAGCAAACGGCCAGTTTCGGACACTTTGGTCGCCAAGGTTCTGAGACCGCCTTTACGTGGGAAAAAACAGACAAAGCTGACATTTTAAAAGCGGATGCTGGTTTATAGAATTTTTACTGAAACCCTTTTTATGCCTATTATCTTATCCAGTTATTAGACTGCTGTGATACATTTAAATTTACCTACCATTATTAGGAGTCGCTTATGTCTCAAGAGAACGCTCAAAACAGTGAAATTGATGCAAGTCTTGAAATCACCCCTGAAATGCAATCATTTTATCAACGTGCCGATGCCATTATTGGCGTAGCAAACAGTCAACTGGGTCCTGAGGCTCATTCAGGTCAAGTAGGTGCGTCTTTATTGTACGCCGCCGCACGCTATAGCGCTTCAGTTGCTTCTATTGGCTTTGTAAAAGGCGATGATTTTGCTAAAGAAAAAGACGATATCGTCGAGTTTTATGTCAAGCAGTATCGCCAAATGCTAAGCGATAACTTGACTGATTATGCACAAAATTTTGATAAATATGTAGATCTAAATCAAGAAGGGAAAAACGCTGAATAATAGCTGTTTTTAACCTATAAAAAATACTGTAAAACCCAAGTTTTAATATGAAACTTGGGTTTTTTATTGACGTTGATTCACTGAGTTGATAGTAGATGACTTTTTACAAATAGGCTATTATTGGCTTTAGACCACTCGATGATCGATAGAGTTGAAAAGATTAAAACCAATGATCGATAATAGAAATTTATCGGATTACAACTATAAGGAGATATTATTATGTACAACATTTTAATCAAATCATGGCTTTTTTTACTCAAACAACCATTGCTCAAATCACTCCTATTGGGATTGGGACTACCATTAACCATGGCTTTAGCGAGCTGTAGTAATATGGTCAACGTTCCGGCTCCCGACACGATGCCTATTCAAACAGAGCATGCAACTACTACTAAAAACCAAAAAACGGATATTTTTACTCAGTGTGCGCCTACTAGCTCAGACAAAACGATGTGTACCATGCAATATGATCCTGTCTGTGTCAAAGTCAAAACACCAACAGGATTTAGTACCCAAACGGCAGGCAATGCCTGTTCCGCCTGTAATGTCACCGGAGCAATTAGCTATACAAAAGGCGAATGTTCATAGAGATAATACGATTAAATATTTCTTAGATTAACACACCAAATGCACATAAAAAGTCCCAGCTTAATCATAAGCTGGGACTTTTTATTTTACGCTAATAGTATGTGATTTTTTGGCTATGTCTGATGCCAGCATATTTTTTAGAACACCACCAATTTATGAATTAATTCTTAACAGTAATATCATTATTTAGGTAATAATTGCAGCAGCTTACCAGCATTGCCATCTTCTAATAACCATACTTCACCATCCACTGCCAATACACTACGGATACGCTCCTCCATATCATAGCGGTAGCGCTCGGTAGTTGTATTGTCTTCATCAAAATTAACGACTATCAGCGCTTTTGAGGATAAACCGCTGATTAGAGCATCTCCTTGCCACGCAGGAAAATCGTTATGAGTACCAGTCGAATACATACTGATTGATGACGGTGATATCACTGGTGTCCATGTGATTTTCGGTGCTTCAAACTCAGGACGCGTACTGTGATCAGGGATATCCACACCCGAATAATTGCGACCATTTGATACCAGCGGCCAACCGTAATTCTTACCTTTTTCAATCAGATTGAACTCATCGCCACCGCGCGGACCCATTTCATGCGCCCACAACTGCCCTTTACTATCGAATACCATCCCGAGTACATTACGATGTCCTATGCTCCAAAACTGCGCAGCGATGTCATTATTATCCGCAAATGGATTGTCCATTGGCATGGAGCCGTCAGCATTTAACCGTATTATTTTGCCCAAATTGACAGTCATGTCTTGAGCAGGGGTTTTTTCTTGACGCTCGCCTGAGCTGATATACAAATATTGCCCATCAGGAGAAAACAATAAACGATGACTGTAATGCCCTTGCCCATCTATCTTTGGTGTCTGCTGCCAAATGGGAGTAATCGACTGTAAGTTTGGCGCACTAGTATCCAAACCTGATAGTTTGGCTTTGATGACTTTTGCACCAAATTTATTACTATCAGCACCTGTTCCCGCCTCAACGTAGCTGATATAGACATGATTGGAAGTCGCAAAATCTGGTGCAAGAACAATATCGCCAAGACCGCCTTGCCCGCCATAAGCTACTCTAGGCACGCCAGCGACGGCTGTCTTAGCTCCACTCGCCGTATCAACGATAAACAACTCACCCGTCTTTTGCGTGACGAGTAATTTCGACGATTTATTATCAACCTTTGGTAGTGCAGTCATTGCCCATGGCTCATCAAAGGTGGCAATGGCTTTTGTAGTAAAGACAGGTTTGTCCGTACTTGTAACATCTGCTACTGAGGTTTCAGCATCTTCATATTCTGCCAGATCGGCATTGGTATCAGTTGTAGATTGATTGGAACAAGCAGAAGTACTAAACAACAATGCTGTGATAATTACCGGTAACGTTAATGGCGCGCTTATATGCCGCCTACTTATGATTGTCATTCTGTCATCCCCATAAATTTTATACGTATATTATTAGAGCTTAGGCTATTTATAACATAGTAAAAACATTGAAACATTGAAACATTGAAACATTGAAACATTGAAACATTGAAAAAATAATAGAGCGCAAAACAAAAACCCCTTACCGGCTATTGCAAATAAGGGGTTTGAATTAACACACTATAATTAAAATTAACTCATTCTAAGCTTATCAAACGTCAGCTTATCATCCGCGCCGACATCGATTTTGATGATATCACCAGCGACAAAATCACCAGCCAGCAGCTTCAATGACAATGGGTTTTCAATCTCTTGCTGGATAGCACGCTTAAGTGGGCGCGCGCCATAAACAGGATCATAACCAACCGCAACCAGCTTGTTCATCGCATCTGCTGATAACTCGATATCCAGCTCACGCTCATATAAACGCTGACGCAAGCGGTTCAGCTGAATCGCAGCAATACCCGCCATCTGCGACATACCTAGCGGATGGAACACCACGATCTCATCGATACGGTTGACAAACTCTGGACGGAAATGCTGTCCAACCGAATCCATGACTTCCGCTTTGATATCCTCGTAGCTCTCGCCGACCATTTCTTGGATTTTGTGCGAGCCCAAGTTACTGGTCATAATGATGACGGTGTTTTTGAAGTCAACAACGCGCCCCTGTGAATCTGTCAAACGACCATCATCCAACACTTGCAGTAAAATATTAAACACATCAGGATGCGCTTTTTCAACTTCATCAAACAAAATCACACTATAAGGCTTACGGCGTACCGCTTCCGTTAACGCGCCGCCTTCTTCATAGCCCACATACCCCGGAGGCGCACCCACCAAACGGCTGACGCTGTGTTTCTCCATATACTCACTCATATCAATACGAACAATCGCATCTTCACTATCGAATAAGAAGTTCGCCAATGATTTGGTCAGCTCAGTTTTACCGACACCCGTAGGTCCTAAGAACAAGAATGAACCTGAAGGGCGGTTGGGGTCAGATAAGCCAGCACGACTACGGCGTACGGCATTGGCCACCGCTTCGACCGCCTCATCTTGACCAATGACGCGCTCATGGAGTTTTTCTTCCATCGCCAGCATCTTGTCACGCTCGCCTTGCATCATTTTACTGACCGGAATACCGGTTGCAGCTGCCACTACTTCTGCAATCTCATTGTCCGTGACTTTGTTACGCAGCAGTTTTACGCCACTATTTTCACCAGTCTGCTCTTTTTGCTCCGCCAAGTCTGACTCATGGATACGGCGCTCTAACTGCGGTATCGTCTCATACTGCAGCTTACTCATGGTCTCATAATCGCCTTCGCGACTGGCTTTATCATAAGCAATACGCGCTTTATCTAACTCGTCTTTTAGCTGCTGACTGCCTTTGACCAAAGCTTTTTCGGCTTGCCAAATCTCATTGAGATCAGCGTATTCTTTCTCTAACTCTTCAATTTGGGCATCAAGTACTTTACGCTCTGCTTGCGCGCCCACATCTTCTTCATTTTTGAGCACTTCGCGCTGCATTTTTAGCTGAATCAGACGGCTATCGAGCTTACCTAATGATTCAGGTTTGCTGTCCATCTCCATCCGTAAACGACTCGCGGCTTCATCAATCAAGTCAATGGCTTTGTCCGGTAACTTGCGATCGGTGATATAACGGTGGCTCATCCGCGCAGCCGCAATAATCGCACTGTCTTGAATATCGACCCCATGATGTAGCTCATAGCGCTCTTTTAGACCACGCAATATCGCAATGGTGTCTTCAACCGTCGGTTCATCAACCAATACTTTTTGGAAACGACGCTCAAGTGCCGCATCTTTTTCGATATATTTACGATATTCATCTAAAGTAGTCGCACCGACGCAGTGCAACTCACCACGTGCTAGCGCTGGTTTTAGCATATTACCAGCGTCCATCGCGCCATCTGCCTTACCTGCCCCAACTAGCGTATGTAGCTCATCGATAAATAAGATAACATTACCTTCTTGTTTCGATAGATCGCTAAGTACCGCTTTGAGACGCTCTTCAAACTCACCGCGAAACTTTGCACCCGCAATCAAAGCACCTAAGTCCAACGACAGCACTTCTTTACGACGTAAACCTTCTGGTACATCCCCATTGATAATTTTTTGCGCCAAGCCTTCGACAATGGCCGTTTTACCAACACCCGGCTCACCGATGAGGACAGGATTGTTTTTAGTCCGACGTGACAATACCTGAATGGTACGGCGAATCTCTTCGTCACGACCAATCACCGGATCAAGCTTACCAAGCTCCGCTTGCTCCGTTAAATTAATGGTATATTTATTAAGGGCATCACGCTGATCTTCTGCATTTTGATTGTTTACCGTATCATCACCGCGCAACTGCTCAATCACCGCTTTTAATGCATTGGCTGTAACGCCCGAACTTTCAAATATCTTTTTGGTATCACCTTGCTCAGCCAGTGCCAACATCACCCATTCGGTGGCGATAAAATCATCACCTTCTTTTTGCGCTTGGCGATCTGCCAGATTCAGAATTTTGACTGAGTTTGGATTTAGATTAACGTCACCCGTTGGCTCTGAAATCGTTGCTTGATTGTCGAGCGCTTTTGCCACGCCATTTTTGAGCGCAGGAATAGACGCGCCCGCTTGCTGACAGATGGACAGATTAGACTCATCTTGTAGCAATACCGCAAGCAGATGCACCGGATCAATACCGGTATGGTCACGCCCTAATGCTAGACTTTGCGCTTCTTGAATCGCAGATTGCAGTTTTTGAGTAAACTTTTCAAATCTCATAGTAGTATCCTTTTATCATTCATATATATTATCACGCAGCAAACTTATGCTGTTTGCTTGCCTTCGTCTGCCTTTATATATGCGGTATATAGAGGAAAATTTCAACCTATTCAGCATTAAAACCTTATTAAGAACAATGATATTAATAACTTGAGATTTAGTCGCGACATCGAACTAATATTCAGTATCTAATGAATTCAATTTTAGAAAAAATGCGTCTGCGGATATGGCTCATATAAGATTTTTATTCTACGATTTCAA
>TARA_R110002051_G_scaffold309500_1_pt1 | contig 23325 bp, 18 predicted proteins | sample TARA_R110002051 | Tara Oceans TARA_R110002051 (sample SAMEA4397023) | marine metagenome | biome: Polar Biome; feature: [MES] marine water layer (ENVO:01000295) within the mesopelagic zone...; material: water (ENVO:00002006), including particulate matter (ENVO:01000060) such...
AGTATCTGAATTGTTTGACATGCGTCCGTTTGCAATCGAAGAACGCCTAAAACTTCGTAATCCTATTTATTTAGAGACCGCAGCGTATGGTCATATGGGTAAAGAACCAATAACAATAACAAAAACATTTGAATCGCCTTATAATGGCAGGGTCGAAAAGGAAGTAGAATTGTTTACTTGGGAGAAATTGGATATGCAGAATGAAGTTAAATTAGCTTTTGATCTATAAAGTTTAAAAAATTAGTTGTTTAATAATTAGGAATTTAAAAAGTTCCGTAGTTATATTTGCATCTTACAAGTTCAAACACGTATTGAATAGTTATCAAGAAAGGTGGAGGGAATAGACCCTTTGAAACCTTAGCAACCCTTTGCGCAATGCAATGAAGGTGCTAAATTCTACCAAATGTGCTTTTTAGCATTGGCGGCAGATAACGAAAAATCAATTACTTTTTAGTAATTGAAAATTTCTTCTTAATAACTTTTTGATTTTAGCTAATGCGACACAGGGGTGTTATTTAGCGTTTGGCTTTTTATTTTAAAAAAAATTAAAAAACAAAAAAATCATGAGTGATCTAAAAATTTCAACAAACGCATTACATGCAGGGCATGACACAACGCAAACGGCAGGAACAAGAGCCGTTCCAATTTATCAAACATCATCGTATGTATTTAGAGATACCGATCATGCAGCCAAATTATTTTCGTTAGGAGAATTAGGATTTATTTACACAAGGTTGAACAACCCTACGAATCAAATCTTACAGGATCGGTTAGTAGCAGTCGAGGGTGGTGTAGGTGCTGTCGTTTTTGCTTCAGGTACCGCGGCAATAGCAACAGGATTATTGACTCTTTTAAAAGCAGGGGATCATATTGTTGCTTCAAGTAGTTTATATGGGGGTACTTTTAATTTATTGAATGTTACCCTACCAAGATTAGGAATTACTACTACTTTTGTTGATGCTTCAACTCCTTCGAATTTTGGTAAAGCAGTACAAGAAAATACGAAAGCATTTTTTGTGGAGTCTTTAGGAAATCCAAAATTAGATGTATTAGATTTAAAAGCGATTTCTAAGGAAGCAAAAGCAGCACAGGTGCCTTTTATTGTAGACAATACAGTGGCGTCTCCAGCCTTACTAAATCCGATAGCGTATGGAGCAAATCTCGTAATTCATTCGCTTACAAAATATATTGGAGGTCAAGGAACTTCATTAGGTGGGGCTATAATTGATGCAGGAACTTTTGATTGGACTAATGGGAAATTTCCAGAATTTACAACACCATCTGCTGGGTATCATGGTTTGATATACAGTGAGGCTTTAGGAACGGCAGCTTTCACCTTTAAATTAATCCTTGAAGGATTACGCGATTTTGGAGGCGCTTTAAGTCCATTTAATGCCTTTCAAATTATTCAAGGTTTAGAAACCTTACAAGTTCGGATACAGCAACATAGTACGAATGCTTTGGAATTAGCCACATGGTTAGAAGGAAGAAGAGAAGTGGCTTGGGTTAACTATCCTGGTTTGAAAAGTAGTAAATACTATGATTTGGCTAAAGAATACCTACCAAAGGGACAAAGCGGACTCGTGACTTTTGGTGTTAAAGGCGGATTTGAAGCCGCAAAAAAAGTAACGGATGCCACCAAAATATTTTCTTTGTTAGCTAATATTGGGGATACCAAATCTTTGATTATTCACCCAGCCAGTACTACTCATCAACAATTAACAACTGAACAACAAGCCGAAGCAGGTGCGCCTCAAGATTTAATCCGGCTATCCGTTGGGTTAGAAGATATCGAGGATTTAAAAGCTGATTTGGCAAATGCTTTTCTAGCTCTTTAATACAAATTTAGTTTAACGATTATTCGTTCTTGCTTGGTCATAAACTAGTATCAAGGTTTAAATAAAATACTATGCTACATCACATAAAAATAAATAATTACACGAATTACGGTGGCGTAACACAAGACATAGAATTGTCGTATCAAGTGTTCGGCCCTGATCTTCATACAGCTCCAATTGTTTTGGTGAACCATGCCTTGACGGGTAACTCAGATGTTGCAGGCGAAAATGGTTGGTGGTCCGCTTTGATAGGCGATGGAAAATGTATAGATACTAAAAAATATACAGTACTCGCATTTAATGTTCCTGGTAATGGTTACGATGGTTTTGTAGTTGAAAATTATAAAGATTTTGTTGCTCAAGATATTGCAAAGCTATTTTTAATAGGGCTTAAAGAGCTTAATATTCAACGTCTTTTTGCTCTTATTGGAGGTTCTATGGGTGGTGGAATTGCATGGGAAATGGTTGCCTTAGATCCTCACCTTACAGAAAATTTAATTCCAGTGGCTTCTGATTGGAAATCTACCGATTGGTTGATTGCCAATTGTCAGATACAAGAGCAATTTTTAGTAAATTCAAAGCAACCTGTTCATGATGCCCGTATGCATGCGATGTTATGTTACCGAACGCCAGAATCTTTTAAAGAACGTTTTAAGCGAAGTACAAATGAAGAATTACAAGTTTTTAATGTGGAGAGTTGGTTAACACACCACGGCACTAAACTGCAAGAACGTTTTCAATTATCTGCTTATAAATTGATGAATCAATTATTAAAAACAATTGATATTACTCGTAAAAATAAAGAAGCTTTTAGTGTTATAGAAAAAAGTGCTACCAATATTCATATTATAGGGGTAGATTCAGATTTATTTTTTACAGCTAAAGAAAACAAAGATACTTATAAGCAAATAGCTCAAGTGAATAGTAATGTTACTTATGGTGAAATTAGATCACTACACGGGCATGATGCCTTTTTGATTGAATTTCAGCAAATGGAACAATTGTTAAAAGGGATTTTTGATCAAAACGGGAAAAGTCAGCGTATTAAAATATTAAAATTCGGAGGAAAATCGCTTGCTAATGGCAGTGGCTTAAATCGTGTATTAGATATTATATCGGGTAAAGTTAAAAATGGAGAAAATATTGGAGTTGTACTTTCTGCAAGAGGAAAGGCTACAGATCAATTAGAAGCAATTCTAAAAAAGGCAGCCCTAGGAAAAGAATATTCAAAAGATCTTGAAGTCTTTGAAACTTATCAGAAATCTGATTTTGCTAATGTTGATTTATCAAATGAGTTTACTGAGCTTGAAAAGCTATTAGAGGGTGTTTCACTTTTAGGAGATTATAGTGCTAAAATAAAAGATCAGATTTTAGCCTTTGGAGAATTGATTTCGGGAAAAGTTACTAGTCAGTTATTAAATGACAGAGGTGTTAAAGCTAAATTCATTGATTCTAGAGATCTTATCAAAACTGATGGAAATTTTGGTGACGCTCAAGTTTTAGAGGCTATTTCTAAAGAGAATGTGTTGTTGAAAATAGCAAAGCTAGATGTAAGTGTAGTGCCTATTATTACTGGTTTTATAGCTTCTAATAGTGATAATGAAACAACAACGTTAGGGAGAAATGGGAGTAATTATTCTGCCGCATTAATTGCTAATTTCTTGGATGCTGCAGAACTACAAAATTACACCCATGTTGATGGCATTTTTACTGCTAATCCTGATTATGTTGCTGATGCAAAACGAATAGAAGAATTGTCTTATGGGGAGGCAAATGAATTGGCTAATTTTGGAGCGACCATATTACATGCTAAAACCATTATTCCATTAATTGAGAAAAATATTCCTTTACGTATCTTAAATACATTTAATGATGATAATGAAGGTACATTAATAAGCGCAAAAACGAGTAAAGAAGGTATCAAATCACTATCTGTCATTGAAAATGTAGCATTAATTAACTTTGAAGGTAGAGGTTTACTAGGAAAAGTTGGTGTAGATGCGAGAATTTTTAAAGCACTTGGTCAGAATAATATCAGTGTAAATATTATATCTCAAGGTTCTTCAGAACGGGGCATTGGTTTTGTTGTTGATGCAAATAAAGCTTTGAAGGCTAAAGAAGTATTATTGGAAGAATTTAGTACAGATTTTGTAACCAAAGATGTGAATATGATTACGGTGACTAATAATGTTTCTGTTATATCAATCATAGGTCAAGACCTAAGTTCATTTCATAAACCATTCAATGAACTTATAAAAAATCAAATTGTGCCTTTATTATTTAATAATACGGTTACAGGTAAGAATGTGAGTTTGGTTGTGAATAGGAATGATTTGTACAAGGCCTTGAATGTAATGCATGGTCAAGTATTCGGGATTAATAAAAAAGTAAATATTGCTGTTTTTGGACATGGAAATGTTGGTGGTACTTTAATAGATCAAATATTAAAATCGACTAAAAATATTGAAGAACGTAAAGGCATTCAATTAAATGTATTCGCGGTCGCGAATTCAACTAAAGTATTGTTGAATAAAAAGGGAATCACTAAAAATTGGAAAGCTAACCTTAAAGAAAAAGGAACAGATTATGCCCTTGATGTGATTTTTAATTATGCTAGAGAATATCATTTAGAAAACTTAATAGCTGTTGACAATACAGCTAGCAAAGATTTAGTTAATTCCTATTCGAACATCATCGAAAATGGATTTGATTTGGTTTCTTCAAATAAAATAGCAAATACCTTAAGTTTTGATTTTTATCAAAAATTACGTCAAGGCTTAGAAAAAAATCAAAAGCAATATCTATACGAAACTAATGTTGGTGCTGGTCTACCTTTGATAGATACAATTAAGCTGCTTCATTTATCAGGTGAAAATATTACCCGTATAAAAGGTGTTTTTTCAGGTTCATTGAGCTATATTTTCAATACTTTTTCAGAAGTAAACAGATCATTTTCATCAATTTTAAAAGAAGCTATAGAAAAAGGGTACACAGAACCTGATGCTCGTGAAGATTTGTCAGGGAACGATGTAGGGCGAAAATTATTAATTTTAGCAAGAGAGCTTGATTTAAGTAATGAGTTTTCTGATATCAATGTTCAAAATCTCATCCCTGAAGTTTTACAAAATATAGATGTAAAAGAGTTTAAGGATAAATTAGAACGATTAGACCCAATTTTTGAAAAAATAAAAAAAGACCAGAAACCAAATCATGTACTTCGGTATGTAGGAGATTTATCAGGAGACCTTCAAAAAGAGAAAGGAAATTTAGAAGTAAAGTTAATTTCAGTACCGAAAGAAAGTGCCTTAGGTCAAGTTAAAGGTTCTGATTCGATTATAGAGATTTATACCGAATCGTATGGTGAAAACCCATTAGTTATTCAAGGTGCTGGTGCAGGAGCTGCGGTTACTGCTAGAGGTGTTTTTGGAGATATTTTAAGAATTATAGAGAAAGGATAGTGTAAAGAATAAAAGCATGGAGCATAAAAACAAATTTGAAACAGAAGCTATTAGAACGCAATCGGAGCGCACACAATTTTTAGAACATTCTACACCCTTATACATTACCTCAAGTTTTGTATTTGAAGATGCTGAAGATATGCGAGCTTCTTTTAGTGAAGAAAAGGAAAGGAATATCTATTCAAGGTATTCCAATCCGAATAGTAATGAATTTATTGAAAAGGTTTGTAAAATGGAAGGCGCAGAGGCTGGTTTTGCTTTTGCATCAGGAATGGCAGCCGTATTCTCAACTTTTGCCGCATTATTAGATAGTGGAGATCATGTGATTTCGGCACGCAATATTTTTGGTTCTACGCATAGTTTATTTGCACAGTTTTTGCCTAAATGGAATATATCTTATGATTATTTTGAAATCGATGACTTAGCTTCCATTGAAGGGTTAATTCGACCTACTACTAAATTTATTTATGCAGAGTCTCCAACCAATCCTGGTGTCGATATTCTAGATTTAGAAGTTTTGGGGAAGATTGCTAAAAAAAATAACCTGATTCTTATAATTGATAATTGCTTTGCAACACCTTATTTGCAGCAGCCTATTAAATTTGGTGCTGATTTGGTCATTCATTCGGGCACTAAATTAATGGATGGTCAGGGCAGAGTATTGGCTGGAATTACGGTGGGTAGTAGTGAATTGATGGATAAAGTTTATCGTTTTTCTCGGATCACAGGGCCTGCATTATCCCCTTTTAATGCTTGGGTTATTTCAAAAAGTTTGGAAACATTGGCGGTTCGTGTAGATCGTCATTGCGAGAATGCTTTAAAATTGGCTGAGTTTTTAGAAACTCACCCTAAAATAAACTGGGTAAAATATCCATTTTTAAAGTCTCATCCTCAATATGAGGTGGCTAAAAAACAAATGAAAGCTGGTGGAACTGTTGTAGCTTTTGAAGTCAAAGGCGGACTAGAAGCTGGGCGTCAGTTTTTCGATTCGATAAAATTATTATCCTTATCAGCCAATTTAGGAGATGCCAGAAGTATCGTAACCCATCCAGCATCTACCACTCATAGTAAATTATCTGTCATAGAGAGAGAAGCAGTGAATATTACCGATGGTACGGTTCGCTTATCAGTAGGTCTTGAACATATTGATGATATTATTGCGGATGTAAAGCAAGCATTGGGATAATTTTTTTTTGATAAACCTGTCTTATTTGAATAAAATAGACAGGTTTGCTATTTTTGATTATATTCGTTTTATGCTATCAAAAAAGACAAAATATGGATTAAAGGCATTGACTTTCTTAGCTCAAAAGAAAGATAGACAGCCTGTTCAAATTGCTGAAATAGCCATAGCTGAAAATATTTCTCAAAAGTTTTTAGAAACCATTTTATTGTCCTTACGAAAAACAGGTTTTTTAGGAAGTAAGAAAGGTAAAGGCGGAGGGTATTATTTGATAAAAGACCCATCGGAAATACAAATGACTGCCGTAATGAGAGTTTTAGAAGGACCAATCTCTATGGTGCCTTGTGTAAGTCTAAATTTTTATGAAAAATGTGATGACTGCCCCGATGAAGCTACTTGCGGGGTACATAAGTTAATGATGCAGATTCGAGATAGTAATCTTGAGGTGTACAGAAACACCATGCTTTCGGACTTAATATCTTAATTTTTTAAAAGGCATTGTCAATTTCGTAATTTTCATTCACTTTTTTTAATAATCTATTAAAACTGTAGGATAAAGATATTTTTTTTGTTTTTTATATCCTTACTTAAACAAAATAATATTAGTTTTGTTTACTCTATTAAATCTATAGGGTAATAATAAATAGAAATAAACATGATTACAGAGCAATTAGCTAGGCGTAGTGAGGATGCCAAGAGTACTTACGAGACTGATAAAAGCTCAGAGAAACCTATCCGTAGTATTGCTAAGGCAGTTAGTTGGAGAGTTGTTGGTACTTTAGATACATTGTTGATTTCTTATCTACTTACAGGGGAAATTTCTTTAGCTGCTTCTATAGCATCTGTAGATTTTGTAACTAAAATGATATTGTATTTTTTCCATGAAAGAATTTGGAATAAAATAGGTTGGGGTAAATAATAATAACGAATGCAGATGAAATTTACAGAGCAACAATTAAAAGAATTAAATGCCCAGCTTAAGGGCATTCCACCCGTAGAAATTATTTCTTGGGCTTTACAGTATGCTAAGAATGCTGTGATAACTACTAATTTTAGACCTTACGAGGTAGCTATTTTACATGCCGTTTCTGATGTTAAAAGTGATATTCCTGTAATTTGGTGTGATACAGGTTACAATACGCCAAATACCTATAAACATGCTGAAGATCTAATATCTAGATTAAACTTGAATATTAAATTATATGTGCCAAAGCAAACGTCTTCACATAGAGATGTGGTAATGGGAATTCCAGGTATTGATGATCCTAATCATGCTTTATTTACGGAGCAGGTTAAATTAGAGCCTTTCAGAAGGGCCATGGAAGAATTCAAGCCAGATGTGTGGTTTACGAATTTACGAAACGGACAAACTGCTTTACGAGATACTTTAGATATTTTGAGTTTGAGTAAAGATGGAGTGTTAAAGGTGAGTCCTTTTTATCACTGGACTGATGTTCAGTTAGATGCCTATTTAAAGAATTTGAATTTACCTAATGAACATAAATACTTTGATCCGACTAAGGTTTTGGAAAACCGCGAATGTGGATTGCATACTTAGAAATAAATAATGATAAAGAACGAGTTTGAAAAATAACTGCACCCTAAAGCAATATTTGAACTTGATACTTGAATTTGATACTTAAAACTTGACATGAAAGATACATCACATATAAATCCATTAGAGAGTGAAGCAATTTACATTATTAGAGAAGTGGCTGCTCAATTTGAAAAGCCAGTTTTATTATTCTCTGGTGGAAAAGATTCGATTACGCTAGTTCGTTTAGCACAAAAAGCCTTTTGGCCAGCTAAAATTCCTTTTCCTCTAATGCATATTGACACTGGACATAATTTTCCAGAAACTATAGAATTTAGAGATAAATTGGTAGAAGAACTCGGTTTAGAATTGATTGTTCGCAATGTTCAAGATTCTATAGATCAGGGTAAAGTAAAGGAAGAATCGGGTAGGTATTCTAGTAGAAACTCTTTGCAAACAACAACACTTTTAGATGCTATTGAAGAATTTAAATTTGATGCATGTATTGGTGGTGCTCGTAGAGATGAAGAAAAAGCTAGAGCTAAAGAACGTATTTTTTCTGTTCGTGATGATTTCGGTCAGTGGGATGAAAAAAAACAACGCCCAGAACTTTTTGATATGTTGAATGGTCAAATAGAGTTAGGTCAAAACGTACGTTGTTTTCCTATTTCTAATTGGACAGAATTAGATGTTTGGTCGTATATAGAAAAAGAACAAATCGAGATTCCTTCTATATACTTTGCGCACAAAAGAAAAATATTTTTAAGAGACGGACTTATTTGGTCGCATTCTGATTATGTGTATCAGGAGGAAGATGAAGAAGTGATTGAAAGAATGGTACGCTTTAGAACAGTTGGAGATATGAGTTGTACGGCAGCTGTATTTTCTGATGCATCTGATATTGCGTCTGTAGTTCAAGAAATTAGAGATTCTTCCATTTCAGAGCGTGGTGCACGTATTGATGACAAAAGATCAGAAGCGGCCATGGAAAAAAGAAAACAACAAGGATATTTTTAATATCCTGTTAACCCTAAAAGAGGGGGAGCTAACAAGTTTGCTAAAATAATCTTGTAAGGTTTTGAACCTTTGCTAGATGTATAAGAATAAATATTAATTTTTAAAATTTACCCGTAAAGAACTCCCGCTCCTTTGGAGAAGGTTGGGGAAGAGGAATGGAAGTATTAAAAATAGCAACAGCAGGAAGTGTAGATGACGGAAAAAGTACCTTAATTGGTAGAATCCTTTATGATACAAAATCGTTAACCAATGATAAGCTCGAAGCTATCGAGAAAACAAGTAAGCAGAAAGGTTACGATTATTTAGATTTTTCTTTAGCCACTGATGGTTTGGTAGCAGAACGTGAACAAGGAATTACGATTGACGTTGCGCATATTTATTTTTCTACTGCAAAGAAAAGTTACATTATAGCGGATACCCCTGGTCATGTAGAATATACCAGAAATATGGTTACAGGAGCTTCTACATCACAAGCGGCAATTATTTTGATTGATGCGCGCAAAGGTGTTATAGAGCAGACTAATCGTCACTTTTTTATCAATAATTTATTGCGTGTAAAGGATGTTATCGTCGCTATTAATAAAATGGATTTGGTTGATTTTTCTGAAGAGCGATACAATGAAATTAAAGCTGATTTTTCGGCTCTTATGGCTAAGAGAGATTACCAAGATCAGCATATTACGTTTATTCCCGTTAGTGCCTTGAAAGGAGATAACGTTGTAAATAAATCAAAGAGCACCCCTTGGTATTCAGGGCAGACGCTTTTAGAGCATTTAGAAGATTTAGATAAAAAAGATATTTTCAATATAGGAACACCAAGATTTCCTGTACAATATGTTATTCGTCCGAAAACCGACGACTTTCACGATTTCAGAGGATTTGCAGGTAAAGTTTATGGCGGAGAGTTAAGTGTAGGTGATGAGGTTGTAGCTTTGCCATCTCAGACAAAATCAAAGATTAAAGAGATTTATTTTTACGATAAAAAATATCAAACGGCCTCTAGACGTTCTTCAGTAACCATCACATTAGAAGATGAAATTAATGTCAGTAGAGGTGATATGATTGTAAAAGTTGGAGATTTGCCCACCATAGACAAACAGTTTACAGCGAATATTTCTTGGATGGATTCCAATCAATTGGAACCTGGTAATAAATACATTGTACAACATGGCGTGAACAAAGTGTTGGCTAAGGTGGAAACTATTCATCATAAGATTAATCCTGATTACTCCGGAATTGATACCGATATCAAAGCATTAGGCATGAATGATATTGCCGAAGTGACTTTTAAATTAAATAAGCCAATTTTCTTTGATGCTTTTAAAAAACATCGCACCAATGGGTCTTTTATCTTAATTGATACAAAATCCAATAACACAGTAGGGGCTGGTTTTATCCAGTAAACCTTCTAGCCTTCATAGGAGGCAAATTGAAAAGAAATACTAATAAAAAAAATGCCTAGTAAAGTGCTCCTCCCTTTTGGGGAGGTCGGGTGGGGACTATGCAAAGTTTTAGAACAGAAATAGAAAATCCAATTGTAGAAAAAGACATTATCGATTTAGCAAATAAAATCGAAATGTTTCACAATGGAAAAATAGACGAAGAGAAATTTCGTAGTCTACGTTTAGCAAGAGGAGTGTACGGTCAACGTCAACAAGGCGTGCAAATGATCCGTATTAAATTGCCTTACGGTAAAGTTTCTTCAGAACAGCTAAGAAGAATTTCTGATGTTTCTGAAGAATATTCTATTGGTCGTTTGCATATTACTACCCGTCAAGATATTCAAATTCACTTTGTTGATTTAAATAGAACACCTGAATTATGGGCAGAATTAGAAAAGTCTGATATCACCCTTCGTGAAGCTTGTGGGAATACCGTTCGTAATGTAACAGCGAGTGAAACTGCTGGTATTGATGTAGATGAGCCTTTTGATGTTTCTCCTTATGCACATGCTTTGTTTCAATATTTTTTAAGAAATCCTATTAGTCAAGAACTAGGGCGTAAGTTTAAAGTTTCTTTTTCTTCTAGTGATGCCGATACAGGACTTTCGTATATGCATGATTTGGGTTTTATTGCTAAAATCGAGGATGGTGTAAGAGGGTTTAAAGTAATGTTAGGTGGAGGCTTAGGCTCTCAGCCGCGTCATGCAGATGAATTGTATTCTTTTTTACCTACAGATAAAATAATTCCATTAATGGAAGGTGTTGTTCGTGTTTTTGATAGATATGGGGAGCGTAAAAGTAGGGCTAAAGCACGGTTAAAATTCTTATTGAAAGATTTAGGATTAGACGGATTTAAAGCTTTGTTAGAAGAGGAACAATTGGCTATTCCTGTAAAATCTTTCCCTATTGATGCTGCTGTTTATCCAGAAGCTCAAATTGTGAAGGTAAGTGTGCCAAATGTGGAAATAAAAGATCAAAAAACATTTGAGAATTGGAAGTCGACAAACTTAATTCCTCAGAAACAGGAAGGATATGTAGCTATTGGTATTAAAGTTTTATTAGGAGACTTTTATCTTAAAGGAGCACGTGCATTAGCCGATTTAGTTGAGAAATATGCAGCAGGAGAAATAAGACTTACTTTGCGTCAAAATATTATAATTCCTTTTGTAAAAGAAGAATTAGTTCCTTTTTTCTATACAGAATTAGAGAAAATAGGTTTTACGGAAGCTGGTTATAATAAGGCTATCGATATTACCGCTTGCCCAGGTACAGATACGTGTAATTTAGGAATTGCAAGTAGTACAGGTATTGCCGAAGAGTTAGAAAAAGTAATGAAAGAGGAATATCCAGACTATATTAATAATCCAGATGTGGTGATTAAAATTAGTGGTTGTATGAATGCCTGCGGTCAGCACAATATGGCGAATATTGGTTTCCAAGGAATGTCCGTTCGTACAAAATCTAAATTAGTAGCTCCGGCATTACAGGTATTGTTAGGTGGTGGAAATATGGGTAATGGTGAAGGTAGATTTGCTGATAAAGTTGTAAAAATACCAAGTAAGAGAGGTCCTGAGGCATTACGTTTAATCTTGAATGATTTTGATGCTAACGGAAACGGATTGTCATTTCCTGATTATTATGCTGAGAAAGAGCAAATGTACTTTTATGATATTTTAAAACATTTAACGGATGTTGAAAATTTAACTCCAGAAGATTTCATCGATTGGGGTACCACTGAAGAATATGTTCAAGCTATTGGAGTAGGGGAATGTGCTGGTGTCGTAATAGATTTAATTGCAACACTTTTATTTGAAAGCGAAGAGAAAATTGAAAATGCACAAGCTACTTTAGACGAAGGTAAATGGGCGGCAAGTATTTTTCATTCGTATGCATCAATGGTAAATACAGCAAAAGCATTGCTTACTGCTGAAAATGTAAAAACAAATACACACATCAGTATTATTAAAGATTTTGAAGAAAAATTTGTAGCTAACGAAAGAATTTCATTAACAAACGGATTTGAAAATTTAATACTTCAAATTAATAAAAACGAACCTACATCAGCTTTTGCAGCCCAGTATTTAAATGATACAAAGCAATTCTTGAAAAAGGTAAAAGTTTTTAGAGAAGCGGAATTGGCAGAAGTATAAGTGGCACTATGAAAAATAAAGATTTCCCTAAAATAACAAGCGCTGGCGTAAATAACTCATCCTTTGGGAGTGTGGGGAAATTGACTGTATTAGGCGCAGGTCCGGGTGATCCTGAATTAATTACGCTAAAAGCAATCAAAGCTTTACAAGATGCCGATGTAGTTTTGTATGATGCCCTGGTGAATATTGAGTTATTAAATTATGCCAATAATGCAGAGCTTATTTTTGTAGGTAAACGAAAAGGATGCTATACTTTTCAACAAGAGCAAATAAATGAACTTATTGTAAGTCGGGGTAAAAAACAACATGTAGTTCGTTTAAAAGGTGGCGACCCCTTTATATTTGGTCGTGGTGCTGAAGAAATGGAGTATGCCGCAAAACATGGTATATCTGTTGCAATGGTGCCAGGTATTTCATCATCAGTAGCTGTACCTGCTTCACAAAATATTCCGGTTACGAAAAGAGGAGCTGCAGAAAGTTTTTGGGTAATTACAGGGACTACCAAAGATCATAAGTTATCAAAAGATGTGGCTTTAGCAGCTAAATCGAGTGCAACTGTGGTTATTTTAATGGGTATGTCAAAATTATCTGCGATTGTAGCTTTGTTTCAAGAAGAAGGAAAGTCGGAAACTCCGATTGCTATTATTCAGAATGGAACTAGAAAAGATGAAAAAATAGGAATTGGAACAATTTCAACTATTGAAGAGGAAGTAAGAAAACAGCAATTATCAAATCCAGCAATTATTATAATTGGTGAGGTGGTTAACCATAGAGCAGCGTTATCAAACGCAATAGAAACATATAAACAAGCTGGAAAAGTACTAGTTTAAATTTGGTTAAACTAGAGTTCTATTTCAGTATGAATTTTTGAATTAATAGAAATGATAAAAACAGATATCTTAATTATCGGAGCAGGACCAACGGGATTGTTTACCGTTTTTGAAGCGGGCTTATTAAAGTTAAAATGCCATTTAATAGATGCGCTACCTCAACCAGGTGGACAGTGTTCTGAAATATATCCCAAAAAACCTATTTATGATATACCTGCTTTTCCTGAAATATTAGCGGGCCATTTGGTAGATAACTTAATGGAGCAAATTAAGCCTTTTGAGGCTGGATTTACCTTAGGCGAACGTGCGGAAACTTTAGACAAGCAAGAAGATGGTTCTTTCATCGTAACTACAAATAAAGGTACCAAGCATCAAGCTCCAGTAGTTGTTATTGCTGGAGGTTTAGGTTCTTTTGAGCCAAGAAAACCCTTGATTCCAAATATTATTGATTATGAAGATAAAGGGGTGAATTACTTTATTAAAGATCCTGAAGTATATCGTGATAAAAAAGTAGTTATTGCTGGTGGTGGAGATTCTGCTTTAGATTGGGCTATTTTCTTAGCCGATGTTGCTTCTGAAGTATCTTTAGTACATAGAAGAAATGAATTTAGAGGTGCTTTAGATTCTGTTGAAAAAGCTGCTGAATTAGCAAAAATTGGAAAAATCCAATTGTTTACAGAAGCTGAGGTTATTGGTATTGAAGGTCAAGATCAATTGAAATCGGTTACCATCAAACATAACGATAATGAAAAGGGAGAAACCATTTTAGAAGTAGATAATTTTATTCCTTTATTTGGATTATCGCCGAAGTTAGGTCCCATAGGAAACTGGGGACTAGAGATCGAAAAAAATGCCATCAAGGTCAATAATGCCAAAGATTACCAGACCAACATTCCAGGTGTATTCGCCATAGGCGATGTCAATACCTATGAAGGTAAATTGAAGTTGATACTTTCTGGTTTTCATGAGGCTGCGGTCATGTGTCAGTTTGCATATCAAATAGTGAATCCAGGTAAGCGATATGTCATGAAATATACAACAGTAGGTGGCGTTGAAGGTTTTGATGGTTCTAAAAAAGAGGCAAAAAAAGAAGTGGTACAAAGTATACTTGCTTAAAGCTTAAAAATAAGTAATCCTTTTACTTTTTATTTGGGGAAGTTAGGGCTTTCAAAAAAAATAAGTTTTGGGAAGAGACGATTAAAAGCCTTCTAGTCATTTGCTAGAAGGCTTTTATTGTATAGATTATTTGCTTTTAATTCCGATGTGGCGTTTCTTTGCAATCTATTAATTAGTTCATTGCAACATTGAAAAATAGTTATCAAGAAAGGTGGAGGGACTAGACCCGATGAAGCCTTGGCAACCCTTTTGAAAATAGTCTATTTAAAAGAAGGTGCTAAGTTCTATTCAGAATTTTTAATTTTGAAATAGATAACAAAAGCGGAACATTTCGTCTCAGTTATTACTTTACTTGATATTTTTAGAATAGAACATTTTATTTGCAGAAAAGCAAATGATTGCACTATTCGCTATATTTTTTTAGATGATCTAGCAAAAGAGAATATAACAGCTATTTTATCTTGAGCTAAATTAATGTGCGCTAATGCAAAGCAGTATTTTTAAAAAGAATGAAGAATATAAAAAACATACTTAAAGAACGGATATTAGTATTGGATGGTGCTATGGGGACTATGCTTCAAAGACATAAATTTACGGAAGCAGATTTTCGCGGGGAGCGTTTTAAAGATTGGGAACATCCCTTACAAGGGAATAATGACTTGTTATCTTTAACACAACCCGATGCGATTGCTGAGGTGCACCGCCTCTATTTTGCTGCTGGTGCGGATATTGTAGAAACCAATACTTTTTCGGGGACTACCATAGCCATGGCTGATTATTTCATGGAAGATTTGGTCTATGAACTCAATTATGAATCGGCAAAGATTGCAAAGAAAGTTGCTGATGAATTCACAGCCAAAGAACCAAACAAACCCCGATTTGTGGCAGGGAGTATTGGGCCAACAAACAAAACAGCAAGTATGTCACCCGATGTGAATGATCCCGGGTTTAGAGCGGTATCTTTTGATGAGCTTAGAATAGCCTACAAGCAACAAGTGGAAGCCTTATTAGATGGGGGTGCTGATTTGCTATTGGTAGAAACTATTTTTGATACTTTGAATGCAAAGGCAGCTTTATTTGCCATAGAAGAGGTAAAAGAAGAACGCCATATAGAGGTGCCCATAATGGTTAGTGGAACCATTACCGATGCTTCAGGAAGAACTTTATCAGGACAAACAGCAGAAGCCTTTTTAATTTCTATTTCTCATATTCCGATTTTGTCTGTTGGTTTTAATTGTGCTTTAGGAGCAAGTCAGTTAGTGCCACATTTAGAAGTATTATCAGCTAAAACAAGTCATGCGGTTTCTGCACATCCAAATGCAGGATTACCAAATGCCTTTGGGGAGTACGATGAAACTCCCGCACAAATGGCAGCTCAAATAAAAGAATACGTAGAAAAAAGTTTGGTGAATATTGTAGGGGGTTGTTGCGGGACAACACCAGAACATATAACGGCTATTGCCAATGTGGTAAAAGATAGTAAACCGAGAATTATTGTTGGTTAAAAGAGGGTGAGAAAAATGTCAGATAAAGTAAACACGCAACCAACCAATAAAAAAGAACCGAGAAAGTACCTGAAACTTTCGGGGTTAGAGCCATTGGTTTTATCAGCCGATACAAATTTTGTAAATGTTGGTGAGCGTACAAACGTAGCAGGTTCAAAAAAGTTCCTCCGCTTAATTAAAGAAGAAAAATTTGAAGAAGCTTTAAGTGTTGCTCGTGAGCAAGTAGAAGGGGGCGCTCAAATTATAGATATCAATATGGATGATGGACTTATCGATGGTAAAGAAGCCATGATTAAGTTTTTAAATTTGGTGATTGCTGAGCCAGATATTTCTAGGGTTCCTATTATGATTGATAGTTCTAAATGGGAAATTATTGAAGCAGGGCTTCAAGTAGTGCAAGGCAAATGTGTGGTGAATTCCATTAGTCTTAAAGAAGGAGAAGCACAATTTAAGCAGCACGCAAAGTTAATTAAGCGTTATGGAGCCGCTGTTATTGTTATGGCTTTTGATGAAACGGGCCAAGCAGATACTTATGAACGTAGATTAGAAATTTCGAAACGCTCGTATGATATTCTAGTGAACGAAGTACATTTTGCTCCAGAAGACATTATTTTTGATCTCAATATTTTTCCTGTGGCGACAGGAATGGATGAGCATAAATTAAATGCTTTAGATTTTATCAAAGCGACAAAGTGGGTGCGGGAAAATTTACCGCATTGCAGTGTGAGTGGCGGGGTGAGCAATGTGTCTTTTAGTTTTAGAGGTAACGATCCTGTCCGTGAAGCCATGCACTCTGTGTTTTTGTACCATGCCATTCAAGCAGGTATGAATATGGGAATCGTGAACCCAAGTTTGTTAGGGGTTTATGACGATATTCCAAAAGATTTATTGGAACGTGTTGAAGATGTTATTTTAAACAGAAGAGACGATGCCACCGAACGCTTACTAGATTTTGCGGAAACTGTAATTGGTACTGCGAAAGAAAGTAAGGTCGATTTATCATGGCGTGAAGAGCCTTTACAAAATAGAATTACCCGTGCTCTGGTAAAAGGTATAGACCAGTATGTGGTAGAAGATGTAGAGGAGGCAAGACTGGCATCAGCAAAACCTATTGAAGTTATTGAAGGCCATCTAATGACGGGAATGAATGTGGTTGGTGATTTGTTCGGTAGTGGAAAAATGTTCTTACCACAAGTCGTAAAATCGGCGCGGGTAATGAAAAAAGCGGTAGCCTATTTATTGCCTTATATCGAAGAGGAAAAGTTATTGAATCCTCAAGAAGGCGATGATAAAGGGGCTGGAAAAATATTAATGGCCACCGTAAAAGGCGATGTACATGATATTGGAAAAAATATCGTAAGTGTGGTTTTAGCGTGCAATAATTACGAAATTGTAGATCTTGGTGTGATGGTGCCGCCTGAGAAGATTATCAATGCAGCCATTGAACATCAGGTTGATATTATCGGTTTGAGTGGCCTGATTACGCCTTCTTTAGATGAAATGGTTTTTTTGGCTAAAGAAATGGAGCGTCAAAACTTTAAAGTTCCTTTGTTAATCGGAGGGGCAACAACGAGTAAAGCCCATACGGCAGTTAAAATTGATACGCAATATAGCCATGCCGTTGTTCATGTAAATGATGCTTCAAGAGCAGTAACTGTAGTTGGAGACTTACTGCAAAGGGAAACATCAGACACCTATAAAAAAAATATAAAACTTGATTATGAATCTTTTCGAGATAAGTTTTTAAGCAGAACTAAGAAAAAAGAATACAAAACCATTGCCGAAGCCCGAGAGAATAAATTTCAAATTGACTGGAGTTCCTCAACAATAACAAAACCAAGGTACTTAGGTATTCAAGTTTTTGAAGATTTAGATTTAGAAAAATTAGAAGAATTTATCGATTGGTCTCCGTTTTTTAGAAGTTGGGAATTGCATGGTAAATTCCCAGATATTTTAACAGACGATATTGTTGGTGAGCAAGCAGTAGAACTTTACGCCGATGCTCAAAAAATGCTCAAAAAAATAGTTTCAGAAAAGCGATTAAAGGCGAAAGCAATTTTTGGACTATTCCCGGCAAATGCCATCAATGATGATGATATTGAAGTATGGCTTAGGCCTCCTTCGGAAGAGATGCCTGAAGGGGAGCACAGGATTTTTAGGACGCTGCGGCAACAGTTAAAAAGACGCGAGGGTGTACCTGATTATGCTTTGGCAGATTTTATAGCCCCTAAAGCCTCTGGAAAGCAAGACTATATCGGTTGTTTTTGTGTAAGTACAGGTTTTGGAGCTGATGAAATGGCTGATGGCTATAAAGATAATTTAGATGACTATAATTCTATTTTAGTAAAGGCCCTAGCCGATCGTTTGGCAGAAGCCTATGCTGAATATTTACATAAAGAGGTTAGAACCAAGTATTGGGGATATTCCGCTGATGAAAATTTAAATCATGATGAGCTGATCAACGAAAATTATAAAGGTATTCGTCCAGCTCCTGGCTATCCTGCTTGCCCTGATCATTTAGAAAAATTGACCATTTGGGATTTGTTAAATGTTGAAGAAAAGATTGGAGTACAACTCACGGAGAGTTTAGCCATGTGGCCAGCATCAAGCGTAAGTGGCTATTATTTTGCCAACCCTGAAGCGCGCTATTTTGGTTTGGGAAAAATTAAAGAAGATCAAGTGGCAGATTTTGCTGCGAGAAAAGGATTGCTTTTAGAAGATGCCACACGATGGTTGGCTACAAATATAGCAGACGATTGATATGAAAAAATTTATTGAGCTTAGTTTAGGGAGTTTTATGATCAGTCATGGTTATGATGAAAATAATAAAGAAATAGAAGAGTATATTACGATTCAAGGTTTTGCTAAAAAGCTAGTAGCTGTAAATAGAATAAAATCATTAAGCGAGAAGTATATTCTTACTGATTACTTAGATGGTCGTTGGATCTATTGGGAGTATAAAGAAGATTACGAAGTGCTAAAAGAAAAATTAGGGCACTTGTAATGTTATTGCGTTAGGGATAGCAGCGGCATCCTTTTATTGCTTTTTTAGGCAATAAAAGATATAGCGTATAGCCCGTTTAAACGCCTAAAAGAAAATTATTAATATTAAATACGAAGTCCCTATGGGGATTTAGCGGAATGAAAGTTACAGATCATATTAAAAACGCGAACGGAAAAACTTTATTTTCATTTGAAATTGTTCCACCAGTAAAAGGGAATAGTATTCAAGAATTGTACGATAATATTGAGCCTTTAATGGATTTTAATCCTCCTTTTATTGATGTCACTACTTCTCGTGAAGAATATGTGTATATTGATAAAGCTGGTTTGTACGATAAAAAAATCACCCGTATGCGCCCTGGTACTGTTGGTATTTGCGCCTCTATAAAGCATAAGTTCGACGTGGATACCATTCCGCATGTGATATGTGGCGGTTTTACAAAATCGGAAACCGAGTATATGTTGATCGATTGTCATTATTTAGGGATTGATAATGTAATGGCTTTACGAGGTGATGCCATGAAAGAAGAAAAATACTTTACCCCAACAGAAGGTGGAAATGTGTATGCTTGTGATTTGGTTTCTCAGATTCAGGACTTGAATAGGGGGAAGTATTTGCATGATGATGTGCAAGGAGAAGACCGTTCCGATTTTTGTATCGGAGTAGCCGGTTACCCTGAAAAGCACTTGGAAGCCCCGTCGTTTACGTCAGATTTAAAGCGTTTAAAGCAAAAAGTTGACGCAGGTGCAGCTTATGTGGTGACACAAATGTTTTTTGATAATAAAAAATATTTCGAATTTGTAGAAGCTGCTAAAGCCATTGGAATACATGTTCCAATTATTCCAGGAATAAAACCTATTGCTGTAAAACGTCATTTACAATTACTACCCCAAATATTCAGTTTAGATTTACCACATGATTTGGTGGAGGCTGTTGAGGCTTGTCAAACAAATGCTGAAGTGAGACAAGTAGGAATAGAGTGGGCCATTCAGCAATCAAAGGAACTGAAAGCTGCTGGCGTACCTGTTTTGCACTATTATACGATGGGAAAATCTAATAATATTCAAGCTATTGCAAAAGAAGTTTTTTAAATAATTAAAGTTTGTTGGTTTATGGTAGTTGGTGAATTAGTATTTTTGACGCATTACAACCAACAATGAAATTCAAACTTTCTATTTATCTTCTTTTTTTTAGTATTCTTTGTTTTTCACAACAGGGCAATGAGACTACAAGATATACGTTAGATGCCAATCAGTTTTACGGCACCATTTTACGCCATAACCCCGATGTTAGTCATCTTATAGATTCACATCCGGGAGGGTTGATTTTAAGTCTTAATAGGAAAACCTATGGTTTTGAAAAATGGGAACAACGTTATAATTATCCAGATTTAGGCTATTCATTTATTTATCAAGAATTTAATAATGAAGTTCTAGGACGTAATTTTAGCTTGTATGCGCATTATAATTTTTACTTTTTAAATAGAAATTTACAATTTAGGATAGGACAAGGTATCGCATATAATACGAACCCTTATGATAAAGTAGAGAATTTTAGAAATAATGCTTTTGGGTCTCATTTTTTGAGCTCTACCTATTTACTCTTTAATTTTCATAAAGAGAATATTGTAAAAGGTATCGGATTTAAAGCAGGAATTTCTGTCATTCATTATTCAAATGCCAATGTAAAAGCTCCGAATACATCTACAAATACTTTTGCTTTAAATGCTGGGGTGACTTATGATTTAGATGGTGGGAAAGAAATTGATTATCAGAAAACACCTCATGAGATTATCAAAGAACCAATACGCTATAATTTAGCGTTTAGAACGGGTATCAATGAAAGTGATGTGATAAATTCTGGTCAGTATCCTTTTTATATCTTTTCAGCTTATGCAGATAAGCGATTAGGAACATTAAGTGCGATTCAGATAGGAACCGATGTGTATTTTTCAAATTTTTTAAAAGAATTGATAAAATATCAATCTATTGCTTTTCCTGAATATAATGTTTCTAAAGATGATGATTATAAACGCATTGGTGTATTTATCGGACATGAATTGTTTATCAATAAAATGTCTATTATTAGTCAATTAGGCTATTATGTATATTATCCTTTTGATTTTGAAGGCAGAGTTTATAATAGAATGGGAATGAAGAGGTATTTTAATGATCATTTGTACGGAGTACTTAGTTTAAAATCACACGGAGCAAAAGCGGAAGCTGTAGAATTCGGAATAGGTTTACGATTATAATATATATGACGAGAATATATAGCATATTAGTTTTGTTGTTAATTACATTATTAGGATGTAATAGTGAAAATGCACCTGATTGTTTTCAAAATGCAGGAGAAATTATTCAAGAAGAAATTGATTTAGAATCGTTTTCTAAAATAACTGTTTTTGAAGGAATAAAGATAGTTCTTAAACAAGGTAATGAACAAAAGATAACTTTAGAAACAGGAGAATTTCTTAGAAATGATATTACAATTGATGTTGTAGGTGAAAGATTGATTTTGAGAAATGAAAACAGCTGTAATTTAGTTCGTGATTTTGGACTTACAACAGTTTATATAACGGCACCAAATATTTCAGAAATTAGAAGTAGTACAGGTTTTCCTATTAAAAGCGATGGAGTTTTGAATTACCCATCATTAAGTTTATTGGCGGAAAGTTTTGGAGAACCAGAAGCAGAAACAACAGATGGGGAGTTTGATATTGAAATAAATAATACTAATTTGAGGATTGTTTCAAACGGCATTGCTTACTTTAATATAAAAGGAAATACAAAAGAGTTTAATATTATTATAGCAGCTGGAGACTCTAGAATAGATGCTAAAAATTTAATAGCGGAGAATATAGTCTTGAGTCATCGCGGTTCTAACGATATACTGATAAATCCCCGACAATCATTAAAAGCTACCTTAACGGGAACTGGCGATGTGATAAGTTTTAATCAACCTCCTATTGTTGAGGTAGAAGAACTTTATAATGGAAAGTTGATATTTAATAATTAATATTGAATCCAATACTCACATATTTAAAAGATTTATTTGCTTTCAATCGTATTGTTGGAAAAGATGAACATTTGCATGGTTTAGCAGAGGTGGACTATTTACTGCATCAACTAATAGCTAGTAAAAAGATTCCAGGACTTTCCATTTCAGTCTTAAAAGACGGAAATAGTATTTTTCAAAAAGGTTTTGGTTTTGCTGATATTTCAAAAAAAACTTTAATTAACCCAGAAACTACGGTCTTTAGAGTTGCTAGTGTTTCTAAACCAATAGCAGCAACAGCTTTAGCATATATGGTAGCTGATGGCATACTAGATTTAGATACATCGTTTTATAAATATGTGCCCTATTATCCAAAAAAGAAATGGGATTTTACTATTCGACAGTTGGCAAGCCATACTGCAGGAATTCGAGGTTATTTAGGGAAAGAATATGGTTTGAATGAGCAGTATTCTATTAAAGAAAGCATTACTATTTTTAAAGATGATGCTTTGCTTTTTGAACCTGGAACGGACTATCATTATAACAGCTATGATTGGGTTTTAATTTCTTTAGCGATGGAAGAAGCAAGTGGAATTTTGTTTGAAGATTATATAAAACAAAAAGTATTATTACCATTAAATTTAGAGAATACATATTCGGCTACCGTTAATGGAAAAGATAATATAGATAATGAAAAACTAAAATTAGCTACTTTTTATTCCAAATGCCCAATTGGTTTTCGTAAATCTATTTCTGTAAATAACCATTATAAACTGGCTGGTGGAGGTTATTTATCAACATCATCTGATATTGTGAAATTAGGTCAAGCTTATTTAGGTAAACAGATTTTAAATGATGAAGTTCTTAATCAGTTTTTGACATCTCAAGTAATTAATAATGCCCCAACTTATTATGGATTAGGTTGGCAAGTTAGTAATGATAAAAAAGGAAGGTCTTTTTATGGACATATCGGAAACGGAGTTGGGGGATACTCTAATTTTTTTGTTTATCCTGATCAAAAAATGGTTGTTGCAATATTGGTAAATTGTACAAATCCTGATATTCAAAATGAATTAGATGAGGTAATAGACATTTTGATTAGTTTAGATTGAAAATTTAAAATCCGATATTCTTATAAAACGATAGATATACTTAAATTATCCGTATCAAATGGTTTAAATAGTAAAAGATTAAAAAAAAGAGTACAGATTAATTTGATTTTTAAATATAATTATTACTTTAGCCGAAGTT
>TARA_R110002051_G_scaffold44442_4_pt1 | contig 23297 bp, 21 predicted proteins | sample TARA_R110002051 | Tara Oceans TARA_R110002051 (sample SAMEA4397023) | marine metagenome | biome: Polar Biome; feature: [MES] marine water layer (ENVO:01000295) within the mesopelagic zone...; material: water (ENVO:00002006), including particulate matter (ENVO:01000060) such as......
GACGCTGGCCAGCATCTGCGCCGTCGGCTCCGGGGTCTCGATCCATCGGCGGAAATAATCGCGCCAGACCCTAGCCGGCTGGCACCAACGGCGACTGGTGGCCATCATGTCTCCCGGGCAGTAGATATAGCCGCATGTGTTCAGGCCATCGCTGACGAAGTGCGCGAGCTTCTCGAACCAAGGCCTCTGGCTCTCTTCGAAGCTGTCATCGATGATGATGCAGTTGTCCTGGTCGCTCACCCCCGTCTGCTCCTGCCGGCCCTGGCTGCCGCAGGCGAGCCAGAGATAAGGGACGGGAGGCGGACCGAGTTCCTGCTCGGCAAGAAAGATCAGCCGCCGGGTTGCCGCATCCGCAATGTCCGTGATCAGCCGGGTGACCACTTCGTGGGCATGGTTGCCCCCGACAAGCTGCACCAGCAGTTGCGGAATCCGGGCGGTGATCCTGCTCAGATCAGCCGCACTCTCGGCATTTGCCGCCTCCCCGATCATCGATGAAGAGGAAATGGCCTGGAACCGCGTCAGATCCGTCTGCGTCACCATGCCGATCATGCGTTCGCCATCGACGATCGGCAGATGAGCGATCTTGCGTTCCAGCATCAGATTGAGGACGTCGGAGACGAGGGCATCTTCGCCAAGACCGATCGGAGCGGGCGTCATGACGGCGGCCACATGCGTCGTCGCCGGGTCCCTGCCTTCGGCAATCACGCGGGCCGAAAGGTCGCCGGTGGTGACGATTCCGATCAGCCGCTCGTTGTGGATGACGCCGAGGCTCGAAACCTTCCGATCGCGCATGACGGCAGCAGCCTGCTGCGCGCTGTCATCGGGTGAGCATACCAGCGGCGGCGTCGACATCAGGTCGCTCACCTTCCGCAGGCTAAGCTCGTTGCGCCGATTGTCGCTCGTCTTGCCGCGGGTAAAGAACCGGCTGTAGACCGGATAATCGTTTATGAGCCGCCTGAATTCGGCTGCGGGCAGCATCAGCAGCACGACGTCGGTCAGGGCCCGCGCATTGGTCGCAGCACGGCCATCGGCCAGGAGGCCGCGTTCGCCGAGGGTATTGCGGGGGAACAGCTGGGAGATCAGGCTGCCTGACGAGTCCCTGACTTCGACGTTGCCTTCCATGATCAGATAGAGACCGGGCAGCGGCTCGTTCAGGTCATAGATCTTGCTGTCTGCCTTCAGCCTGTGGCGCTGGAAGCGACCAATGACGCGTTCCAGTTCGTCCCGGGGCAGACTGTCGTAGGGGTGGACCGTTTCCACAAACTTGGCGATGTCTGCAGCGGCATTCGCCATTGCTGAGCCTTTCGTGGTCCTTCGGTGGCCGTGGGAGCTTTGGAAGGGGAACGGGCGGCCAGTGGCCGCCCGTTCTGTTTCGTGATGTCAGTGGCTGATTGCACCACCGGCGCCGCGCGGGACGCGGATCGATTCCACCAGCTCCTGAATGTGCCGTGGCGGAGCTGCCGTCATTGCCGACACTGCGTAGGCTGCAGCGAAGTTCAGCAATGCGCCGATCGGGCCGAAGGCTGTCGGCGGAATGCCGAACAGGTAGTTGGCCGGGATGTTCTCCATCATGTTCGTACCCGGGATGAAGAACCATCCGAGATAGGTGAACAGGTAGAGGCAGGTAACGATCAGGCCAACCAGCATGCCGACCGTCGCACCGGCCGAATTCACGCGCTTGGAGAAGATGCCCATCATCAGGACCGGGAAGATACTCGCTGCGGCAAGACCGAAGGCGAGTGCCACCGTCTGGGCCGCAAACCCGGGCGGGTTGAGGCCGAGCAAGGTGGCGACGAGGATGGCGCCGGCCATGGAAACACGGGCGACCATCAGCTCGCTCTTCTCCGAAATCCCCGGCACCAGCCAGTCCTTGATCAGGTCGTGGCTGACCGAGGAGGAGATAGCCAGCAACAGGCCAGCTGCGGTTGACAGCGCGGCGGCGAGACCACCGGCAGCAATCAGAGCGATAACCCAGCCCGGAAGCTGTGCGATTTCCGGATTGGCCAGAACGAGGATGTCGTTGTTGATGGTCAGCTCGTTGCCGGCCCAGCCCCGTTCCGTTGCCTGGGCGGTGAAGCCCGGAGCAGCGTCGTTGTAGTACTGGATGAGACCGTCGCTGTTCTTGTCCTCATACTTCAGAAGACCGGTCACTTCCCAGTTGCGCATCCAGTCAGGACGCTGCTCGTAGGAGACCGCCGGCTGCTCGACGCCGCCCGGGAAGATGGTGTCGATGATGTTCAGTCGTGCCATAGCACCCACGGCCGGGGCCGTCAGGTAGAGAAGCGCGATGAACACCAGCGCCCAGCCTGCCGACCAGCGCGCATCAGCCACTCTCGGAACGGTGAAGAAGCGGATGATGACGTGCGGAAGACCGGCCGTACCGATCATCAGAGACAGCGTGAACAGGGTCATGTTCAGCATCGAACCTTGGCCCGTGTAGGCATTGAAACCGAGATCGGTCACGACCTGGTCCAGTTTCTGCAGCAGCGGTACTCCCGATTCCGTGTGGGTCGAGAAGAGGCCCAGTGGCGGGATCGGGTTGCCCGTCAGCTGCAGGGAGATGAAGATCGCCGGAATCGTATAGGCGACGATCAGAACGACATACTGCGCCACCTGGGTGTAGGTGATGCCCTTCATGCCGCCGAGAACCGCATACACGAAGACCACTGCGGATGCGATCCAGAGGCCGGTTGAAACCTCGACTTCCAGGAAGCGGGAGAACGCCACGCCTGCACCGGTCATCTGACCGATGACGTAGGTCACCGAGACGATGATCAGGCAGATGACGGCGACCAGACGGGCGCCCTGGCTGTAGAACCGATCCCCGATGAACTGCGGAACGGTGTACTTGCCGAACTTGCGCAGGTAGGGAGCCAGAAGCAGGGCGAGCAGCACGTAGCCGCCGGTCCAGCCCATGAGGTAGGTGGAGTTGCCGTAGCCAACGCCGGCGATGAGGCCGGCCATGGAGATGAAGGAGGCTGCCGACATCCAGTCAGCGGCCGTCGCCATACCGTTCAGGACTGGGTTGACACCGCGGTTCGCCGCGTAGAATTCCGCGGTGGAGCCGGCGCGCGCCCAGACTGCAATGCCGATGTAGAGCGCAAAGGATGCGCCCACGATCAGCAGGTTGAGAGTATATTGGTCCATCTCTATCGCCTCACTGTTCTTCGACGCCGAACTTGCGGTCCAGCTTGTTCATGTACGTCGCGTAGTAGAAAATCAGCGCGATGAAGACGAGGATCGACCCTTGCTGGGCGAACCAGAAGCCGAGATCCGTGCCGCCGAACCTGATGCCAGACAGCAGCGGCCTCAGCAGAATGCCGAAGCCGTAAGAGACGATCGCCCAGATCGCCAGGCAAATTGTGATGATGCGAATGTTCGCTGCCCAATAGGCATTGGACGAAGTATTGTCCGCCACGTGTGCTCCTCCCTTTTCCCAAAGAGCGTCCCTCAGGACGCCGGTCCCTCCTTGCCCACGCCGCCCACCGAATCCCAAAGCGAAATAGGCAAGTAAGAAGCAGTAACCAATCGCCCGGTTTGCGTACATCCTCCGTTAGTCGTAGTCGCGGCCCGGTTGTGCTCCGGAAGCGGGCGCGACAGGGGGCCGCCTGCTGTTGTGCAGGATGGCTAGCATGTCGGGGCGGCTGCTGACGCCGCCCTCTTTCACGCAGGACGCATATGACATCCGGTGCGCATCATCTCAGGGCTTGGTGTTCTCTTTGTCAGGCTTTGGGGGACTGTCGTGCGAAGGGTGCCCAGGTGCGATCGGATCGCTCGCAGGAAAGGTTTCCTCCAGGGCTTCCTCCAGATAATCGTCCTGCTCCTTGGCGCGCTCGTCGTCGGTCTTGGGCGCATCGGTGATGTGTTTGTCACGGGACATGGCGGTCTCCATTATTGTAGGCAGTTTGCAGGATTGCACCTGCCGATATATTTGCAAGCGGCAGATCATGGCCCCGGAGCCCGGCACGCATGGAACCACGATGCGCGAACGGAGAGTGGGGATGATGTCGGTCGATCGACCGCGCCAGGAGGAACCTGAGAAAATGAGCGAGACCGAAGCGAACGTGAGGACCGAACGGAAGCGTGGCTCGGGCGCAAAGGTCGTTTACGACCTGCTGCGCGACGAGATCCTCGACCTCGCCTTGCCGCCGGGCAGCCCGATCGACGAGGTTCAGCTTGCCGAGCGCTTCCAGATGTCGCGGACGCCGATCCGGGAGGCGCTGGTGCGGCTTGCCGGCGAGGGACTGATCACGACGCTGCCGAACCGTTCCACCATGGTGTCGAACATCGACTTCCTCAACATGCACACCTTCTTCGATGCGCTGGTGCTGATGTACAGGGTGACCACGCGGCTGGCCGCCCAGTATCATCGGCCGGAAGACCTCGAAGTTATCGCGGCCCGCCAGCAGGAGTTTGCCGCGGCCGTCCGGGCGCAGGATGCACTCGAGATGATTGCCACGAATGCCGCCCTGCATCTGGCGATCGCCGAGGCAGGGCGGAACCCCTATTTCACCGCGCTCTTCAGCCGCCTTCTCGACGAAGGCCGCCGGATCCTGCGCCTCTACTATCAGTCCTATGATGACCGGTTGCCGCAACGTTTTGTGGAGGAGCATGACGAGATCATCGCCGTGATTGCCGCGCGGGACGTGGATTCAGCAGACAGGATCGCCAGGGAACATGCGGAGCAGATCGTGCTCCAGATCCAGAAGATGTTTGTCCGTGAAGACCGGCTGGAGATACCGCTGTAGGACGGTCGCATTTTTTGTCGACAACTTGAATACAGTTGAGCTATGTCTAGAGCGAAAGATTAAAATCGGGCGGCATGGCCGCCTCCGCGCCAGCAGGAGTTGTTGATGAAAGCCCCCATTTTTTCCGGCGTCGTTCCCGCGCTCATGACCCCCTGCAAGCCGGATCGTAGCCCCGATTTCGATGCGCTGGTGCGCAAGGCGCAGCAGTTGATCGCGCAGGGCATGTCGGCTGTCGTCTACTGCGGTTCGATGGGCGACTGGCCACTTCTGACCGATGCGCAGCGCATGGAGGGCGTCGAGCGGCTCGTCAAGGCCGGTGTTCCGGTGATCGTCGGGACGGGCGCCGTCAACAGCGCGTCGGCGGTGGCGCATGCGGCACATGCCCAGGCAGTCGGCGCACAGGGCCTGATGGTCATCCCTCGCGTGCTGTCGCGCGGCTCCTCGATCACCGCCCAGAGGGCGCATTTCAAGGCCGTGCTGTCGGCGGCGCCCGATCTGCCGGCGGTCATCTACAACAGCCCCTACTATGGCTTTGCGACCCGCGCCGATCTCTTCTTCGCGCTGCGCGCCGAGCACCCGAACCTCGTCGGCTTCAAGGAATTCGGCGGGCCTCAGGACCTGCGCTATGCGGCGGAGTTCATCACCAGCCCGGATGAGAGCGTTTCCCTGATGATCGGTGTCGATACGGCCGTGTTTCATGGTTTCGTCAACTGTGGCGCAACCGGTGCGATCACCGGCATCGGCAACGTCCTGCCCAAGGAAGTCCTGCATCTCTCCAATCTCTGCCAGGCCGCAGCCGGCGGCGATGCCGATGCGCGACTGCGGGCGCAGGAACTGGAGCAGGCGCTCGCCGTGCTCTCGTCCTTCGACGAAGGTCCGGACCTCGTCCTCTACTTCAAGCACATGATGGTGCTGAAGGGCGATGAGGAATATGCGCTCCACTTCATCGAAACGGACGCCCTGACCGACAGCCAGCGGGGCTATGTCGAGGCGCAGTTCAAGCTGTTCAATTCCTGGTACGCCGAGTGGAGCAAGCTCCCAGGCGCCGTCCAGACCTGCAAGGGGTAACGGTCATTGCCGGCGAGCGCCCGCTGATGGGCGCGTCCGACGTCATCGTCATCGGGGCCGGCGTGATCGGCCTCTCAGCCGCCATCGCCGCGCAGGCGCGCGGTCTGTCGGTCACGGTCCTCGACCGTGAAGGCCCCGCCGCCGGTGCCTCGGCCGGCAATGCCGGTGCCTTCGCCTTCACCGACATCCTGCCGATGGCGTCTCCCGGCATCATGCGCAAGGCGCCGAAATGGCTCCTCGATCCGCTCGGGCCCCTGTCGGTGCCGCCGGCCTATGCGTTCAACATCGCGCCGTGGATGTTTCAGTTCTGGCGGGCCTGTTCGCCGCGCCGCGTAAAGGCATCCACCGACGCGCAGGTCGCGTTGATGACGCTCTCCAGGAGCGAGCTCGAGCCCTTTCTCACCCGCACCGGCACGATGCCGATGCTGCGCAAGGAGGGTAACCTCCAGGTCTACGAGGGCGAGGCGGAGTTCCAGGCATCGCTGCCAGGGTGGGAGCTTCGCGCGGAGCACGCGATCGAATTCCGGCATCTCGACGCTGCCGCCATGTCCGAGATCCAGCCGGGCCTCTCGCCCCGCTTTACCCGCGGCACCTTCACGCCCGGGTGGTATTCGATCAGTGATCCGAAGCTCTATGTGCTTGCACTCGCGGATCATTTCCGGGCCATGGGCGGCAGCATCCAGCGGGCGCAGGTGAAGGCTCTTCGGCAGATAGGCGAGCAGGTGGTGATTGCCACCGACAGCGAGACATGGCGCGCGGGGCAGGTGGTGGTTTGCGCCGGTGCCTTTTCCCACGAGATTACGGCGACGCTGGGTGACAGGATCCCGCTGGAAACCGAGCGTGGCTACAACACAACCCTGCCGCACAGTGCCTTTGACCTGCGGACGCAGATCACCTTCGGCGGCCACGGCTTCGTCGTCACGCGCCTCTCCTCGGGGATCCGGGTTGGGGGCGCCGTCGAACTCGGCGGCCTGAAGCTGCCGCCGAACTTCCGGCGCGCCGAGGCGATGCTGAAGAAGGCGAAGGCCTTCCTGCCCGGTCTCGACGACCGCAACGGGACGCAGTGGTTCGGCTTCCGGCCGTCCTTGCCCGACAGCCTGCCCGCGATCGGACGCGCCCGGGCTGCGCCGCGTGTCGTCTATGCCTTCGGCCACGGACACCTTGGCCTGACCCAGTCCACCGGGACCGCGCGCCTCGTCGCTGATCTGTTGACGGATCAGCTGCTTCCGGTCGACATATCACCCTTCTCGCCCCAACGGTTCCGATAGAGACTGCGATCATGGCCACATACACCTTCTCCTGCATCGACGGACACACCTGCGGCAATCCGGTCCGCCTCGTCTCGGGCGGCGGCCCGCGACTGGAGGGCGCCAACATGCTGGAGAAGCGGGCGCATTTCCTCCGCGAGTTCGACTGGATCCGCACCGGACTGATGTTCGAGCCGCGCGGTCACGACATGATGTCGGGATCGATCCTCTATCCGCCGACGCGTCCCGATTGCGATGTCGCCGTCCTCTTCATCGAGACCTCCGGATGCCTGCCGATGTGCGGTCACGGGACCATCGGCACGATCACCATGGCCATCGAGAACGGCCTGATCACGCCGCGGGAGCCTGGCCGCCTGTCCATCGATGCGCCCGCGGGCAAGGTGGACATCACCTACCGCCAGGAGGGCCGGTTCGTGGAGGAGGTGCGTCTCACCAATGTTCCCGGCTACCTCCACGCAGAGGGACTGACGGCGGAGGTCGAGGGGCTAGGCGAGATCGTCGTCGATGTCGCCTATGGCGGCAATTTCTATGCGATCGTCGAGCCGCAGAAGAATTTCCGCGACATGGCGGACCATACGGCCGGCGAGCTGATCGGCTGGAGCCCGAAGCTTCGCGCGGCCCTGAACGAGAAATACGACTTCGTGCATCCGGAGCATCCGGAGATCAGGGGTCTCAGCCACATCCAGTGGACCGGCAAGGCGACGCATCCGGAGGCGCACGCGCGGAACGCCGTCTTCTACGGCGACAAGGCGATCGACCGCTCGCCCTGCGGAACGGGGACCTCCGCCCGCATGGCGCAACTGGCGGCCAAGGGCAAGCTGACGGTCGGCGACGACTTCATCCATGAATCGATCATCGGCTCCCTGTTCAAGGGAAAGGTCGAGGCGGCGACCACGGTTGCGGGCCGCGACGCCATCATTCCATCCATCGCCGGCTGGGCCCGCATGACCGGCATCAACACGATCTTCATCGACGATCGCGATCCGTTCGCGCATGGTTTCGTGGTGAAATGACGCAAGCCTCGCCCCCCTTCAGCGTCCTTCCGGGCAAGGCCGCGGGGCCAGTGCTGGCCACTTCCGAGCCGCTGAGTTTTTGGGGCGGGGTCTCGCCCGACGACGGTCGGATCATCGATGTCCACCATCCGCTGCACGGAGAATGCCTGACGGGCACCGTGCTGGTGATGCCTTCGAGCCGCGGGTCGTGCAGCGGCTCCGGCGTGCTTCTGGATCTGGTGCTGACCGGTCGCGCACCGGTGGCGCTCGTCTTTCGTGAGGACGAGGACGTGCTGACGCTGGGCGCGCTGGTGGCAAACGAGATGTTCGGCAGGCTGCTGCCGGTGGTGCGGCTTCCGGCGGACTTGTTTGCTGCTGTGTCGGGCGCTGCACAGGTCACCATTACGCAGGATGCCATCGAAGCCGACGGGCTCACCATTCCGCTGGCACCACCGCCGATGGCAGATCTCGAACTCACTGACGCCGATCGCGGCATGCTGGAGGGCGCGGAAGGTTCAGCGGCCCAGCAGGCGATGCGGATCATATGCGCGGTGGCGGTGCAGCAGGGCGCAAGCCACCTTCTCGATGTCACCCGTGCGCATATCGACGGCTGCATCTATGCCAGCCCTGCCAACCTCGTCTTCGCCGAGAAGGTCGCGGCGCTCGGCGCGCAGGTGCGCATCCCCACGACCATGAACGCGATCTCCGTCGATCTTGCGAACTGGGCGGCGCAGGGCGTGCCGGCAGAGTTCGGCGCGCCGGCGGCCAGACTGGCCGAGGCCTATGTGGCAATGGGCTGTCGTCCGACGTTCACCTGTTCGCCCTACCTGCTCCCGGCCGCGCCGGTTGCCGGCGAAGCGATCGCCTGGTCGGAATCCAACGCCGTCATCTTCGCCAATTCCGTACTCGGCGCGCGGACGCCGAAGCATGCGGATTTCCTCGATCTCTGCATGGCCATCACGGGACGCGCGCCAGCCGCGGGCGTCTATCTCGACGACAACCGGCGGCCCGGCCGGATCATCGATATCGCGCTGCCGGATCGGATCGACGATGCCTTCTGGCCGCTCGTCGGCTATGTCGCCGGCCAGCTGTCGCCGGACCGGATCCCGCTGTTGCGCGGCCTTGCTGCCGCACGTCCATCGCCGGATGACCTCAAGGCTTTGTGCGCCGCCTTCGGGACGACCTCTGCCGCGCCGATGCTGCATATCGAGGGGGTAACCCCGGAGGCGGACATGGTGCCCGCCCATGATGCCGATCATGCGGTGATCGGGAGAGACGAGCTGCGGGAGGCGTGGGCGCGTCTTCATGCCGGCCCCGAGCAGGTGGACCTCGTCGCCATCGGCAGTCCGCATGCGTCGCTGGGGGAGTGTCGCGCTTTCGCGGACGCGCTGACCGGGCGCAGCCGGCATCCGGACGTTGCCGTGATCATCACGGCGGGTCGCGACGTAATTGCCGCCGCCGGCGAGGATGGTACCCTGACCCGCCTTCAGGACGCAGGCGTTCGGGTCCTTCAGGATCTCTGCTGGTGCACGATCGGCGAGCCTGTGTTTCCGCCGGCCGCGCGAACGGTGATGACCAATTCCGGAAAATACGCCCATTATGGTCCCGGTCTCAGCGGCCGCAGCGTGCGCCTCGGCAGCTTCGCCGACTGCGCCGAGGCGGCGACGACCGGGCGAGCACGAGCAAGGGAGAGCGTCCGTGCGTAGCAGCAAGGTCATCCATGTGATCTCGTGCCATGCCGAAGGCGAGGTCGGCGACGTCATCGTCGGCGGTGTTGCGCCGCCGCCCGGCGAGACGCTCTGGGAGCAGCGCAGCCATATCGCGACGGACCAATCGCTTCGCAACTTCATGCTGAACGAACCGCGTGGCGGCGTGTTCCGGCACGTCAACCTGCTCGTTCCGCCCAAGGATCCGCGTGCCACCATGGGCTTCATCATCATGGAGCCGGAAGATACGCCGCCGATGTCCGGCTCCAACTCCATCTGCGTCGCAACCGTGTTGCTCGACAGCGGGATCGTGCCGATGGTCGAGCCGGAGACGCGGATGGTGCTGGAAGCGCCGGGCGGCCTCGTCGAGGTGGTCGCCCATTGCCGCAACGGCAAGGCCGAGCGCATCGCCGTCACCAACGTCCCGTCGTTTGCCGACAAGCTCGATGTGGCGTTGGAAGTCGAAGGACTGGGCACCATCACCGTCGACACGGCCTATGGCGGCGACAGTTTCGTCATCACCGACGCGCGTTCGCTCGGCTTCGCACTGACGCCGGACGAGGCGCGCGAACTGGCGGAAACGGGGATCAGGATCACCAAGGCGGCCAACGAGCAGATCGGCTTCTCGCATCCGCTGAACCCCGACTGGGACCACATCTCCTTCTGTCAGCTGACGCTTCCCGTCGAGACAAAGGATGGGGCGCTGCACGGCCGCAACACGGTGGTGATCCAGCCGGCCAAGCTCGACCGCTCGCCGACCGGCACCGGCTGCTCCGCCCGCATGGCCATCCTGCATGCGCGCGGGCAGATTGCAGTCGGCCAGCGCTTCGTCGGTCACTCCATCATCGGCTCCACCTTCGACTGCAGCATCCTGTCGGAAACCTCGATTGCTGGACGACCAGCGATCGTGCCGCAGATCTCGGGCCGCGCCTGGATCACCGGAACCCATCAATACATGTTGGACCCCACCGACCCCTGGCCGGACGGCTACCGCCTCGCGGACACCTGGCCTCGCAAGCTCTAGCCTGGGCTGCTCAGACAAGTCTATCGGCAGTCGCCAGGGCGACGCATCGTATCTTTCATCAAAAACCTTGGAACTCCGGCCAGCCGGTTTGGTTAGCCCTGTGTGTCCTAACCGGGGCCAAATAAGGGCTCCTCTGGCCGCACCTGCGGCAGGCACGATTGCAGAACCAGAATGGGAGAAGCGGATGAGACGACTAGTCGAAGCCGCAGTCTTATCGGCTGCGATACTATCGCCAGCGGTTGCACAGGAGGCGACCATCAGCCCCGATGTTGCGAGAGCGGCATTCATCGACCCGGATGGAAACTCCATCGGAACCGCCACGATCCAGGAAACACCACACGGCCTGCTTATCCAGGGCAAAGTGGCCAACCTGCCCGCCGGCCCGCACGGTTTTCACGTGCATGAGACCGGCACATGCGACGCCGAAGGCGGGTTCCAGTCCGCCGGTGGGCACTATGCCCCGGGCGACAATGATCACGGCTTCATGATCGACGAGGGCCCCCACGCCGGCGACATGGCCAACCAGACCGTTGGAGCCGACGGCACCATGGTCTTCGAAGTCTTCAACGAGAACCTTCGACTGACAGAAGGTGATGCGGCTGTGCTGGACGACGACGGATCGGCCATCGTGATCCATGCCACGGCTGACGACTACCGGAGCCAGCCTTCGGGCAATTCCGGCGATCGGATCGCTTGCGCGGTCATCGAACAGCCCTGATTGGCGTCCCAGGACGCCTGAACTGACGTGAATTTAATCTGAAGCAGGGATCGGCGAGCACACGTTCGCCGGAGCGGCCTTCTGCACCCTGCTTCCTGAAAAAGGAGAACGGACATGAGAAAACTAGAGACAGCGCTCGCGCTGATTCTTGCCGCCTCGGTGTCGCCGACGATTGCGAGCGCCCAGACCGCAAACACCGCTGCCACGGGAGGCTCTGATGAAGTGCGCCGCCTCGGCGACAATGCTTTTTCCCGCTGGGATAGCAACAGCAACAACCGCCTCGAGGGCGACGAGTTTACCGGTGGCCTTCACGAGCTTTGGAGTGGGCAGGACGGTCAGCTGAACGAGCAGGCCTTCGACAACAACTGGAATAACTGGTTTACCGCCGACGCGCCGGACTTCGCCGAGCTCGACGAGGACGGCAACGACCTGCTGTCCCATGAAGAGCTCCGCGTTGCGTTGAGCGATTCCGATCTGCGCGGCGACTGGCAGGGTGCGGATGACGGTTACCTGACGCCGGAGGAATTCCGGACCGGCCTCACCACCGTGAGTGACCGTGACCGCAGCGGCACCCTGGATCAGCAGGAAACCGAGCAGCTGGTCGCTGTCGTCAGTGTTCTGGTGCCGGACGACACCAACACGGCAGCCACGGGTCAGCAGAACACCGACATGAACCGGCAGACTGCGGGCACAAACCAGCAGGCCGGGACAGGTCAGCAAACCGCAGCCGTCGAATCGGGCAATGCCGGCACATCGGCTACGGCCAGTCAGTCCGCTTCCAACGTCGAGGTCGGGGAGATCATCTCGCTTAACGAGTGGGATGCTGAAGGCCTGTACCAGTCTGCCTGGAGCGCGGAAGCTCTCTTCGACCGTCAGGTCTTCGGCGAAAACGGCGAGGAAATCGGTGAGGTCGAGGATCTGATCGTCGGCTCCAATGGCGAACTTCTGGCGCTGATCGCGGAAGTCGGCGGCTTCTGGGACATTGGCGACACGCACGTCAGCGTGCCGTGGGACCAGGTAGCCTTCCGTCAGGACGGTTCGGTCACGCTTCCGGTGACTGAGGATAACGCGGACGACTTCAGTGTCCTCTCCATTCCAACCCAGGAACAGGTTTCTGAGAACGTGGTCTCGAACCTCGATGACGAAGAACTGGGGCCGCGTGCATGGCGCGCATCCGAGCTGATTGGCGATATCGCCCGCATTCGCGGCGACGAGGGCAACACCGCGGCTCAGCAGACAGGGCAGGCGCAGGATGGCACTGCCGTCTCGCCAAACCGTCAGACGGCCTACCAGGGCTATGGCTATGTCAATGACCTGGTGTTCGACAACGGCAGGATCGTCGCCGCAGTGGTCGATCGCGACGCCGGCTACGGAACACGGGGACGCTTTGCCTATCCGTTCTATGGCTACGGCTATGGCTGGGCTCCCGGCAGCCGGTACTACGACATGCCTTACAGCCGCGGCGAGGCAACGGCGATCGAGCCCTTCGATGAAGATCGCCTCAACGAAGGTTGATCGAAAGCCCGGCCGCCTCAAGGGAGGCGGTCAGGACAGGGACCGGCGGTATCTGCTGCCGGTCCGACTAGGGAGGTCACACGACCTTACTCAATGTTAGTCATCATCAAGGAAGGAGAGACCCCATGAAAACCATCGCAATGACAATGGCATTCGGCCTTCTCGCCGCTCCCGCATTCGCCCAGACGAGCGGCGGGTCCAGCAGTGATGCAACCGAAGGCCAGACCGACCAGTCGACGCAGGCCGGCTCCTCTACCAGCCAGATGTCCGCGGCGTCGCAGGAGAAGGTTCGCGAGCAACTGGCGGAGGCTGGCTTCCAACAGGTCGAGATCCTGGACGCTTCCTACCTCGTGCGTGCGCAGACCGAAGAGGGCAACACCGTCCTCATGGTCATCGACCCGCCGATGGGCGGCATGGGCAGCGGCGGCTCGTCCTCCGGCTCCGGCTCGACCAATGGGTCGACTGACGGTTCTGCTGAGGAAGACTAGGAACCCGCAAGGGCATTTCGCCTCTTCGGGACGCGGCGGCAGCTTGCCGGTCGCGTCCTTCCACGTTCTAGGCCATGTCGGCCGCCCGCCGGGAGATCCAAATGCGCAAGGCTGCCTTGTTTCCGATCGTTCTTCTCTTCGTGATGATAGGCACCGCTCCCGGTTTCGGACAGGACGGCGATCTGGCGATGCTGCGTGCCGAAGCGCTTGAAGAGGTCAATGAGGACCGACGGGCGCAGGATCTTGAACCCCTGGCGCTCGGTGAAGATCTCAATGAAGCAGCGCTGGCGCACGCTAACGATATGATCGAGCGAGACTACTACGCCCATTCCTCTCCGGACGGAAACGATGTCCAGGATCGCTATATAGCGGCAGGCGGAAGCCGGTGGGAGCTCGTGGCAGAGAATATCTCCCGCTGCGAGAACTGCATGCAGACGCCTGACGTGGCGAGCGTCGAGAGGTTGCAGCGCGGCTGGATGGACAGTCCGGGACATCGGGAAAACATTCTCAGGCCGGGTCTTTCGCGCTTCGGCTTTGCCGTGGTTGTACATCCCCAGCAGGGTCTCTACGCCGTGCAAACCTTTGCCGGTCCCGGAACCCCTCGCGGAACTGGCAGCGAGGCGACAGAACTGCTGGCGATGGATCGGCAGCTATCGGTCGCTCTCGACGCGATCAACGAGCTCAGGCAAGAGGCCGGGGTGCCGACGCTGTCTGCCTCGCAAGCTCTCACCGACATCGCCCGCCGGCTCATTCCCGCGGATGTTCCGGATCCGGACAAGCTTCCCCGACTGAATTCGGTGGCCTCCGATCTGGATCGCAGCCGCTGGGAGGAGATTGTCACCATCGTCGGGGCCTGCGGTGGCTGTGGCCCGGAGCCTGCGCGCAGCGATGTAAGAGCCTTCGTCGATGATTGGACAAATCAGCAGGTCTACCGCGAAAGCCTGCTGGGCTCCGGTGCCAGCCACCTCGGCTTTGCCCTGAGGGCCAACGGAGAGGGCAAGAAAGTGGCGGTGGCCGTGCTTGGCTCCGCACGGTAGCCTTCGGAACGGCGCTCTGGAACCGCTCTCCTGTCAGCGGGTTGTATCGAAAAGGAGATCCGCATGAAGAACCTATTGATCCTGTCGTTGTCGGCGTCCGTCGTCTTGTTGCCCGGAGCCGCTTTTTCGCAATCGGCATGTCAGACGCGGACCTGCGAGATGCCGCTCGAGGTGCTGGTGGCGCAGAACGAGGCAGCTCCGGATGCCGCCGCGCAGGAACCGGCCGTGCCCGCGGAAGATGCGGAAGGCGGCGACGGATGGCTGGATCGCGCCAGACGCGCCGTGGGAGAGGCAGGCCGCGAGATCGGCGAGGCCGCAACCGCGACAGGACGCTCTGCTTCGGAATACCTTTCCGACAATCCCGACCTCAATCGCGAAGTCATCGAGTTTGGGCAGAATCTGGGAGTTCCCGGATTTGAAGCCAGTCCTGCTCGGGGCTCCGTCCTCGATGTGACCGCAACGACGGATGGCGAGTTGCAGATCGTAGCGGCCGGCTTGCCGGGTAGCCAGGAGGTTCGGCTGGGCTGGCTTGAGGATGGCCGCTTCGTCGAGCTCCAAAGGCTCTCGAGCGATGACAATGGCCGAGTCGAGATGGCCATCGCGATCCCTGCGGCTCTTCCCGACAACGAGGAAGTAAGGCTGGCGATCGAGACGACGGACCAGCGACTTCGCCTGGCCTCGGATCTCGTCAAGCTGCCTTGACCGCAGCGCTGCCGCCACTCCTTCCTGCACCATCTGTTGAGCATCGTAGCCAAACCCCAAGGTAACCGGAGACGACAGTGAATCGACCAGCCTCCAAGCCCGTCGTGGTGATAACAGGTGCATCAGCAGGTGTCGGCCGTGCCGTGGCGCAGGTCTTTGCTCGAGAAGGGTGGCGCGTGGCTCTGGTGGCGCGGGGTCTGGCGCGTCTGGAGGCGACCGCCGAGGACGTGCGCAGACTGGGCGGCGAGGCGCTCGTCTTCCCTGCGGATGTCGCGGATGCCGATGCCGTCAATGATGTTGCCGACAAGGTGCAGGCCGCCTGGGGCGGTATCGATGTCTGGATCAACAACGCCATGGTGACGGTCTTCGGGCCGGTATCCTCGATCAACCCGGATGAGTTCAGGCGGGTGACGGATGTTACCTATCTCGGGCAGGTGCATGGCACGCAGGCTGCGTTGCGGCACATGCGGAGGCAGGGGCACGGCACGATCGTCTGCGTCGGTTCGGCTCTCAGCTACCGCTCGATCCCCTTGCAGTCAGCCTATTGCGGGGCGAAGGCGGCTGTCCGTGGCTTCGTGGATGCGCTCCGCTCCGAACTGATCCACGACGGTTCGCCGATCCGGCTGTCGATGGTCCACCTGCCGGCGGTCAACACGCCACAGTTCGACTGGGCGCGCTGCAAGGTCGAACGGCAACCGCGGCCCGTGGCGCCGGTGTTCGAGCCTGAAGCCGTCGCAGCTCAGATCTACAAGGGCTGTTTGACCGCACCCCGCGAACTCTGGATCGGCAGGCCGACCGTGAAGACGATCATCGGTGGCCTTCTCGTGCCGGCACTGGCGGATCGTTTGGCTGCATCCCAGGCCTACGAGGGGCAGATGGACCGTATCCCGCACAATCCCTCTCGCAAGGATAACCTCTTCCAGCCGGTGGACCTCGATGTGGCCGCCCGCGGACGATTTGCCGGGGAGTCCCTGCCTGCGGTCGGCGCCATCTCGGGTACAGCGGCCCGCGTGCTGATCGCAGGAGTCGGCATCGCGGCAGTGACGGCCCTGGCTGTGGCACGGCGGCAGTTGCGTCGATAGCACGGGCCGGCGATCGAAACGGATCCAGTGGCGGTGATCGGCAGATAGTTGCACATTCTTAACCGCTTAAGCCGTTTTTTGGGTACGTTGTTTTGGCAATTGGCCCCTTGTGGGACGAATTTTCCATGGACATCGTAGTTCTCCTGGGTTAGGTAGACAACACAGTCGCTGCTGGCCGCCTCTGACCCATTCGTCGTGGCGGCAACAGTTTCGTGGCTTATACTCAGCCTCGTCGCTCTCGGGACATCTTTCGAGGGCGTCCTTGTTGTTGTGGCCTATGCCGCAAAAATCCGGGGAGCTGACCATCTTCTTGGTGCAATACTGCGCCAATGATCACCGTCGATGGAGGTTTGCCTTGCCGTGGCGCAAGGCAGAAAAAAATATGGAAGCCAATACTTCTGTTCCGGTGTCCGAAGAGGACCGCCGGCTCAAGATCAGCCTGAAGAATGTTTTCAAGGTCTTCGGCGAACGGCCCGACAAGGCGCTTGCCATGGTCAAATCCGGCAAGAGCAAGACCGAGATCCACGCCGAGACCGGCTGTGCGATCGGTGTCAACGATGCCAGCTTCGACGTCAAGGATGGCGAGATCTTCGTCATCATGGGACTCTCCGGCTCGGGCAAATCAACCCTCCTTCGCCTTCTCAACCGCCTGATCGAGCCCACTGCCGGCTCGATCGAGATCGACGGTCGCGACATTACCAAGATGTCCCGCAAGGAACTCATCGACGTTCGCCGCCGCGATATCAGCATGGTGTTCCAGTCGTTTGCGCTGCTGCCAAACCGTACCGTCCTCAACAATGCCGCCTTCGGGCTGGAGGTTGCCGGTGTGGGCGAGGCGGAGCGGACGGAGAAGGCCATGGTTGCGCTGAGGGCCGTCGGGCTCGAAGGCTACGCCGACAGCCGTCCCAACCAGCTTTCGGGCGGCATGAAGCAGCGCGTCGGGCTTGCCCGGGCGCTTGCCAGCGAACCGACGATCCTGCTGATGGACGAAGCCTTCTCGGCGCTCGACCCCCTGATCCGTACCGAGATGCAGGATGAACTGGTGCGCCTGCAGGCGGAACACAGCCGTACCATCGTCTTCGTCAGCCATGACCTCGACGAGGCGATGCGGATCGGTGACCGGATCTGCATCATGCAGAATGGCAGCGTTATTCAGGTGGGAACGCCGGACGAGATTGTGACGCAGCCGGCCAACGACTATGTCCGCTCCTTCTTCCGCAACGTCGATGTGACCCAGGTCTTCAAGGCCGGTGACATCGCCCGCCAGACGCAGGTGACGCTGATCGACCGGCAGGGCGTTTCCGTCGCGGCGGCGCTGGAGCGGATGCAGAACTTCGACCGGGAGTACGCCATCGTTCTCGGCCGCGACAAGAAATACCACGGCATGGTCAGTCAGACGTCACTGGTGGAGAAAGTCCGGACCGGTTCCACCGATCCCTACCGCAACGCCTTCCTGGCCGACATCGAGCCGATTGCCGCGAGCGAGCCTCTCGCCACCGTCCTCGGGCGGGTTGCCGGGAGCACCTGGCCGCTGCCGGTCGTCGACGAGCAGGGTCGTTACGTCGGATCGATCAGCAAGTCGGTTCTTCTTGAGACGCTTGATCGCGCCAGCTGACATCAAAGATTGGATGCAATCATGAACTTCGACATTGGTGACGGCGTCGACACGATCGTCAACTACATTCTCGACAACTTTTCTCCCGCCCTCGAAGGCATCGCGGCCACCATCGGCTTCGTTACCGACGGTATTCAGGACACCTTGGCAGCAATGCCGATGCTGGTGGGACTGGCGATCTTCGTCCTCCTGTCGCTCTGGCGGGTCGGGACGGGGTTTGCCGTCTTCACGGGCGTTGCCCTCTGGCTGGTGGACACCATGGGCCTCTGGCCGGCGATGATGGAGACGCTGTCCCTCGTCATCGCCTCGACGGTCATCGCTATGCTCATCGGCCTGCCGCTCGGCATTGCCATGGCCGCCAAGGATTCCGTCGCCTCCAGCATTCGGCCTGTGCTCGACCTGATGCAGACGATGCCGGCCTTCGTCTATCTCATTCCGGCGGCGATGTTCTTCGGGCTCGGCGCCGTACCGGGGACGATTGCCACCGTGATTTTTTCCATGCCGCCGGTGGTGCGTCTTACCAATCTAGGTATCCGTCAGGTCGACGTCGAATTCGTCGAGGCGGGCCAGGCCTTCGGCTGCACCGCGTCGCAGTTGCTCTTCAAGGTCCAGCTGCCGAACGCCCTGCCGTCGATCATGGCCGGCATCAACCAGACGATCATGCTGTCGCTGTCCATGGTGGTGATCGCCTCCATGATCGGTGCCGGTGGTCTCGGAAACACCGTGCTGACGGGCATCCAGCGCTTGGATGTCGGTACCGGTTTCGAAGGCGGCCTTGCGGTCGTCATTCTCGCGGTCGTTCTCGACCGCATCACCCAGAGTTTTGGGAAGGAGCGGCCGGTCTTCTGGCGCACCTTCTTCCCGAAGGCAGCGCGGCAACAGACCGAACAGGCACCAGCCTGATCGTCGCGATGCGTCAAAGCGGGCAGAACGCCCGATGCGAACCTTCCAAAAAGGAGCAGATATGATCAAGAAAATTCTTTCCATGGGCCTCGCCGCAGCGATGGCAAGCAGTGTTGCAACGACCGCGCTGGCACAGGACGGCACACCCGTGAAGATCGGCTGGTCGGCATGGTCCGACGCTGAATTCGCAACGAAACTTGCCGCAAAGCTGATCGAGGATGAACTCGGCCAGGACGTCGAGCTGGTCCAGACCGATGTCGCGCCTCTCTATCAGGGCGTCAGCCGCGGTGATCTCGACCTCATGATGATGGCATGGCTGCCGCAGACGCATGCCGACTACTACGCCAGGGTCAAGGACGACGTCGAAACGATCGGTACCGTCTACGACGGCGCAAAGCTCGGCTGGATCGTCCCGAACTACATTCCGGAAGACATGATCAGCTCGATCGAGGACCTGTCCAAGGACGAGGTCAAGGAGAAGCTGGACAGCACCATCCAGGGTATCGATCCGGGCGCGGGCCTGACGCGGCTTTCGCAGCAGGCCGTCAAGGATTACGGCCTCGACGACTACAACCTGCAGATCTCCAGTGAGGCCGGCATGCTGACGACCGTCGACCGTGCCATGCGCTCGGAAGACTGGTTCGTGGCCACGTCCTGGAGCCCGCACTGGATGTTCGGCAAATACGATGTCCGTTACATCGAGGACCCGAAGAAGTCACTCGGTGAAGCCGAGCATGTCGATATTCTCGCACGCAAGGGTTTCCAGGAAGACCGGCCTGAAGTTGCTGCCTTCCTGTCGCGCATGAAGCTGCCGATCTCCGATCTCGAGGCCGGCATGTTCAATGCCCAGGAAACCTCGTACGAGGAAGCCGTTGCACAATACATCGAAGACCATCCGGACCAGGTCGATGCCTGGGTTGGCAAGGACTGATTGACGACCGGCCGGTCGGGCTTTGCCCGGCCGGCCATTTCTTTTTCCAAGGCAGGTGGAGGCTCTGATGGACCACGCACAGACCGAACTCTCCGTTTGTGACGACGACACGTTGGGTGGACGCATTTCCCTTGCTCGCGACGCCGCGGCACTATCCGTGACGGAGACTGCTTTGATCCTAGGGGTCGAAACAGCAACCTGGTCCAACTGGGAAAACGACCGGGCCGAGCCCCGCGCCAACCGTCTGGGCATGCTCGCCGGCGTGCTGCAGGTCAGCGTCGGCTGGCTCCTGGCTGGCCAGGGTCGTGGACCCGGCCATAGCGCCTGAGCTTTGTCCGCAAATGCGGCTAACGCCTTGTCATCGCGGATGACGGGGCTACCTTATCTCCGAACCAGGCCAAATCGAAAGGATCTTCCCCATGAAGAGGCTGTTTCAACGGGCGGCTGTTGCCGCCGCATTTGCGCTGGTCGGTTTCACCGCTGCCGCGCAGACACCCCCGAATGTCCTGATCGTCGGTCAGATTGCCGAGCCGCAGTCGCTTGATCCGCATGCCGTGACCGCCACCAATGATTTCCGCATCCTCGTGAACCTGTACGACGGCCTGGTCCGGTACAAGGACGGGACCCTCGAAGTGGAGCCGGCGCTCGCGGAAAGCTGGACGATCTCCGACGACGGGAAGACCTATACCTTCACGCTTCGGCAGGGCGTCAAATTCCATGATGGCTCGGCCTTCGATGCGACGGCGGTCAAGTTCAACTTCGACCGGATGTTGAAGGAGGATCACCCCTTCCACGACACCGGCCCGTTTCCGCTGTCCTTCAACTTCGCCTCGATCGACGCGGTGAATGTCATCGACGACAACACGGTCGAATTCCAGCTGAAGGAAGCATTCGCGCCGTTCCTGTCCAATCTCGCCTATCCCACCGGCCTGATCGTCTCGCCCGCCGCGGTCGAGGAGCATGGCCAGGAATTCGGACGCCATCCGTCCGGCACCGGCCCGTTCAAGTTCGCGGAATGGCAGTCCAACCAGTTGGTCGCTGCGGAGCGGAACGAAGACTATTGGGACGGGGCGCCTGCGCTCGAAGCGGTCGTCTTTCGGCCGATCACCGATTCCAACACGCGCGTTGCCGAAATGCTCGCCGGCGGTATCGACGTGATGGTCGAAGTGCCACCGGACAACCTCGCCTCCTTCAAGTCGGACGCCAACTTCTCCGTTGCCGAGCAGGCCGGTCCCCACGTCTGGTTCTCGATCCTCAACACGAAGGAAGGGCCATTTGCCGACAAGCGGGTTCGCCAGGCGGCCAACTATGCGGTCAACAAGGAGACGCTGGTCAACGATGTGCTGCAGGGCACCGCGACCGTTGCCGCCGGCCCCATCCCGCCGGCATTCAACTGGGTCGAAAGCTCCGTGGAGCCGTATCCATACGATCCGGAGAAGGCGACGGCGCTGCTGGCCGAGGCTGGTGTCGAGAACCCGGAGCTGACCTTCTACGTGACCGAGGGTGGTTCGGGCATGCTCAATCCTGTCGTCATGGGAGCCGCGATCCAGGCGGATCTCCAGGCCGTCGGCTTCGACGTCTCCATCGAGAGCTACGAGTGGAATACCTTCCTCGGCCGCGTCAACGCCGGTCTCGAGGGGCAGGCCGATATGGCCGAGATGGCCTGGATGACCAACGATCCCGACACCGTGCCCTATCTGACGCTGCGCACCGATGCGCAGCCGGAGAACGGCGGCTTCAACTCCGGCTACTACTCGAACCCGGAGGTCGACAAGCTCCTCGACCAAGCGCGCACCTCCACGGATCAGGCGGAACGCGGCAGGCTCTACGGTGAGGTGCAGCAGATCGTGCACGACGACGCGCCGTGGCTCTTTGTGGCCAACTGGAAACAGAACGCCGTGACGACCGCGGCCGTTCAGGGCTTCAAGCTGCAGCCGTCCTTCCTGCTGCATCTCAAAGACGTCAGCAAGTAATCCAACGCTGCCGGTCCGGCCGCTGCGGCGGCGGGCCGGCATGCGTCTGCGGAGGCAGTGCATGCCGTCCTACATCCTGAAGCGGCTCCTTTCGATGATCCCCGTCCTCTTCGGGCTGTCGGTCATCGTGTTTCTCGTCATGGCGATGATCCCGGGCGACCCCGCAATCGCCATCCTCGGCGCCTATGCAACGCCGGAGAATGTCGCGCGGATCAACAGCGATCTCGGCCTCGACAAGCCGCTCGTGCAGCAATACTTCATCTGGATCGGGAACGTCCTGCAGGGCGATTTCGGCCGCTCCTTTGCACTCAACCGCCCGGTTCTGGACGAGGTGCTGGAGCGCTTCCAGGCGACGCTGGTGCTGGCGGGCGTTGCGCTCGTGCTGTGCTCGGTGATCGGGTTGGTGGCAGGCGTGGTGTCCGCTGTCCGGCAGTTCGGCTGGGTCGACAAGGTGATCACCTTCGTCGTGCTTGCCGGCATCTCCGTGCCGTCGTTCTGGCTCGGCCTGATCCTGATCCTGCTCTTTGCCGTGAAGTGGCGGCTGCTGCCGGCAAGCGGCATGTATGCCGTCTACGGCGGCGGCGACCTGAAGGACCTTTTGCTTCATCTGATCCTGCCCGCCTTCACCCTTGCCGTGGTCGCAGCCGGCGTCATCGCCAGGCTGACGCGCGCCGCCATGCTCGAGGTGCTGCGCCAGGACTTCATCCGCACAGCCAGAGCAAAAGGTCTGCCGGAACGCAGCGTCATTTACCGTCACGCCTTCCGGGCCGCGCTCGTCAGCGTCATTCCGGTGATCGGCATACAGGCAGGCTTCGTTCTGGGCGGTGCCGTCTATATCGAGACCGTCTTCCAGTGGCCGGGCGTCGGCGCCATGCTGGTCAAGGCCATCTCCACGCGCGACATCCTCCTGGTTCAGGGCGGCGTGCTCGTCGTGGCGGGCAGCTATGTGTTCTTCAACCTCATCGCCGACGTGGTCCAGACGATGCTCGATCCGAGGATCCGCACATGAGCGATGCTCTCGCAACCCCATCGCTGCCGGCGGCAGGTTCCGGCCGCGTCTCCTCCTGGACGCTGCTTTTCAACAACCGGCTGGCGACTGTCGGCCTCTGCATGCTCTCAGGCCTGGTCCTGCTGACGCTGCTGGCGCCGATCCTGCCGCTGCCGGATCCGGATGCCACGGCACCTGCGCAGCGTCTGCAGCCCGTGTTTTCGGCAGGCCATGTCCTCGGGACCGATCAGCTCGGCCGCGACATCCTCAGCCGCTTGATCTGGGGCAGCCGTGTCTCCATGATCGTCGGCTTCTCCGCCACCCTGGTCGCCGCTTTAATCGGGTCCACGATCGGCATCGTTTCGGGCTATGCCGGGGGGCGCACGGACAACCTGATGATGCGCGGCATCGATATGCTGATGGCCTTCCCCTACATCCTGCTGGCGCTGGCCATCGTCGCCGTGCTGGGGCCGGGGCTGATGAACGCCCTCTATGCCATTGCCGTCGTCAACATTCCCTTCTTCGCGCGCAACGTGCGC
>TARA_R110002051_G_scaffold64988_2_pt1 | contig 23284 bp, 28 predicted proteins | sample TARA_R110002051 | Tara Oceans TARA_R110002051 (sample SAMEA4397023) | marine metagenome | biome: Polar Biome; feature: [MES] marine water layer (ENVO:01000295) within the mesopelagic zone...; material: water (ENVO:00002006), including particulate matter (ENVO:01000060) such as......
ACGGGATTGAACCTGTCTTGCACGTTGGTTGTGGGCGGCGAAAACTATAATGATCAGGTGAAAGCGTTACGCCGAAACCCACATATTATTGTGGGTACTGCTGGCCGGGTGGCTGACCATTTAAAAGATAAAAGCATATTTTTAAATGGCCTAGAGCTGCTTATTTTCGATGAAGCCGATCGCATGCTTGATTTAGGTTTTTCAGAACAGCTAAACATGATTAATGAATTTGCGAACCACCGTAAACGCCAAACCATGCTGTTTTCTGCCACATTGGATAGCATTGAACTTAATTACATGACTGCCCGTTTAACAAAAGCTGCTGTTCGCGTATCGGTAGGTGATTCAACGGCGCACCATGGCGATATTCAACAACAGTGTTTCTTTGCTGATAATATCGAGCATAAAGACGCCCTACTTCATCACGAAATTTCAAACCGTACTTATAACCAAGCTATTGTCTTTACCGCAACCCGTGAAGATACCGACCGTTTAACCACCATGTTAAACAAAGACAAGCTTGGAGCCATCGCCTTACGAGGTGACTTACCACAAAATCAACGTGCTGCAATTATGAGTGAGTTCGCCCGAGGCCAGCATTCTGTTTTGGTGACTACCGATGTGGCATCACGAGGTTTAGATTTATCTAAAGTTGGTTTGGTTATTAATTTTGATTTGCCCAAAAATGCGGACGAATACATTCACCGTATTGGTAGGACGGGACGTGCTGGTCAAAAAGGCGAAGCCGCTTCATTTGTTGGCCCTCGCGATTGGAAGAGCTTTATAGCACTGAAGGCACATTTACAATATGACCTAGAGTGCGAGGCACACGAAGCACTACCTGCTAAATTCAAAGGAATTAAAGCCCCTACGCCTAAACAAGATACGCAGAAAAATAAAGCCAGTAAGCAAGATGGCGCAGAAGCAACTGTTGCTAAGAAAGTACGCCGCGTAGACACCATGGCAGGTACAGAAATTGGTATGGCGCCAGTAAAACGTAAACCAAGAAAAGTAGAACTTGAACCTGAAGATGATACCGAATTTGAATCTGGCATTAACCTAGATAACAGTGCTGATGATGATTTAGATAATAGCGATAAAACTAGCTAGGTATAGTTGAAACCAGAAATATTTCTGGTTACAGATTTAAATTTTTGCAAGGGAGCCTAAGGGCTCCTTTTTCTTTTTTATTGCAAATAACATATCAATTTACTTAACCGCTGCCACAGCATTTTAAAAAATACATCTTATTCCCCTAACACACGATTTTGGTATTTTTTATTTCATGAGCAAAAATCACCATTAAGATTTGTTTTATTTTCTGGTGTTAGCGGTTAATCTGACAATATGAATAAAATTAAACACTTTATTTTGGGGTGTTTAGACAGGCCGCATTGGGGTCTCGTAAATTGTTAGTTTCCAAGCGGTATCCAATTATTTAAAGTAATGAATTTGAATTTTGTTACAGTAGAACTGCCTAAGTCGCCTGCGACTGTTAGTTAAAAGTTATGTGCTTCTCGGATATTTAGAAATGGAATTTTAATGAATAAACAAAGCAAAGTATTTCACCCAGTTACAAGAGCATGCGCAATGCTCGGTGCTGTTATTTGTAGCTTTTTCGCAGTCACTCTGTTCGTTTCTAGTCTAATTGCCTTACCCGATATTATTACTGCATTAATGGGCTGCTCCAAGGCTATTCTAATAGCTGCTCTTGCGTGGGCCTTTTGGTATGCGGCTAAATATAGTAAAAACCCTTTCCTCATCACACCATTTACCAAGCCGGAATAACGAATACATAATTCAAGGATGTATATGAACGCACCATACAACTCAATAAACTCGCTCACTACGTTCGTTGGAACGCATACACGCAGAGCCGCTTCGCTATTATGCCCTACGTGCATGCGCGCGGTATTGAAAAGTTAGGAACCAAGGATGGAACACTTAAAATTAGCAATGCCGGGCTTAGCCTTAATTGCGATTCAACTCATCGGAATAGTAGTTCCACAAATATTTTATCTAGTGAACCCTGTTTATTTATGGATTGCGATATGCACCGTAGGGCTTCCATGCTTATTCATTTCATTTATATTTTGGGCACTAAGACTATTAAAATTATTTAAAAAAACATATGTATTTAGAATTTTTCTAGCTATTTCTCTAATAATTACAACTATTCCATCAATGATTTTTTTTATTGAAGTCTGGCTTCACTTTAAACCGTCTGACGGTCCTGCTCTTGGTTATATGGGAATCTTTTATTTAGGCTACGCGTATTTGTGGTTGCCAATGTTGATTATATTAACTTTCTATGTAACAAAGGTTCCCAACAAGACACTTACAGTAAGACGATAAACGCATGGTTTTCGTTTATTCCTCACTAATCTTAACCGCATATATTAGACCTCATTGTGAGGCGTAATATGCCAACGGCAAAAACATTACTCGGCGGCGCGACTATTTGTAAGTTACATTTACGGGCAATTTAAAGCCCAATAAAACTCAAAGAGGGACAAAATGCCAATTAAAAAATGGATATTTCAATACAGCATCGCTTTGCCTCTAGTGTTCGCGTTACTTTCGAGCATTCAATACATTAAAGGACATACGGTTTATTACTCTTTGGTCTTTGGTTTGACTTGGTCTTTTATTTCAGTAGCAATATTCGCTACGCGCAGAGCATATAACTTTAAGAAAAATATCGACTGCCAATTATGTAACGACTTAACCCAAAGTGATTCACAACAAAAATAGGTTTGAACATGACTTATGGGTTATTTACCAAGTAAATTCACCTGTTACGCGGGCTGGGATTCAAACGTGTGTGCTGACTTGCTTCGCTAAAGACCGTATAAAAACGCTCCTTATTTAGAATAATATGTGTCTATAAACTGGAAGTGCGTACTATGAAAGAATGGCTTGAAAAAGTAGAAAACGCTTTATCTAAACCTCTGGAATCTGTAGATAGCAGCGATGAAATTCCTAGAGAGAGTATGTATATGCTCGCTCCTATTATTTATTCTCAGGTCCATAACATGAATAATGGGCAGTTGTAGAAGCAAATGAAAAAGATCACATATGGCCTTCACAAGAAATGTCAGTAGAAGTTATAGAGAGATTAAAAACAAAAGGCTTCCCCCATCCTTTTAAACATATCACTGTACCTAACGGAAATCATTTTCAACCTCAAAGTGATTTTCACCCGGAAGTGATTAAATTTTTGAATGAAAAATTCTTGCCTTACTGCGATGCTCATCACCAGAACATCGCCGTTGACTCCCAAAAGCATTTAGGCTCGTAAACTCTCTCGGACAATTAACAATACGCTATTGTCGCTGTGCTCAAGAATGCTTAAACTTATGTTCACGTTTTACAAGGATGATTTATGAAACCAGTACTTTTAATATTGTTATTAGGTCTGTATGCATGTTCTCCTTCCCCTGAAGATTTAGCGAATATAGCAAGTCAGCAGTTCAGGGAAAGTGGCGAAACAGAAGAGACCTGGCTACATGACGGTGAACTCCATTTTTCCACCGCATTAGAATGGCAAAAAGCTTCTTTTCAAAACAAACGGGCGACTTCTTCAGATTTTTTATTAGCACTCGACGAACAAGGGCGACTGGTAGTTAACATTTCTGATAATCAAAGTTTAAAAATACATAGCGAAGAACTTACCCGCAAATTAAACAAGCAATTTGAAATTATTGGTCCGGCTGTTGATAACAAAAACAAATATAAAGACCAATTAATTAGTGATGCCGTCGTTTTAATAGCATCTCAGAATGGTTGGCTAAAAAGTGTATAACAAATAAATCAACTAAAAATAAGCGGGGGTTTACGCTTTCTAGCCGCTAACTTGCTACATAATTAGTTTTCAAAATAGGTAAATAAATGGAACTCAATCAGGTTACTTTACCAGTAAGCAATATGGATGATGCTGTTTGTTTTTACTTAAAGCTTGGCTTCACACAAATTGTAGACACACCTCACTATGCTAGATTTTCTTGCCCAGATGGAAACGCTACATTTTCTTTATCTCATGAAAATGAAGTGTTTGAAAATAAGTCGGTGATTTATTTTGAGCACGAACACCTTGATGAGCTTCACAAAAATTTATCTCAAAAAGGTATTCAGTTTTTACAACCCCCTATTGAGCAAATTTACCTTTGGAAAGAGGCTATTCTAAAAGACCCTTCTGGCAATAAGATCAAACTCTACTGGGCGGGAGAAAACCGCTTAAATCCGCCGTGGAAAGTAGAAATACGAGAGTGACACGCGCTTGAAAGTACTCGTTAGATTGCTTACTTTAAATATCTGTAAATTATTTCTCGCCGTCTATTACGGCGTTTACATCAAGGAAGAATTGTAATGTTCGCCGTAATGTTTGAGTTCGTAGTAAAGACTGGGTATGAAGAGCAATTTCTTTCCGCATGGCCCAAAACCACGCAAGGTATTTTCCTATTCAAAGGAAGTCTAGGTTCTCGTTTACATAGGCATAAGAACGATACTTTTATCGCTTACGCTCAATGGCCAGATGAAGAAACCTATCGCCAAGCCGCTAAAATCGAGATGAGCGCTGCCTATGAACAGCAACGTCAATTAATGCGAGAAAGCCTTAATTTAGAATCAACAAAAACCTTGTATGAAATGGAAGTTGAAATTGATTACTTACATCGTAGAGTCTTTGATGTATAACAATAAATTAAGCAACGACTGACACGGCCGAAGTCGTAAATATTGTTGCCAACTGACTTCGTATAAGGTGTTTTAAGGGCTAAATTTATGGTGAAAGAAAAATGGTATAAAAACCCCGAGATGATAATTGCACTCACAGCGCTGTTTATTGGGCTGCTTACCGCTTTCATTTCAATTTACTCTGCTTACACTGACCGCGCTTATGCTAAAGCTTCGGTATGGCCCAAAATTGAAATTTTTAGAAGCCATAATGTTGATTCTTTTAGTTATGGGGTTGCTAATAAGGGAACGGGCCCAGCGCTCATCAAGTACGCAAAAGTTTATTCGGGTACGAAATTTCTAAAAAAGTGGTCAGAACTTCCAGAATTCAAAAATATATCTCAATCCCATTTAAACAATACTACTTTGCCGTCGGGTCACTCTATAACACCTCTAAAATACAAAGGTGAATCGGTTTCGGATATATTGGCTATAGATAATAATATTGAAATAGAGCTTTGTTATTGCTCAATTTATGAGGATTGTTGGGTAGTTGATCGCACAAATATAACCCAACCAGTCAATTCATGTTCAGTCCGCACTGAACACGCATTCTGGCAATGAAGTAATTCGTTAGAATCGCGCTTAGTCAGTTCTATTGTTGTGGTACCTGATGTAGCCAAATCAGATTTAGAGTTATCCAAAGTTGCATTGATACTTTATTTAGCTTACATATTACCGCCCTCATTGGGTTGTTATTTTCAAGGAAGATATGCGTAGCATCCAAATTTTAGGCTTGATTTGCACACTGTTTGCTTTAGCTATTACATATTGGGCAATGTTTATCATAACCCCCGCATCAACTGAATCTGCCGCAAGTTCGGTAGGCTTAGTATTAATGTTTGTTATTGTTCCTTTATTTGGGTTTTCTGCCACCCTATTAATCCCATCGTCCTTAGCTTTAGTAAACGCTAAGTTTAGAAGAGCAACCTTCTTCTTCGGTAAGTTTTGGTACTGTTTATGGGGTATTAATAGCTTTTTTTCATTGGCCTATTTAACCTTAGGATTATACTTTTCTTTCCTTTATCTTACTGTTGGTTATAGAAATTAATCTCACGATTCAAAATTTTAATAGCCATCTACTCAAATAATGGCTAATAGGGAAAAAGCCAATGAGACAGTTTCTTTTCAGTTTGTCTGTATCAACCTTGTTAGGTGCTGCTATTTTGTTTTTTTCACCCTATATTACCGGTGAAGTTGAGCCTTGGGACGCAGAGACTTTTTATTACACTGGCGCACTACTATTGGCAGGGTTTTTAGTGCTATTAGATCGGCACGTTTCTTATGAAAGCATTTTTATAGGCATTATGCTTGGACAAGCTATTTATATGTTTATTTTTATGCCAGTAGATTCACTGGTCGGGGTGGCCTTGGTTATCATGGCATTCAAGAGCTTATTGTCTTGTGTAGGTCTACTGTTAAAGTCAGCAATTAGTGACGTTTTGCATTTGATTAAAGGGAACACCTAACACTCGTTAAATATGTTCTCTCCCCACTTAGTCACTGTTTTAAAGATAAACTGAATCGCCTGTAAAAATTTAGAAAATATAATGAAGAGAATAAATGTAATTGGTACAAGTGGCAGCGGGAAATCCCATTTTAGCTATCGCCTCGCTAAGCATTTAAGTATTCCTTGCATCGAAATGGATGCACTATTTTGGCTGCCAAATTGGGAACATTTAGAAAACGACGAGTTTCTTTCCTTGCTTGAAGCTCATTTAGAGAAAGCGTCTTGGGTACTAGATGGTAATCAATCTAAGACAAACCACCTAAAATGGCAGTACGTAGATACAATAATTTGGTTAGATTACAGTTTCTATCATACGTTTAAACAAATTGTGGTTCGCTCAATTAAACGTTCATTTTCACAAAAAGAGTTGTGGGCAGGTACAGGAAATACAGAATCATTTAGACGTAACTTTTTCTCTTCCGATTCAGTTATTCTCTGGATGTTACAAAACTACTGGAAAACCAAACGTAAATACGCAACGCTTTTTGCCAGTCAAACATTAAAAGATGTTCGCTTAGTTCGTTTAACGTCCCCCCAACAAGCGGAACAATTTTTAGCTAATGTGTGAGTCATCTAGCCACAAATTAACTGTCCCTCTGTTAGCATCGCCTACCCTGCTGTTTTAGACGATTGTTGTACGGCGTTATTTAGCTGATTAAGCTCTTTTTCAGTAAGGTTTCGCCATTGGCCTGGCTTTAAGTTACCTAGCTCTAGATGCATAATGCGCGTGCGTTTCAACTTGGTAACTTCATAACCGAGGAACTCACACATGCGACGGATTTGTCGGTTTAAGCCTTGGGTTAGAATAATTGAAAACTGAAACTTACCACGAGCTTTTACCTTACACGGTTTAGTTACCGTGCCTAAAATGGGAACGCCTCTTGCCATTTTTTGTACAAAACGCTCACTGATAGGTTGGTTAACCGTCACTTCGTATTCTTTATCATGGGCATTTTCAGCGCGCAGAATTTTATTCACAATGTCGCCGTCACTGGTCAGAATAATCAATCCTTCTGATGGCTTATCGAGTCTGCCTACTGGAAAGATTCTCTGTTTGTGCTTGATTGCATCAATGATATTGCCTTTCACATGACGCTCGGTAGTGCAGGTAATGCCAATGGGCTTGTTGTATACCAAGTAAATGCGGTCCGATTTATCTTCGGCTACCGCTTTAACAAGCTTTCCATCAACCTTCACTTTATCGCCTTGCGCGACTTTGGTGCCTAGCTCAGGCAGCTTATCGTTAATGGTAACTCGATTTTGCTCAATTAATTTATCAGCTTCACGTCGTGAGCACAGTCCTGTATCACTGATATATTTATTAAGACGTTTTGTTACCTCAGAGCTCATGCTAAAAGTCCTTACCCTTTTTTCTAAACGACAACGTGAGTAAACCGTGCCGGTTGTATTCTCAACTTTATTACCGTTAACATTTACTATAAAAAAAGCGAGCTAAAAGCTCGCTTTTTTAACATTCAGTTAGTATTAATATTCCCACCAACACTCTTGCCACCACTCAAGGAATTCCTCAAAGTCGATATAGCCGTCGTTATTGCTGTCTATTAATTTAAAACCTTCCTGTACATGGCTGGCTTTTGTTTTTGGCGAAATAACGGTTAATAACTCGATAAACTCCGTTAAATCAATCTGACCATTACCATCTTGGTCGAAGAAGGTAAAATCTTTCTTTATTTCTTCAATTTTTTCGTCTGAAAGTTGAGCGGTCACGCGCTTTCCCTTTTTTTAGCAACTACATAGAGGGTGAGTGTAACGCCCTTATTGAGTAGTGTCTATGCCTGATTTTCTCTTGCTTTTAACGCGCGTTCACGTTGCAAACGGGCTTTTTCTTCACGCTTTTGTTCCATGGTGATCCGCGCCTCTGTACCCACGTGTTCTTGCTGTCTCATCTTGGCAAGGTTAACTTGTTTTTCACGTTCACGAAAACGAGAAAGTTGATCTTCTGTATGGGTACCAAAACAATGCGGGCAGCTTACGCCAGACTCATATTTCTCACTTTGCATGTCTTCATCTGTAATCGGTAAGCGACAGGCATAACATTGATGATAGTCACTTTTTTCAAGGTCGTGATTCACAGCCACACGATTATCAAATACAAAACAATCGCCTTCCCACAATGATTCTTCTTTTGGTACATCTTCTAAATATTGAAGAATACCGCCTTCCAGATGGTATACCTCGTCAAACCCCTGCTCTTTTAAATAGGCCGTAGATTTTTCACAGCGAATACCGCCGGTGCAAAACATGGCTACTTTTTTGTTTTTCTCTGGGCTTAATGTTTTAGCGACATATTCTGGAAACTCGCGAAAAGTCTCCGTTTTTGGATCGATAGCGTGCTTGAAGGTGCCGATTTCGATTTCATAGCCGTTACGGGTGTCTATCACGGTGACGTCGGGATCGCTAATTAACGCGTTCCAGTCACTAGGTTTCACGTACGTACCTACGGTTTTACGCGGGTCGATACCTTCAACACCCATGGTGACGATTTCTTTTTTAAGCTTGACCTTGGTGCGATAAAAAGGCTGTTCTTCGTGAAGTGACTCTTTACAAGAGATAGGATTAATTCGCTCGTCGGCGTTAAGATATTGGAGTAACCCATCAATACCTTCTCGCGTGCCTGAAACGGTGCCATTAATGCCTTCGCTGGCAAGTAAAAGCGTACCTTTAATGCCATTAGATTCCATGGCAGATAATAGTGGTTGGCGCATGGCCTCGAAGTTTTCAAGCGCAACGAACTTGTACATCGCGCAAACGATATATTTAGACATAGTAGTGTTTACCTTTGCTAGTTGGAACGTAAAACCAGTGCAAAAATGCGGCGCGCACTATATCAAACCAGTTTTAAAATTTCCAGTTAGGCAGCAAGAAAGGATTCAGACTGCTCAATAATGTCACTAAGCATTGTGTTGTCTTCATCAATAGAGGTGGAATAAGTAGCGGCAATGCGCTTTTGAGTGGCTAACGAACAGTTCGTAATAATATCTTGGCAAATTTTCTTTGCGTCATTCGTTTGTGCAAGAGGTACTGGGTGCATTTCATTGTGAAGGCGTACTTCGTCAAACTGCAGTGATGTGGACTCTTGTAGTGCTACTTGATGCGCTATTGTTAGAGACAATCGATTCATGTGCAACCAATCTGACTCACTCGCACATAGTGGTGCTCTACGGTAGAAATTAAGTGCTTCTAGCCGCTGTGTAATACCACTAGTGGCTTCGTCTTCGTTTGGGCTTTCTATCGATATAGTGTCGGCAAGTGCACTTTGTTGCATTGCCAAATACAAAGCAAAAAGCGTGGCATTACCCGCTGCTTTTGACAGCGTACCGTTCCATTCCCAAGCCATGCTGGGGTCTATGGATTTATGTACATTTATATCGTTATCAGACACAAAAATAGTAAGATTTAAAATTCATACCTATGGTGTCGGCAAGATAATGTTTTTCTTAAGCTTATTCTTGCCCTTATCGTTATTTTAAACAATCATATATAGAACCTCTCAAGTAGTTGAAGTGTCATGGTTATCATTGGATGAAAAATGAACTTTTCGGATAAGCAGGTGCTTATTGTTGAAGATCAACGCCCTTTTCTCTTACTGCTTCGTGGATTATTACACTCCATGGGTGCAAGTGAGGTTGTCACCAAATCTTCTGCGGAAAAGGCTCTGTCTCTTTGTAAAAAGCAAAAATTTGATATTGTTGTTTGCGATCTTCATTTAGGGGTAGACAAGAAAAACGGTTTCGAGCTTATTGAAGAGCTTAGAATAAAACGCTTAATTAAACCCACCACCGTGTTTATATTAATTAGCGCTGATAGTGCGCGCCCTGTGGTACTTGGCTCTATTGAACGACGCCCTGATGATTATCTTATTAAGCCTTTTTCGCAGGTACAACTTAAAACACGAATTACCCGTGCCTGGCAGAAACGGCAGTTTTTAGGGGCAGTATTACAAGAAGTGGCCAATGAAAATATCAACAATGCTATCGATTTGTGTGAAGATCTTATTGGTACCCCATCGCCCTACAAAGGTACCTGTGAGCAGTTGTTAGTTGAACTGTATTTGCGCCTAGATCAATACGACAAAGCACTGGACGTACTTTCGCCCTATTCCGAAGGAAAACCAATAATTTGGGCCAAAGTTGCATTGGCAAAAACCTATCTCGCCTCAGAAAAATACGATAAAGCCATTGGTATTGCCGAGGATATTATTAAACGCAACCGGTTTAATGCCGAGGCGCATGATGTATTGGCGAAAGCCAATGATGCAAAGAACCAAGGTGAAAATGCAATTACTGCGATTAAGCAGGCTATAAAACTTTCGCCCTTTTCGTTGCCTAGGCATTTCAGTGCATGTTCTATCGCACGAAACCATAACGATTACATTTTAGCCTCTACCTCTAGTTTGGCCATTTGGGACTTATCGAAAAGAACCGTGCATCAAAACAGCCTGCATTGGTGTGGGTTTATTCGAAGCTTGCTTGATGTCGCCGAATATACAGATGACAAACGTACACGAAACCGCTATCAACAAGAGGCTTTACTTGCCCTGCAACGAGGTAAATTTGATGAAAACATACTACGTATCGACGAAGACTTTGACGTCAGTATTTTTGGCAGCATCATTAACGCCAGAGTTAATGCTATTGATGGAAAAATGCTGGATGCAAAAAAGAACTTGGCGCAATCACAGGCTGCTATAGACGAAAAGTACACCACGCCGCCAATCGCATTTATTCCAGATAGCCTTAAAGTCATGTACGACCTTGGTGAATATGAAGATGCACTGCAACTTCAAGATATTATTAAGCAGCAGAATTTAGAATTCGATTCCAACAGTAACTTTTTATTGCATTCTGAGGCGACCAAAGCCCAACAAAATCTTAAAAATTATCAGCAGTTTAACCGTGAAGGCATTCAGCTTTATCAACAAGGACAGTATGAAAAAGCAAAAGACTCTTTTGCTCTCGCGCAAGGTTTTTCGCCGGTAAATACAGGTGTAGCGCTCAACTTACTGCAGTGCTTATTACAAATATTAAGCAAGAACCAAAAGCCAGATCCTGATTTATTTAAACAATGCCGTCGACTTTATAAACTTATCGACGACATGCCACTAAAGGCCCAACACGAAGAAAAATACTCCACGCTTCGCAACGACTTAGACACTTTTATGGGAACAACATAATGACAATAACCCAAACAAAAAAGATATGTGCACTTGCTAGCCTACTTACTGCTGTAGCACTTAATGGGTGCAGCCAAACACCACCTTGTGAAGACATTGTAGAAGTAAATCGCCAATTACATGTGTGCAAAAGTTTATCGAAAGTGATGAATGACAACCGCTATCCGCAGCAAGCTATGTCAGCGAAAAAACGTTATGAAAGTGAATGTGAAAACTTCAGATACTATCGAGATGATTACGACACTATTTGTAAAGGAGAGCAGCAAGCCATAGGTAAAAAGGCCCAAACGCAGGTTAAAAAGGAAAGTTTACCCGCCAAAGACTACTAAGTAGAAGATTCCTTTTTACCTAGCTTTATTAGGGAATGTCGTACATAAAACTTACATGAACAACTAGTTTTGATTGGCGGTGTGGTTTTGATTTAACCATGTTACGGTACGGTGTAGCGCCATGTGAGTAGTAACATCTTTTCAATGGGGCGTATAAGTACGCGAGAATAAGTAGGCGAGAAAAGGATACGAATATGTCTAAACGCGTTGCAGTGCTAACATCAGGTGGTGATGCACCTGGAATGAATGCTTGTATTCGAGCTATTGTTATAGCCTGTGAAAGGCTCGGATTTACGCTATTTGGTTATCAACATGGGTATAATGGCTTACTTGAGCAAGAGTACGAAATACTTGCGCTTCAAGCAACGCACAACCTCATTCAGCAAGGGGGCACCGTGCTGCACAGCGCCCGTTGTGAACCTTTCAAAACCGACGAAGGTGCGAAAACTGCTGCTACTAACCTCACTAAGCTAGAGATTGATACCTTAATTGTGATTGGCGGTGATGGGTCCTTTAAAGGCGCTGATCATTTAGCAGATTTCTGGCACGGTCAAATTATTGGTATTCCCGGCACAATAGATAATGATGTGGCTGGCACCGATGCTACCATAGGTTATTACACCGCTATCGATACCGTTGTTTCATCAATCGATAAAGTGAGAGACACAGCTGACGCTTTTGAACGTATTTTCATTGTAGAAGTGATGGGCAGACATGCCGGTTTTCTTGCGCTAAATTCCGCCCTCGCCTCGGCGGCCGATTACGTTATTTTGCCAGAAACCTTTCAACATTGTGACGCAGAATTGGATAAAATTACGGAGCAAATTGAGAAAAGAAGACAGCTTAAAGGCGCGGTTAGTTTTATTATAGTGGTGGCGGAAAATGTATGGCCTGGTGGACTTAACGATTTGGCTGACAAACTGGTATCCAAAACCCAGTCTGAAGTTCGCCCGGTTACGCTAGGCCATGTTCAGCGAGGGGGATCTCCGGTAAGTCAAGACCGGTTACTTGCCACTAAGTTAGGCACCTATGCAGTGAGTTTAGTGGGTAGTGACACCAACGGTATTATGGTAGGTGAACTCAATGGTACGCCGAGTGAGATTGCCTTAGCGGAAACATGGGAGAAGGATAAACCCCTAAACCCTTCCAGTATGGAAACCATGCTCACCATCATGAATGAGCGATATTAAAATAAAGCTAATTGAGTAATACAACACCAAAATGGTTACGCATAACCAAGCCTTATCTAGATATATCAACAAGTTACCTTAACTTATTGGTTAACACAAAAATGCCCGATTTCTCGGGCATTTTTAGGTAATCTTACTGTTCGCACAGCCAGTTTGTAGCTAACGTACTAAAGCTTTTAGCCTTACATTTTCATAGCGGCTTTTACTTTGTCTCTATGACTACGACTCACTTTTAGTTCGGTGTCATTTTGCAAAATAAGGTGATATTCACCGCTAATATGGCTTACCAATTTTTTCACGAAACGAATATTGGCAATGGCGGAACGATGCACTCTAACAAACCATTGAGGGTTAAGCTCTTGCTCAAGCTCTTTCATAGTTTTACGCATAATGTGCATGCCATCTAATGCGTGAACACACATATAATCACCCGCGGCATCTATCCACTGTATGTCTTGTACGTTCACCCTAGTGACTTCATAACCATCTTTAATGGCTAAAACATCTGGATAAGGGTTAGTTTCTACCGGCTCGCCATTGGCAAGCTTACGCAAGATTTCTTCGCAATCGTCGCCAGTAAGTTCGGCAACCAAATTCACTAAACGTTTAGACTGTTCATCTTGATGCTGTGTAGCGAAGTATTCTCGCACTTTCACTAGGGCATCTTTAAGACGCTCGTCGTCAGCAGGCTTTAATAAGTAGTCTAGAGCATGCACATCGAATGCTTTAATCGCATAACTGTCATACGCAGTAACAAACACGACCATAGGGATAGGTTGATTAAGCTCTCGTAGCTTATGAATTACCTGAAAACCATTTAGCCCAGGCATTTGAATATCAAGAAAGACTAAGTCAGGGCGAAGTTGTGAAATGCTACTTACCGCTTCTAGCCCATTTTGACACTCAGCAAGTACCTGAATGTCGTCATGACGTTCTAACCTAGCGCGAAGTCCACGGCGGGCGAGTGGTTCATCGTCTACCACTAAGGTTTTAATTACTTGCTTTGTCATGCGCATACATCCTTTACTTCATAGGGAATACGAATTCGAACCCGTACGCCCGACGGCTGATTATCTTCAATAGAAAATGCGAAATTGCGTTGATACAATGAATGCAATCTCTCTTTAATATTTGCCAGTCCAACACCATTTTCACGGCTTAACTGACCATCTATAATGTCGGCACCGGGCCCATTATCAGCCACATCCATTAGTAAATCGTTTCCAAACGCGCGGGCTGTTATAGCAATTTGACCGCCGTTCTCCATTTTAGAGATGGCGTGCTTAACAGCATTTTCAATAATAGGCTGCAATATCATGCTAGGAACAAGTGCATTCTCACACTCTTCATCGATATTCCAAACTACTTCTAATCTGTCATCAAATCGTACTTTTTCAATCTCAAGATATAACCGCAAGGCCTTTATTTCCTGGCCTAAAGGTACTCGTTTAATAGGGTCATTATCTAAAGAATAGCGTAAAAAGTCGCTCAAGCGAGAGACCATGGCCTCTGCAGTATCGTTTTCTTTTAATAACACTAAGGTAGAAATTGCATTTAACGTGTTGAACAAAAAGTGAGGATTAAGCTGATAACGCAGCATCTTAATATGCGCTTGATGAGCCATGGTGCTGGCTTTAAGGGCATTTTGCTTTTCTTTTTGTAACATCTGGAAGTTTTTAATGCCGAAGTAAACGCCACTCCAACAGCCCACCATGATGAGTGAATTAATCGTATTGGTAAAATACATATACCACGCATCGGGCCGATATCCGTGCTTGTAAATTTCCCAATAGTTTATGTTTTTAACCACAGCCCACAATAACGCTATCAAGTAACAGGACGCTATCACTGTCAACAGCATGTTTAACGGCGACTGTTTTCTTGCCCAGCGATAAACGTATCGCAATGGAATAGTTAGCAACCAGCCAGCGTACGCATTGAGTAATATTATAAATACCCAAATTGGTCGTACATCGTGAAGAAACGAGCCAATATAATAAATGATGGCAAAACCTGCCCAGCCTGCGCTGTGCAAAGTCCAAAATAACCTTTCGTTACTTTCAATAACGCGCTGAAAGCGGCTCACATGTTTACCAATGGTTGAATTGATTGATAGATTATACGCAAGGTAAGCCCCTTGCGGAGCATCTTGGTCGTACTTCATATGCGACTTGTCGCACGCTTTGCTAAGATTAGTGACTGCAACTAATAACTAATATTCAATCTCTTAAGCCAATGCATCCACCACCATGCAGGACCCACAAGTAAAAATTGAAGATCTTCTAAAAATGAGGGCTTTTTACCTTCAATTTTATGACCTATAAATTGCAGTATCCACATTACAATAAACAGTGATAGACAGAACAGCCAAACACTTACGCCATAGTAGGCAATCAAATTAATACCACCGAAACAAGCTATGGTAAGCAGTGTCATGGCCGCGCCAATTGGCCCAGACAATTTGAAATAATAAAATAGGATTGGAATGGCGATAATATGCGCCCACGTCACATTGAAATCGGCAATGAAATCGGGCACCGGTACGGCCCAAATAAGTCCTAAAGTGACAAAATAGATGCTGGGCACCGCAATGGCATGAATAAGCACATTGGTTTTATTTTGATGGCTTTCGTTATATTGCAGTAATAGCTTTTCAATCGTTCTCATAGCAAATTCCACTTATTGTTATAATAATTGTTTTATTTTTTTGTTGTGAACATCGTATTAACTAATTAGCGTATGGCCTGCTAACAGCGCATTGACGGCATCGTCGTCGCTATCGAATTTCAAGCCATAATAAACAAAGTCTGATTCTAGCTGGTTATTTTTAACAGTGGCATTCAACGTGGCCTCTTTACCATCAGTTGAATAAACTAATGCAATTTTAGTTTCATCAATGATGACTGGCCATTCAGGCTTAAGAGGTAAGGCTATGCGGCAGCCATCGTTAGAAATATCCACTATAATACCGGTCACATGTTCAGACTCAGGAAAAGCTTCACAGGAGACTTTAACCGCAATACCAGGCTGCGCCCGCTTATTGGCACGAAGGCCTATCGATTCGATTCGACGAGGAAAGCTGGTAATCAACAACCCTGAGGGTTTAGCCAATAATTTGAGTACCTTTACCCTAAACGCTATGACCTGCCCGGCATCGCCTTCCAGTACAAAGCGCACTACAACGTCGTTGCCCACCGTCAATAAGTCTCTTACCACTATCCATTTTGCAGAAGTGGGGATCTGGAATATCATGCAGGTGGCCATTTCCATACCTACATAAGCAGTTTTCACCCGCTTAGGTGCCGTTGGTGTTGTAATTTGTAAATCTACCACTGCACCAGGTGGTAAGGCACACAAATTATCGACGTCTTCTCGGTTAAGTTGACTACTTACTGCATTTTCTGACATGTATTTAAGAACATTCTTATTATACTTACGCTAAATGTAACCAATTTTGTGTCGGCTGACAAAACCTTCTCTATCAGGCATGATGTCGCCATATTTTTTATGATACGAATAATTTTTTATAAAGGTCACCATGAATAACGCTTCACTTCACTACCAATTGTCGATTTACTCGTGGCAACAACATTTATTTGATGTAACGTTAACTGTGCCATCTCACGAATCACAAAGCTTATCGCTCACGTTACCGTCTTGGATCCCGGGCAGCTACATGGTAAGAGACTTTGCCAAAAATATAGTGTCGTTAGCAGCTAAGAATACTGAATCTAACGAACCGATTGCATGCGCTAAGTTAGATAAGCAAACCTGGCGAGTCGACACTCAGGGTGAGGCAGTCACTATTACCTATCGGGTGCATGCCAACGACTTATCAGTGCGTTCTGCGTTTATTAACGACGAATATGCCTTTATAAACGGCACCAGTGCATTTCTTAGCGTTGAAGGCTTTGAACAACAACCATGTAAATTACAAATCATTAAACCCGCGGTGGCGAATTGGCGTGCCTATACCAGTATGCCAATGACTGACGATATGCCAGATAGCTGGGAATATGAAGTGGCAGACTTTGCTGAGTTTATCGATCACCCTCTTTATATTGGGGTATGTAACTTTCACAACTTTGAAGTGGAAGGCGTTACCTTCGAGTTGTTATTCTCTGGCAGAAATAACCTCGACATAGAGCGCATTGCCAATGACTTAACCCCAATTTGTAAGCATCACATGCAGTTGTTTGGCGATCCGCAGCCTATTAAACGTTATTTGTTTATGACCTTGTTGGCAGATACTGGCTTTGGTGGTTTAGAACACCGTGATTCCACCGCTCTACTCTTTCCCCGCTTCGACCTTCCCATGGTGGGCGAAAGCGATACCAAAACCGATGGTTACATTACGTTTTTAAGTTTGTGCAGCCACGAACTTTTCCATACATGGCATGTTAAGCGAATTAAACCAGAGGTAATGGTTAAGCCTGATTTGCAAAAAGAAACGTATACCAACCAACTGTGGATTTATGAAGGCTTTACCAGCTTTTATGATGACGTTACCTTAGCGCGTGTAGGCGCTATCAGCCCACAAAAATACTTAGACATTGTGTCGCAAAATATAACGCGCCTGCTGCAAAATGCGGGCAGGTTCAAACAATCGGTAGCAGAAAGCAGCTTTGATGCATGGACAAAATTTTATAAGCAAGATGCCAGTGCTACTAACGCGATTGTTAGTTACTACACCAAGGGCGGCATTATTGCGTTCGGACTAGATTTGTTACTACGTGAAAAATCAAATAATGAAATCAACTTAGATTTGCTAATGCGTCATTTATGGGATCAGTACGGCCGAGACGAAAAAGGCACGCCCGACGATGTCATTGCCACTTTATGTAAGCAAGATTTTGATATTGATATTTCTGACTATCTTGCTGATGTGGTTTACGGTACAAAAGATGTGCCGTTAGAGAATTGGTTGTCGAACATTGGCGTTGAATTACTCACCCGTACTAAAGTATCAGCTGACGATAAAGGTGGCAAAACAAGCGCCGAGGGTATGAAAAGACAATTGGGTGCTAACTGCAAACCTGCCCCGTTAGGGTTAACGGTTACTCAAGTCTTCGAAGGTCTAGCAGCTGCCGACGCGGGTATTATGGTTAACGATATCATTATTGCCGTAAATGGTTTTGTGGTGAACCAAGCGAAATTACAACGTATATTAGATGCAACAAATACCGGGCAAGTTAGCCTTTCACTTATTCGAGATGGCCGATTGTTAACAGGCGATCTTGATATTAGAAATGCACGAGAAGATGTGTGCAACTTTTCAATAGCGGATGAGCGCAAATTTTCGGCATGGTTGGGGCTTAACTAGCGATTCTTAATTAATCTTTATTAATCTTTGCTTATGTAGATTAGCGCTGTTGAAGAATCGCAAATACGTTTGGATACTAGTAGATACAAAAATGGGCTACCGTGTTGGGTAGCCCTTTTAATTTTAAGGCGATGGCCGGAGCCGTTAGCCTTTTTAGGCGTTCCCGCTCTATTCTGGGGTTCCCACTTTATTCAGGGGTTCCCGCTCTATTCTGGCGTTCCCGACACTACCGTCTGTGGGTCGAGACGCATCTTGCCTAAGTTAATTCGCCAATCTAGGTGTGGGCCCGTTGCTCTACCCGTAGCGCCAATGGTGCCAATCTGCTCGCCTTGCGCTACCGTATCGCCAACTTTCACAGTGATAGAGTCTAAGTGAAGGAAAGTAGAAAAGACGCCCATTCCATGGTCAAGAATTAACGTATTACCTGAATAATATAAATCTTCTGCCAAGGTTACTGTGCCTTCAACGGGCGCGGTAACTGGCGCGCCTGTTGGCCCACCTACATCAACGCCAAAGTGTGGCCATTTTGGCACACCATTCAATACACGCTGGCTTCCGTATACGCCGGTTATCGGCCCTTTTGCTGGCCACTCAAATCGGGTAAACAATGCGTCGGCATCGGTTACTTTACTTCGTGCAATCGACACATTAACGTTGTCTTGCCTAATTCTTTCAAGCACGGCTTTTGGCGGTGTCACCATCTTAGAATCAAGCCCATCTATACGTTGAATGTTGTATTCACGTTTAGTGAGGGTAATATCCCGTACTAATGTGGTGCCATCGGGAAGTTCAACATTAAGCGTGTGAGAAAGGCTTGCATCACGAGGAAAACCAAACACGAATTTGCCTTCGCTATTAAGCGCTAATGTTTCTCCATCAAGGGTAACAATTGCATCAGGGGCAACTTGCCCTCTTATCAAACTCCCTTGTGTTAGGGTACCATTTAGCGTTATCCCATCTTGCTGCGCGTGAACAGCAGTCAAACTACCACTAATCAATAGTAAGGCTGAAAAGCCAGCAGAACGTGCTGCGACTTTAAGTGAGTTAATCACAATAGATTGGATAGACTTAGCACCCTTAACACCCTTAACCCTAGAACTCATTACTACTCCTTTACGCAGCTTCATCACACTTAATTCGCACTAATACCGCACTAGTATAGTGTGTTAGCCAATAGCCGTTATCCGGTTTTGCCTAACACCTTCAAACAAAAAAAACGCCGTAACTAGTCAGACACCATGGCGCCTTTACCCACACCTTCATAAGCCACTACTTGGCAATGATTGTTGGGCGTGCGTTTCTTTTGTTCAACTAACAGATATTGAGCTAAACATTCCACCGTTGAATCTGTGGTGATCACTTCACAATCGGCTTTTGGGATAAGTAACTCAAAATAGCCTTGTGATGATTCGTAAGCAAACGAAAAGTAATCGCTAGGGGTAGCGACTGAACCGGTTATTTTGCGATCTTCGTAGGCTATTTCGTCTTCCGTGGTAGCAATGTAGATATTGTCCCAGCGATTTGCCCAGTAAGCTTGTTCTTGTTCGCTAATTTTACCATCAAGGTAAATATCGATGCGTGAACGATGGCCGTGGGCTATACGCTGACAGTTTCCGTCGTGCTTTTTTAACCCATGGGTATAATGATAAAACGGCGACTCTATAACTTCGGTACGCAGCTTTAAAGTTATGTTATCAACGTTTTCTGGCAAGTGGGTGGCAAGCACCTCTTTTAAGTAAACGCTCACCGATTCCATGGTAACCACATCTGAATACAAAAAGGCATAGGCTTCTGCTGGACAGCGAAGCATGATTTCTCGGCTGTCTTCACAAGTAAAGCGCACTTCAACCTGTTCATTCACGTCATCGTGAATAACTGTTGCGCCCGCATATTCTGCTGGCACAAGCAATTTATGATCGACATATTCATCAATCAGTCGTTTAAGATCTTTTTTAACAATACCAAAATCCTGAACCATACTTTCTTCGTTAAGTTCACCGGTTAGGATTACATCGACAATCCAGCTTTCACCTACCATACCGCGCTTAGGGCAAAGGTAAGAAAAGTCCATTACTGTCAAATCGTTTACAAATAGTTGCATGACACCCTTGTATCGTGTTCGTTTTCTGTTGTTAGTATACGTTTTTTACGTGTTAAACGCAGTGATTAGTCCATAGAAGATTGGCGATTAAGCTGATCTTTTAAATTAGGGGGTATACCACGAATCGTTAAGGTATCGGTGGCAGGGTCGTAAAATACCCGATCGCCCATCAATTTGCGCTCAAAGCTTACCGATACGCCGCCGCCCTGCCCCGTAAATTTCGCGAGTTGTTTTAGCGCAGCGGGATCTGGCTGAATTTCTTTTTCAAGCGGTACTTCCATAGACTGAGTAAATGAAGAAAAGTTGCTGCTAGTTTCTTCGTTTGAAGGCAGCCTATTCGCCAACTCATCTACCGACAAGCTTTCGCCTGCGTCTATTTTTTCTTTGAAATACGTTTTCACTTCTTCACGGTGCTGGTGTTGCTCTTGCGGGTCTAACGACTCACTGGCCAAATAGGCATCTACAGATGAAATCAGCTGCTTGTTTTGCTGCTTTACATCAACCAGCTCTTCGCAGCCAACAAATTGCATAAAGAAGTCAGAAACTTTACGCCCCATACGACCTTTTATAAAGCTGACGTAACGTTGCTGTTCTGGTTGTATATCCCATTGGGTTAAGTCGATGCGAACCGCGAGTTGCATACGTGCCAAATCTAGATGCTCTCGTGCAGACAAATCCAGTGAATTGGTTACTTCAACGTGAGAACGTGTATTTAGCAATGCAATCATTAAATATTGGGTAGCCAAAAACTCGTATTGGCAAAAAATAAGAAAACCTGTTTCTACTGTGCCCGTATCTATTAACGTTTTCACTAATCGCTTAGTGGCTGATAACGAAAAGCTATGAAATTCTTCTTCTAAATTGTCGCCGCCCGCTTTTTTCTGCGCTAGGTAGTTTTTTAGACCTTCTGAAAATTCTGCTACGTCATCAGTGTTTTCTTCATTGCTTTGCGAAACAAAGTGACCAACCCCTTTGCCTGGCTTGGCATTAAAGCTGTGGTTAATCTGATGTGCGAGAAGCTCAATTTCTGGCGTTACTGCCAAACAATTGTCACGAGGGATAGCTTCTATTTTATCCTCGTTATTAACGACTAAACGGTGTACAACAAAGTGATGAATCAGTGCACTCATAGCGATTAGGGTGTCCTGTTGCTTAAAAAATGTCAGAAAAACTAACGGAATTGCGGGATTTTAGAATGAATGATTGTTATCACTCAAACAACGATTATAATCATTTTACGAGTAAAACCATTCTTTTTATCAAAGAAATCATGAAAAAGAGGCGTAACAGTGCCCCAGAACAGTCGTTATACCAATGCTGAATTTGAAACCTTAATGAATAAAGTCATTCTAACCCTCGAAGAAAACGATGCGGGGAGAGATTTATCGCTAATGGTATTAGGTAATGTGATTACCCATATTTTACAGACTCAGGTTAGTCCTGACAAACGCGAAGCCATGGCAGATCAGTTTGCTAATGTGCTCAAGAAGAGTGTTCAAGGTTAAGTAGGCTTTTTTATGATTTTAGCCGAATCTCCTCGCCGCCAGCGAGTGACGAAACTAGTTAATTGGGGCCATTGGTTCGCGCTAGCGAATATAATAATAGCCATTGTTATTGCATCAATTTTTGTTTTTTCTTCACCCATGCCAGGCACGGGCGTGGGCACGCTTTACTTACTGACCAATTGGTTGGGCCATATTGGCTTTATGACCTTTTTTGGCTTTGTCATTTTTATTTTGCCTTTATGCTATTTAGCCACCAATCCAAGGGCAATTAAAGCCAGTGCGTCTATTATTGCAGCGGTTGGGCTTGCTTTGTTAGCATTCGATGCGTTGTTATTTAATCGCACCGGTTTTCATATCAGCTTTCACGCTGCCGACTTGCTTAAAACTGAAGCACAAACGCAAATAAGTGAATTCTACTGGCAACAGTGGGCTTATTTATTCATGCTGTTTTTAGTGTGGTTAGGCTTTCAGCTTGTGCTTGCCAATGCTATTTGGAAAAGGGTTGAGCGCTTTTCACAGCATAAAATTGGTGTGCCAGTAGCCAGCTTTTTTGTGGTGTGTTTTGTTACCAGTCATGCAGTGCATGTATGGGCCGATGCCGAATTGTATCAGCCTATCATCAAGCAAGATAATATGTTTCCGCTGTCGTACCCAGCTACTGCTAAAACGACCATGTCGCGTTATGGCTTGCTTGATTTAGCCGCCTATGAAGAGCGTAAACAGCTCCAGTTTAATACCGATATTCATAATATTAGCTATCCTGCGGAGCCTGTATATTGCTCTATAGATTCTGGTAAGAACATGACAGTGATAGTGCAGATTGATGATGCCCCTATTGCTGGTATAGACACACTTGGGTTTAATGCGTTAGAAAACTACCATTCTACCGCCAGTAGTTTACAAGGATTGATAACTACCACCTTGTTTGGTGTGCCAGAGATTTATCAAGACTCACTAAGTAAAAAGCGCCCTGTACTATTAGCCTTACCCGTTGGTCTAGGAATGCCTGTCTCTATTCATTTTGATGAAAGTTTACCTGACGATTTGTTTACTAGTTATCGCCAGCCTCTTTCAAACAATCATAATGGTTTACACTTGGCATTTTTACCTGCATCTGCGATTGAAGGCTATGTAACGCAAGAAATGCTGCAAACCAACAAGGTAATGATTGCTACCGGTTTCGGGAGCGAGAGTTCGCAAGGCATGCTTTACAGTAACATGTCGCTAAGTGCAAATATCGCTAGCACTGAAGACCTTGCACCAACAATTATGAATACCCTTGGATGCGCGGCGCCTACAACCTTCTACTCTACGGGTCAAAACTTATTAAACCCAAGTCGCAAATGGCTAGTCAGTACCTCTGGTGAGCGTATTGTGGTGTTCCACAATGGCAAACGT
>TARA_R110002051_G_scaffold193267_1_pt1 | contig 23255 bp, 23 predicted proteins | sample TARA_R110002051 | Tara Oceans TARA_R110002051 (sample SAMEA4397023) | marine metagenome | biome: Polar Biome; feature: [MES] marine water layer (ENVO:01000295) within the mesopelagic zone...; material: water (ENVO:00002006), including particulate matter (ENVO:01000060) such...
CACGATCACAAGATCAACCGGCTGGACGAGTTGCTGCCTTGGAACCGGGCACCAGCGGATACCGAGAACAGTCAAGCTGCATAAGCAGCGGTATCAATGGTGCGGTTACCCTTGTTCTCAGCCTTCTTGATTTTGTCCGAAAACACCCCGGCCATGCCTTCAATCGCCTTCCGCTTCCATGTGCTCACCTGCGTCGGGTAAAGCTGGCGCTTGGCTGCAATCTCCTGAACTGTCTTGTCGCCACGTAGCGCCTCAAGCGCCACAGCAGCCTTAAACTTGTCTGAAAAGTTCCTTCGCTTCGTCATTCTCGTATCCATTCATCAGTGTTGGATACATCTTAGCACGCTGTCCAATTTTGCCGGACCACTTCAAAATGCTCTGGCGATAGTTCGACCGCGTTCGCTATTTTGGGGTGCAAACCTTAAACCTGAGTGCACATTGGTACCATGTCTGCTTAGAGGTTCTAAACTTGCGTGCACAACTTCTAAGAAGTACTCTCGGCTGAAATCGAACATGCCCTGTAAGTTTCAGTCAAGCAACGTCACTGACATTAAAGTTTAACTTGTACGACGGTTGAACAGTTGATACCGTTCAACATTGAACAATGTGGAGCGATCTTTTGAGCTCACTCCCATACATGATGCAGCTTCGACAACGCATTGCTCGGTAGACTAGGAATACTCCCAAATGACAAGCAAGCGTAGCAAGCTGCAGGAGGATACGTCTTTTCGCGTCCTGCGTCTTCTTCAGGAAAACCCAGAAATGTCCCAGCGTGAGTTGGCACAAGTGGCCGGAGTAAGCGTTGGAGGTATGCACTACGTTTTGAGCGCCCTCGTTGATAAGGGCCTTGTAAAGCTGGGAAATTTCACCGCTTCACAAGACAAGCGGCGATATGCATATGTTTTGACACCGAAAGGTATCGCGCGTAAGTCGGCGCTCACGCGAGCTTTTCTCTCCCGAAAAATGGAAGAATATGAGGCGCTCAAGTACGAAATAGAACAACTGAGCTCGGAGCTGAACAGTGAAGAGCCAGCAACCAATTCATCGAAATTGTGAAGACGGATTTGTTTAACATGACGCAACGCAAAGTACTCATTACTGGCACGGCCGGGTTCATCGGATTTCATCTGGCGAAACTGTTGCTGGCCGAGGGGTTTATCGTTCACGGTTTCGACGGGATGACAGACTACTACGACGTCTCACTCAAGCAGCGTCGCCACCAGATGCTGCTGCAGAACCCGAATTTCGCAGCGACCGAAGGGATGCTGGAAGATCAGTCACTTTTCGACAGTGTTGCAGATGACTTTGCACCCGATGTGATTGTCCACCTCGCGGCCCAGGCCGGGGTGCGCTACAGCTTGGAAAACCCTCGCGCCTATCTCGATGCCAATGTGATTGGCACGTTCAACGTTATGGAGGCTGCACGCCGCCTCGACGTTCAGCACTTGCTGATGGCCTCAACCTCATCTGTCTATGGGGCCAACACCGAAATGCCCTTCATCGAGACGGAAAAGGCTGACACCCAGCTCACTATCTATGCCGCCACAAAAAAGGCGAACGAGAGCATGGCTCACGCCTATGCGCACATCTACAATCTGCCGACCACGATGTTCCGGTTTTTCACCGTCTATGGTCCTTGGGGCCGTCCTGATCTGGCGCTTTACAAATTCGTTGACGCGATCCTCGATGGGCGGCCCATCGACATTTACAACCACGGCGATATGTACCGTGACTTTACCTACGTTGAGGACCTGGTTCGCGCGATCCGCTTGCTGATTGATGCGGTTCCTGAGCGACCAGAAGACGGCGTAGTGCCCGATGGCGACAGCCTTTCGTCGGCCGCACCTTACCGTGTTGTGAATATCGGCAATTCCGACAAGGTGCGGCTATTGGATTTCGTCGATGAGATTGAGAACTGCTTGGGGCTAAAGGCCGAGCGGAATTACATGGGGATGCAGACTGGCGATGTGCCTGCCACGTGGGCCAATGCAGATCTTCTTAAAACATTAACGGGGTATCGGCCACAGACCGACTTCCGAGTCGGCATTGCTAAATTTGTAGATTGGTATCGGGAATATTCAGGGAAATGACATCTGACATCAAAACCATTGCTGTTATCGGCCTGGGCTATGTAGGCCTTCCGCTTGCCGTTGAATTTGGCAAATCCCGACCTGTGATTGGCTTCGACATTAACGAAGGCCGCATTGAAGCGCTGCGTGGAGGGCATGACGGCACACTGGAGATTTCTCTAGGTGAGCTGCGAGAAGCTTCGAATCTGTCGTTCAGTTCAAGCATTGCGGATTTGGCGGAGGTAAATATCTACATCGTTACCGTCCCAACCCCTATCGACGCGCACAAGCGACCTGATCTCACCCCGCTGATTAAGGCCTCTGAAACACTAGGGCAGGTTCTTAAGCGTGGGGATATAGTGATCTTCGAATCTACAGTCTATCCCGGTGCGACTGAAGAAGATTGTGTGCCGGTGCTGGAACGCGTCTCGGGTTTGACCTTTAACAAGGACTTCTTCGCTGGGTATTCTCCAGAACGGATCAACCCTGGGGACAAGACTCACCGCCTGCCCGATATTCGAAAGGTGACGTCGGGTTCGACCCCGGAGATCGCCGAAGAGGTGGATCAGCTTTATGCCAGCATCATCACCGCTGGCACATACAAGGCGGAAAGCATCCGAGTGGCTGAAGCTGCAAAAGTGATAGAAAACACGCAGCGAGACCTCAACATCGCGCTGGTCAACGAATTGGCAATCATCTTTAACAAGATGGGAATCGATACTGAGGCAGTGCTGAACGCGGCAGGCACCAAGTGGAACTTCCTGCCGTTCCGGCCAGGCCTTGTAGGCGGTCACTGCATCGGGGTCGACCCCTATTACCTGACCCACAAGGCCGAGGCGATGGGCTATCACCCGCAAGTGATCTTAGCGGGCCGACGCATTAATGACGGAATGGGCGCCTATGTGGCTGGGCAACTGGTGAAAGCTATGCTGAAACGCCGCATTCAGGTGGATGGTGCCCGAGTGCTGGTTCTCGGTCTCACCTTCAAAGAAAACTGCCCTGACTTGCGGAATACCCGCGTTGTCGACGTTGTGCGCGAGTTGCAAGATTACGGCATTCAGGTTGATGTGCATGATCCATGGACGAACGCTGATGAGGCGCGCCATGAATACGGGCTGGACGTTGTGCAGACCCCGCAAGATGACTTTTATGACGGGATCGTTCTGGCCGTAGCGCATGACCAGTTTAAAGCATTGGGAGCGAAGGCCATGCACGGTTTTGGCAAAGTTGACCACGTTCTTTACGATCTTAAGAGCGTTCTTGATATTCGAAAAAGCGATCTGAGGTTATGATGCATCGGGTGTCGTTACGTGTTGACGGAGTTCAACTTTCTCTCCGGCTCGTCCAACCGGAGGATGCCGCGTATATCCACGAATTGCGCACAGATCCAGCCTACAACGGCCACTTGTCCACCGTTACAGGCACGGTGGAAGACCAGCGCAACTGGATTGAAGTTTATAAGACGCGTGAGACTGTTGGAACAGAGTTTTACTTTGTAATCGAGCGTAAAGACCAAGTGCGCTGTGGTGTCGTGCGTCTTTACGACATAACAGATGATCAATTCACTTGGGGCAGCTGGATCCTTGATCATAACAAACCGCGAAAGGCGGCTTTGGAAAGCGCAGTGCTCATCTATCGCTATGGCTTTGAAGTTCTTGGCCTAAGCAGGTCCATTTTTGATGTTAGGCGTGGGAATGAGAAGACTCTTGCATTTCATCGCCGCTTAAAAGCCACGCAGATTGATGAAGATGATCAAAACATCTATTTCGTCTATTCGCGCGCGCAGTTTACCGCAGACAAGTCGGCACACATGGATGTTCTGCAATCTGGAAATTACAATGATTGAAAAAAACCCACCTTCAGCCGGTCATGTACGTCTTATTGACTTACCCGCTGTGACAGATCCGCGTGGCGATCTGACCTTCATCGAAGGTGAGCGGCACGTTCCGTTTCCGATCCGACGTGTGTATTACGTCTACAACGTGCCCGTTGACGCGGAGCGCGGAGGTCACGCACACCGCGATCTGGAACAGGTGGTTTTTGCCCTGTCCGGTAGTTTCAGAATGAAAATAGACGATGGAAAAACAAAGTCCGAATATTGGCTGCGCGATCCGCGCAAGGGGCTATACATCAACCGCTTGATCTGGCGAGAAATGGACAGTTTTAGCCAGGGAGCGGTATGCATGGTTTTGGCATCGCACCCCTATGACGAATCTGACTACTTCCGCGCCTATGAAGATTTCATCGTCGCAGTAAACAAGGGCGTCAAATGAAAATTCCCTTCCTCGATCTTGGCGCATCCTACCGGGAGCTGAAGCCTGAAATCGACACGGCAGTCTCGCGCGTGCTCGATAGCGGCTGGTACATCCTCGGACCAGAAGTTGAAGCGTTTGAAGGGGAATGGGCCGAATACTGCGAGGCCAATCATGCCGTGGGGCTGGCCAACGGACTTGATGCGTTGATCCTAGCGCTGCGCGCTCTCGATGTTGGTCCGGGCGATGAGGTGATCGTGCCGTCCAACACTTATATTGCCACATGGCTGGCCGTTTCTGCAGTCGGAGCCACGCCAGTACCTGTCGAACCTGATCCCGCGACCCATAACATTGACACGGCGCGGATCGCCGCCGCAATCACGCCGCAGACCAAAGTGCTTTTGCCAGTGCATCTGTTCGGGCAACCCGCGGATATGGATCCGATCCTGACCCTCGCGCGGCAGCACGGCATTGTGGTGGTCGAAGATGCGGCACAGGCCCATGGCGCTCGTTACAAGGGTAAACGCATCGGCGCGCATGGCGATATCGCCTGCTGGAGTTTTTATCCCGGCAAGAACCTCGGTGCACTTGGCGATGGTGGTGCCATCACAACGAACCGTGCCGATCTAGCGGACAAGGTTCGACTGCTACGTAACTACGGCAGCCGGGTGAAATATGTGAACGAGGTGCAGGGGATGAATTCACGCCTCGACCCGATTCAGGCGGCTGTGCTGCGAGTAAAGCTGAAACATCTTGACGAGTGGACCGACCGTCGCCGAATGATCGCGGACCTATATACTAAAGGGCTGAAAGACAGCAGGCTGATCCTGCCCCATGTCCCCGATTGGGCTGATCCCGTGTGGCACCTATATGTCGTTCGCACCACGGAACGAGATGCGCTGCAACAGCGCGTTGGAGCAGCTGGCATCGACACATTGATCCACTATCCGATCCCGCCGCATATGCAAGACGCCTATGCAAGGCTCAGTATGAAAGTTAACGCTTTCCCCCTCGCGCGCCAGTTGGCGGATGAGGTGCTGAGCCTGCCAATTGGTCCCCAGATGGACGCGCAGCATCCCGCTCTTGTCTGTAAAGCTATATGTGCTTCTAAATGATCCAGTCTTTGTATGACAACTCCCGGGGCATGATCAGATCCATGGCGGTCATTGGGAGCGCGCAAGCTGTCAATATCCTAATTTCCATTCTGCGGATGAAGGTTCTGGCAATTCTTCTGGGGCCGACAGGTGTTGGTTTACTGAGCATCTACAATAACTTGCAAGGCGTGGTAGGAACGGCTGCTGGCCTTGGCATGGGATCCAGTGGAGTGAGGCAAATTGCTAGCGTAAAGGGCGAGGAACATGAGCTCAGCCGTGTGAGGCGTGTTTTGCTGTTAGCCCATCTGATTCAGGGCGTGCTTGCGATGATTGTCGTGTGGTTGCTGCGTTCACAAATATCCGAATGGCTGTTCAGCGACCAGTCTTACGCATCAGAGGTAGGCTTGATCGGTCTTGCGATATTATTGACTTTGCTTGCGACAGCACATACGGCACTGCTGCAAGGTATGCGCCGGATCGGCGATCTAGGGCGCATCACGGTTTTTAGCGCAGTGGTTGGTACCTTCGCCGGACTACTCGCCGTGTGGCAGTATGGCGAGGCCGGATTGGTCTGGTTCGTGATGGTTCAGCCGCTTGCGACAATTGCGATTGCCAGAAGCTATACAAACCGCCTGCCGACGCCGACAGCAGTACCCCCGAGCGCTGCCGAAGTATGGGACGTGTGGAAACCAATGGCCAAGCTTGGCGCGGCCTTCATGCTAGGCAGCCTTGCAACAACAGCCACCTTGCTATTAGTGCAAGGCCACATCACGCAGGAACTTGGGTTAGAAGCTGCGGGCCACTTCGCCGCTTCTTGGGGCATCACAATGACCTATGTTGGTTTTCTGCTGGGAGCGATGGCGGCAGACTACTATCCGCGATTGACCGAAGTCATCAATGACCGCTCCGCCGCGACTTTGCTGATGAACGATCAGACACAACTCGGACTGGCGGTCGGTGGTCCGTTTCTGTTGTTGCTGATCGGGCTGGCACCATGGGCGATAACGCTTCTGTATTCGGTAGAATTTGCGCCTGCCGTGGAATTGCTGCAATGGCAGACAGTCGGCAATGTTTTTAAGCTTGCCAGTTGGGCGCTGGCGTTCTCGATTGTAGCAGCTGCGCGGTCCAAGACGTTCTTTCTTATGGAAATCAGCTTCAACATCGTGTTTCTCGCGATGATTTGGTTGCTATTGCCCGTCCTTGGCTTACAAGTCACAGCCATTGCGTTCATGGTTGGTTATGTCGTTTATTTCGCGACCGTAAACATCCTCGCCCATAAGCTGCAAGGCTTTCGTTGGGAACGCATGTCTTTTCTGCTACTCGCGCTACACGCCACGCTGGCGCTGGCGCTTCTTTCGCTCGCGCGGATCAAACCAGAAACGGCTGCAATCACATCCGTCTGTCTGGCACTGGCTACAGGGTTATTCGGCTTGCGGCTCGTACTGATTAAAATGGGACCTGAGGGGCGCGTCGCCGCCCGTCTCGCCCGCTTCTATGCCGCTATTGGCTGGCCAATCCGGAGTATTCCATGACCGACACCACCGATAAGCTACCGGAGCGTCCGCTCGTCACCTTCGCACTTTTTGCTTATAACCAAGAGAATTACATCCGTGAAGCAGTAAAGAGCGCTCTTGAGCAAACATATGAACCGCTAGAAATAATTTTGTCAGATGACTTTTCCGATGATCACACTTTTGCAATCATGCAAAGGATAGCGGGAGAATACAATGGTAATCACAAAATAATATTAAACAGGAATTCCGAGAATATTGGTATTGGCTCTCATGTAAATGCGGTGATGGAAATAGCGAAAGGGGAGGTGATTGTAGTTGCCGGCGGAGATGACATTTCTTTTCCTAATAGAGTTCAGGAAGTTGCAAAAGAATTTTTTCGAGGGGGAAAGAAGCCTTATTCAGTTTGGTCAAGTGCAATATATATAGACGTGGGCGGCAAGATAATTGATCAACCATTTCCCTTGCCACCGCAGGCTCTAACGGACGCGATCATTGCGAGAAATACTCACCCTGTAATAGGTGCGACTCATGCTTGGTCTAAAGAAGTATTTGACGTTTTTGGTCCGCTGATGCCATCAATTGTGTTCGAGGATAACGCAATTTCTTTTAGAAGCTATCTGCTCGGAGACATTGTTTTTATAGATAAAGAACTGGTTTATTATCGCCGACATAATAAAAATGTAACTAACTTTCTGAGCACAACAGATCATAGAGCGCTTTACGAACGAGCTACATCAAGAATCGGCGCAGCACTGGTGGGCGTTAGACAGAGAAAAAGAGATCTTGAATTGGCGATTGTTGATGGTTTGATTGAAAAAAAACGTGCTAGTTTAATGGATAAGGAGCTCGCTCGCTTCAACAGAAAACTCAAAATTAGGTATGAGACTTTTTCGAAATTCCCTAATATATCTTTTGTAAATTTTTATAGGTCTATATTTGACATTGAAATAGCTAAATTTTATCTAAGATCCCTGATTTATGTGTTGGCTGGACGAGGTAGTGTCGAATGAATATACTTTTCGTAACTTGGGATGGTCCGCAGACCAACTACCTCGAAAGTCTTTTTATTCCGATATTTTCGGGTCTAGCTAAATATGGATACACATTCCATGTTTTGCAATTTACTTGGGCAAACTCCGATCAGATCCTCAAAACAAAATTCGTGTGTGAGGAGAAAGGAATTAGATTTCGATCAGCTCCAATCGACAGACGTTTTGGAGCCTTTGGCCCACTAAAGTCAGCAGTCTTAGGGAGAAGACATGTCGATAAGGCCATCAAAGATTGGAAGATCGATGCTCTAATGCCGAGAAGCTTGATGCCCAGTTTATCAGTATTGTTAGCAAGAAGATCAAAAGGCGTCCGTCTAATATTTGATGCAGATGGTTTTGTAGCAGACGAGCGAGTTGATTTTGGAAACCTATCCCGGAGAAGTCTTATCTACCGCTTACTCCGTATGATTGAGGCCAAGATGACGCGAAATGCAGATACAGTGTTAGTTAGAACTCCTAAGGCCATCGAAATCCTCTGCGAACGAAGCGGGTGCGCGCCCGAGAAGTTTTTTGTTGTCAATAATGGGCGTGATTCGGCACCATACTTATTAGATGTAAACACTGAAAAAGGAAAAGAATTTACACTTTGTTACGCGGGGTCCCTTGGAAGTAAATATTGCGTTGATGAAATGATCGACTTAGCGAAATATCTGCGCAAACATCTTCCGAGTTTGGTGTTCAAAGTGTTTACTGGCGATGCGCACGCCCTGACCAAAGCCCTTGATAGACTCGGAGTCGAGGATCGTGAATGGATTAAGGTTTCTCACCTTCCTGCTGAGGAAATGCCAAAGGCGTTGATGGAGTGTGATCTAGGGCTGGTGTTTATTAAGTCGGCCTTCTCGACGCAGGGCGTGGTTCCTATTAAGCTGGGAGAGTATATGCTCGCAGGGTTACCAGTTATTGGAACAGAGGGCGTAGGACCAGTTGGCCCATTAATTGAGGCAGGTGTGATGTTACCAATTAAAGACGACATGTCGAAGGTTCTGCCATGGGTGCGTGACCAAGTCATGCCTCATCGAATAGCAGTGCGCGAACGAGCACGGGCGTTGGGCTTGGCGCATTTTTCTTTACAGTCTTCAGTAGACAGCTATTTACGCGCGCTCGGATCAGAAACAACATGAGCCGCTCAAGATTATCACCTCATGGCAGCCGCGTCACAGAAAAAACGGTGCTACTCTGATGTCGCCCGAGCTCATGGTTTTTTATAGAATCTACACCGCAATGATCAAGATGAGAAGCTGCTGATGTCTGGCCTGACAGAACTCCCCCACTCTGTAAGCTCGACGTCTAGCGCAGGCGCTCGAATGAACATCTTACTTTTGTCGCGTTACACGCGCTTGGGAGCCTCAAGCCGCTTGCGCACGATGCAGTATCTACCTGTTTTAAAGCACGAAGGCTTCAACGTTCAGGTCGCTCCCTTTTTCGACGACGCCTATTTACATGATCTCTACATGGGCCAGAAGAAACGCGGAACAACATTGGGGTACATGCTCCAACGGATCAAACAGATGCGGAAGAATTCGGTCCCGGATATAGTTTGGCTAGAAAAAGAGACATTGCCTTGGATCCCATGGCTGATCGAAAGCGCTGTGCTACCTCGTGGCGTACCTATCGTCAGCGACTACGACGATGCGGTCTTTCACCGGTATGACAATCACCAGCTTGGAGCCGTTAGGGCAATACTTGGAAATAAGATCGGGCGGGTAATGGCTGCCTCAGATCTAGTTATAGCTGGAAATCCCTATCTTGCTGACTATGCTCTTCAAGCCGGTTCACCACAGGTTGAAATCGTCCCCACAGTTGTTGACCTTGATGCATATGAGGTTCGCGAGAGTGTTGCAGATGACGATACGCTCCGCGTGGGTTGGATCGGAACGCCGCAGACATGGCAAGCACTCGCCCACCCTGTTCATAAAGTGCTTGACCCCGAGCTTGCAGAACAAAGTGCGCTTTTTCTAGCGGTCGGAGCGGGCATGCAGCCTGAAATTGCCGGAACGCTTGAGATTCTGCCATGGACAGAAGACAGTGAGGTTTCGCTGATTCAAAGCATGGATATTGGGGTTATGCCGTTACCACAGACGCCTTGGGCACGCGGCAAATGCGGCTACAAGCTAATTCAGTATATGGCTTGCGGGTTGCCAGTTGTTGCCTCACCCGTTGGCGTGAACCGCGATATCGTTGAGCATGGCGTAAACGGTTTTCTTGCCGAGAGCGATGATGAATGGCGAGCGGCTATCAGAATGTTGTTGAATGACCCAGAACTCCGCCGAAGAATGGGTGCCGCTGGCCGCAGAAAGGTTCAAGAACAATATTCGCTACAAGTTTGGGGCCATCGGCTGGCGGAGTTGTTGCGCACTGTCGCAGAAAAAAAATTAATTGTCTGATATTCTGTCTTGGGTTGACGAATTCACTGTTCTTATTGAGTTTGATAGCTTGCGTGTCTATCGGCAACAGAAGTTAAGTAGGAAGCATCCATATGCAAATCGAACAGACCCCACTTCTGGGTGTCTTGATTCTAACTCCTGCGCGTTTTGGCGACCACCGGGGGTTCTTCTCGGAGAGTTATAGTGCGCGAGCCTTGGCAGAGCATGGGATCACGACCGAATTCGTCCAGGACAATCATTCGCTGTCGATGACGCGCGGCACCATTCGCGGGCTGCATTATCAGGCGCCGCCGCATGCGCAGGCCAAGCTGGTGCGATGCGGGCGGGGCGCGCTGTTCGATGTAGCGGTCGATATCCGTAAGGGGTCGCCCACCTGCGGGCAGTGGTTCGGGGTGGAGCTGAGCTTTGAGAACGGCAAGCAGCTGCTGGTGCCGGCGGGTTTCGCGCATGGATTCGTGACACGCAGCCCCGAGACCGAGATCATCTACAAATGTTCGGATTATTATGCGCGGGAGACCGAAGGCGCGATTGCCTGGGATGATCCCGACATCGGCATCGACTGGGGGCTTGGGGACACGGCCCCGGTGCTGTCTGACAAGGACGCGCAGGCAGGGTCGCTTGCTGGTCTTGAGACTCCGTTTACGTTTGAGGGCGCATAAATGAAGCTGTTGGTGACAGGGGGGGCGGGGTTCATCGGCTCTGCCGTGGTGCGGCTGGCGGTTGCGCAGGGGCATAGTGTGGTTAACTTGGACGCGCTGACTTATGCGGCGTGCCTTGATAATGTGGCGAGTGTGGCGGACAGCCCGCTTTATGCGTTCGAGCAAGCCAATATCTGCGACCGGGCCGCGCTCGACCGGATCTTTGACCAGCATCAGCCCGACGCCGTGATGCATCTGGCCGCTGAAAGCCACGTCGACCGCTCCATCGATGGCCCCGGTGCCTTCATCCAGACCAATGTGACCGGCACCTATACGCTGCTCGAAGCAGCCCGCGCCTATTGGCAGGATGCGGGCAAGCCCGATGGTTTCCGCTTTCACCATATCTCGACCGACGAAGTCTTCGGCTCGCTTGGCCCCACGGGCCAGTTTACAGAAACTACGCCCTACGATCCGCGCAGTCCCTATTCTGCGTCCAAGGCCGCCAGCGACCACTTGGTCCGCGCCTGGGGTGAGACCTATGGCCTGCCGATCATCCTGACGAACTGTTCCAACAACTACGGCCCCTTCCACTTTCCGGAGAAGCTGGTGCCGGTTGTCATCCTCAAGGCGCTCGCCGGGCAGCCGATTCCGGTCTACGGCGACGGGGCCAATGTGCGCGACTGGCTTTATGTCGAAGACCATGCCGACGCGCTGCTGACCGTGCTGACCAAGGGCACGCTTGGCCGCAGCTACAATATCGGCGGCGAGAACGAAGTCAGCAATCTGGAGCTGGTCAAGATGATCTGCGCCCGGCTGGACGGCCGTCACCCCAGCGGCGCGCCCCATGCGGATCTGATCACCTTTGTCGCGGACCGCCCCGGCCACGACCTGCGCTATGCCATCGACCCCTCCCGCATCCGGACGGAGCTGGGCTGGCAGCCTTCGGTCACAGTCGAGGAAGGGCTGGCACGCACCGTTGACTGGTATCTTGAGAACGAGGACTGGTGGCGGGCGCTGCAAAACCGCCAAGGCTTCGGCCAACGGTTGGGCACGGCATGAGGATTCTTGTCTTCGGATACAACGGCCAGGTCGCCACGGAACTGCGGGCGCTGAATGGCAACGGTGTCGAGATCACCGCGCTGGACCGCGCCGCCGCCGATCTGACCGACCCCGCCGCCTGCGCCGCCGCGATTCAAACGCACGCCCCCGACGCCGTGATCAACGCCGCCGCCTACACCGCCGTGGACAAGGCCGAAAGCGATGAGGCGACCGCCGATCTGATCAACGCCCAGGCCCCTGCCGCGATGGCCCGTGCCTGTGCCGCCCGCGACATCCCCTTCGTCTCTATCTCGACAGATTACGTGTTTTCCGGCGAGGGTACAGCGCCGTGGCAACCGGGCGATCCGACAGGTCCGCAAGGCATGTACGGGCGCACCAAGCGAGACGGAGAGCTTCTGATCGAGGATATCGGCGGGCGCTATGCGATCCTGCGCACCTCGTGGGTTGTGTCACCTCACGGCACCAACTTCGTCAAAACCATGCTGCGGCTGGGGGCGGAGCGCGATGCGATGACAATTGTGGCCGACCAGATTGGCGGGCCGACGGGTGCGGCGGAGATTGCGCAGGCCAGCATGACCATCGCCAAAACCCTCGCAACAGAGCCGCAGAAGGCTGGCATCTACCACTTCGCAGGCACCCCCGACACCAGCTGGGCCGATTTCGCCCGCACGATTTCCCAGCAAGCGGGGATTACCTGCGCTGTCACCGACATCCCCTCAGCCGACTATCCCACCCCCGCCAAACGCCCGCTGAATTCACGGCTGGACTGCACCGCGACAACCTCCGCGTTCGGCATCCCGCGGCCCGACTGGCGCGACAGCCTCACCCAGATTTTGACCCAACTCGATAGCCGCAAGGACTGATTTCCCATGACGCAGAACCCAAAACGCAAAGGTATCATCCTCGCTGGCGGCTCCGGCACGCGGCTTTATCCGATCACCATCGCCGTGTCGAAACAGCTGCTGCCGGTCTATGACAAGCCGATGATCTATTATCCGCTGTCGGTGCTGATGCTGGGCGGCATCCGCGAGATCGCGATCATCACCACGCCGCAGGATGCTGACCAGTTCAAGCGTGCGCTTGGCGATGGCAGCCAGTGGGGCGTCTCGCTGACCTATATCACACAATCCAGTCCCGACGGTCTGGCGCAAGCCTATCTGCTGGCCGAACATTTCCTCGACGGCGCGCCCTCCGCGATGGTGCTTGGCGACAACATCTTCTTCGGCCACGGCCTGCCAGAGATCCTTGCCGCCGCCGATGCGCAAAAGACCGGCGGCACCGTCTTTGGCTATCGCGTGTCCGACCCCGAACGCTACGGCGTGGTGGATTTTGACGAGGCTGGCCAAGCTCGCCAGATCATCGAAAAGCCCGCTAACCCGCCGTCGAACTACGCGGTCACAGGTCTCTATTTCCTCGACAACACCGCGTCCGAGCGCGCCAAGACCGTCAAGCCGTCCGCCCGCGGAGAGCTTGAGATCACCACGCTGCTGGAAACCTATCTTCACGACGGCATGCTGAACGTGCAACGCATGGGCCGAGGCTATGCCTGGCTCGACACCGGCACCCACGCCAGCCTGCTGGACGCAGGCAACTTCGTGCGCACGCTCGAAACCCGGCAGGGTCTGCAAACCGGCAGCCCCGACGAGATTGCCTTCAACCAGGGTTGGATCAGCCGGGCAGCGCTGACCGACCGCGCAAAGGTGTTCGCAAAGAATGAATACGGTCTTTATCTGGAAGGCCGATCTCGGATAGAGTTTCAATAAAAGTGCACGAGGAATTACGAATATCCAATAATTTCCGCTCGCCGCTGCACAAGATTCTATTGCGACATGTGCCCAGAAAAGTTTTATAATACCCAAAGATTTAGTTTGGTATCCTGATCGAGCAATGGCTCGGCGGCTCTATCAGCGGTCGGGAAGCAAACTTAGTAATTGAAGATGCATTGAACAAGGACAGCTGTTTTGATACCGCAGTGATGCAAAAAGCTCCTGACGAAATAAATTGGGTCAGGACCGTTGAACCACCATATTTGGACAGTTTTGAAGTTCCAGACCTAGTGCAACACCGAAACGAGGTTAAGTAGACATGCTCGTATTTTCTGACAATGCGTGGCATATATTTGCTGGTTTTTTGGTATTTTTGGCAGGATGCACAATTGCATTTGTACAGAAAAAGGTCTTCGGCGTACCCATAAAACGGGCAGTTGCCCTCTATATTTGGCATAGCTTCTTTTGCATATTCTACTTCTGGTATTCTCTAAACGATGCAGCCGACTCAACTCGGTACTATCTTACGTCACTTGATTATGAAGCTGGTTTTGGTTTTGGAACATATGGAATCTTTTTCATCGTCTCTTTTTTGTCTCAGGGACTAAATTTTTCCTACGGCAACGCCTTCCTTGTTTTCAATATTCTTGGATATATCGGTCTACTTTCATTCGCCTCGGCGTTGAAAACGGTGACTGCGGGCGGCAATCGTAATATCCAAATTTTTAGTGTGCTATTCTTATATTTGCCAGGCCTCAGCTTCTGGAGTTCGGCAATCGGAAAAGATGCGCTGACTTTCATGGCGGCCGGACTTGTGACATGGGCAGCCCTGAATATTGGTAGACGCATCCCCGCAATTGTACTGGGCGGAGGTCTATTTCTGCTAGCACGCCCTCACATAGCCGGAATTTTCCTGATATCAATCTGCCTGGCGCTACTTGTCTCTTCAAAGCTAGGATCCGTAAAAAAAATATTGCTTTTGGCGATTATAGTCCCCTTGAGCGTAGTCGGCACGCAATTTGGTCTGAGCTATGCCGGACTGGGCGATGCGAGCGAACTTTCCGATATCAACGACTACTTCGAAGCCCGCCAGGGACATAACCTTGACGGCGGCAGTTCCGTTGATATTGCTGGGATGTCGGTTCCCTTGCGCTTGTTCACCTATGTGTTCCGGCCTCTCCTTTTTGAGGCAAATGGGATCCTGGGATTAGTAGTATCGATCGAAAACCTTGCGCTTTTACTACTTGTACTGGTGGCCTTTTTCAGAAAGAAAGGCACACGCTCAAACCTCAGCCGGTTTACCGTAATGTTTTATTTTATTTTTATCATGATTTCGTGGTTCGTACTCGCCAACACGACAGCCAACCTTGGGATCGCTATCAGGCAAAAATCGATGTTCTTGCCAATGTTGGTTGTGTTGCTGTTCTCAATGTGGCGAGGGAAGCCGAATTCGTCCAGTTATAGAGAATTGAAAACGTGACTCGCATCCTCATTCTTGCTTCGTTCGGACCCTCTCTGTGCAATTTTCGCGGGGCCTTGATCGAAGAAATGTGTCAACGTGGATATGATGTTCATGCAGCTGCGCCGGGACTAGTTGCGGATGCCAAAACGCGGGGCTGGCTCGAACAGCGCGGTGTAGCTTGTCACGATGTGGCACTGTCGCGGTCCGGCCTTAATCCGCTCACCGACCTAAAGACGATGGGGCAGCTCGCGCACCTCATGCGGCGCATCCGCCCCGACATGTTTATCGGCTATACTGTCAAACCAGTTGTCTGGGGAATGTTGGCGGCTCGGATCGCCGGAGTGCCCGGGCGTGTCGGGCTGATTACGGGGCTTGGCTACGCGTTTACCGGGACGGCCAGCGGCCTGCGCCGCGTGGTGCGCGATATCGCGCGTGGCCTTTACCGCATAGCGCTCCGGTACGCCACATTGATATTCTTTCAAAACCCGGATGACAGAAACGAATTCGACCGCCTTGGCCTCTTGCCGGACAGCGTGCCTGTACAGTTGGTAGCAGGATCAGGTGTTGACACCGAACATTTTACGCCTTCCCCGTTTCCGCCGGTCCCTGTGCGCTTTCTTCTCATCGCAAGGCTTCTCGGAGACAAGGGTATTCGCGAGTACGTCGCTGCCGCCCGCCAGTTGCGCGAGAGTTGGCCAGATACAGAATTTCATCTCGTCGGTGGTACCGACCCAAGTCCTGATGGAATATCACAGGCAGAGGTAGCAGATTGGTGCAAGGCTGGCCACATCATCTGGCACGGGCCGCTTGACGATGTCCGCGCTTCCATTTCCGCAACGCATGTCTATGTGTTGCCCAGCTATCGCGAGGGTACGCCACGGACTGTGCTCGAAGCGATGGCAATGGGTCGACCTATCGTCACCACAGATGCACCCGGCTGCCGTGAGACGGTGATCGACGGTGTAAATGGCTTCCTCGTACCTGTTCGAAACGCCAAGGAGCTCGCAGCTGCCTTAACCCAGTTTATTCAAAATCCTGACCTAGTCTATAGGATGGGCTCAGAAAGTTTGAAGGTGGCTTCTGAGAAGTATGATGTGCATAAAGTTAATGAGTTTATGTTGCGTGAAATGGGCCTTTGATGCAAAAACGAATGCTGGATATGATAGGAGCTGTCGTTGGGTTAATGGCGCTGTCTCCTGTGCTCGCGGTCGTCGCTATCATGATCCGGAGCCAGATGGGTGCACCGGTTTTGTTTCACCAAGTCCGCCCCGGGCGGCATAGCAAACCCTTTCGGATGGTCAAATTCCGAACAATGAGACATGCTATTGATGCGAACGGAGACCCTCTGCCAGATAGCGAAAGGTTGACGGGGTTCGGCAAGTTCTTGAGGTCAAGTTCCCTCGACGAATTGCCAGAGCTCTGGAACGTACTCAAAGGCGATATGAGCCTCGTCGGTCCTCGCCCGCTACTCATGGAGTATTTGCCGCTTTACTCGCCCGAACAGGCGCGTCGCCACGAAGTGCGCCCAGGCGTCACCGGTTGGGCACAGGTCAACGGGCGCAATGCGATCTCTTGGGATGAGAAATTCGAGCTAGACGTTTGGTACGTTGACAACCGCACTCTCCGATTGGATTCGAAGATTATCTGGCTAACTATCCGAAAGGTTTTCAAGCGCGAAGGGATTTCAGCCGCGGGTGAGGTCACGATGTATCCTTTCAAGGGAAACGTTAAATGAACTCAGCATTTGATCCGGGATATGCCGATACTTCAGAACTCTATGGGCTTGGGTTTAAAGCAATTGGCGAGAACGTTCATATCGCCAAGAATTGCACCATCATCGGCAAAGAGCGAATATCAATTGGCTCCAATGTCAGAATTGACGGACCAACTACTATTGTGGTCGGTGAGGACTCGTATCTTGAAATAGGTTCATTTGTCCACATCAGCGGTGGCTGCCACCTATCCGCAGCGGTAGCGCTCAAACTTGGAGATTTCTCCGGGTTATCGCAAGGTGTTCGCATTTTCACAGGAACGGATGATTATTCAGGAAAAACACTTACAAATCCCACCGTGCCTGCGAAATATAAGATCGTACGAACCGGCCCTGTTGAACTCGGACGACATGTGATTGTCGGCGCGGGTACCGTTGTGTTGCCTGGTGTGTCTATTGGACAAGGTACCAGTGTTGGTGCACTTTCGTTGGTTTCAACTCCACTGCCGGAATGGCAGGTTTGTGTGGGAAACCCTTGCTCACCGATTAAACCTAGAAAAAAAGACCTTTTAGCGCTTGAGCAAGAACTCTTTGCGGAGCTAGGTAACTCTCGCCGCACGAACAAGGACTGAACCATGCGTATCTACCTCTCCCGCCCTCATATGTCCGGTCATGAAGAACAGCGGGTCGCAGAGGCCTTCGCGTCGAACTTTGTCGCGCCGCTTGGTCCGCAACTGGAGGCATTCGAGGCAAAGATCACAGATTATCTCGGCGCAGGAGTCCATTGCGTTGGCCTGTCCTCTGGATCCGCCGCCCTGCATCTAGCCTTACGGATCGCTGGCGTGAGCAGAGGCGACGAGGTCTGGCTTTCCTCGATGACATTTGCGGGCGGCATCTTTCCCCTAAACTATCTCGCTGCCAAGCCTCGCTTTTTTGACCTTTCGCTCGACAGCTGGACAATCGACACCGATCTGCTCGCCGAGGAACTCGAACTGGCTGCTAAAGAGAACCGTCTGCCCAAGGCGATCGTGCCAACCGACCTTTACGGGCAATCTGTAGACCTTGATACTCTGGAATCTTTGGCCGCCCAGTATGACATTCGTCTCATTCTCGACAGCGCTGAAAGCCTAGGGGCAAGCTACACTGGTGGCCGCAAAGCCGGCAGTGGAGGAGACGCCGCTATTCTGTCCTTCAACGGAAACAAGATCATCACCACATCAGGCGGCGGTATGCTTGTTACACGCCACAAAGCTTGGGCAGATGAGGCACGATTCCTCGCCACGCAGGCACGCGACCCTGCCCCTCATTATGAACATTCAACCTTTGGCTACAACTACCGGCTTTCCAACATCTGTGCAGCCATCGGGCTAGGTCAGATGGAAGTTCTCGACGACCGTGTGGCGCGCCGTCGTGAGATATTTTCACGCTACAAGTTAGCGCTTGAACGGCCAGGCATATCTTTCATGCCAGAGCCAGAAGGCCAGCATTCAACGCGCTGGCTCACTGCCCTTACAATCGACCCGAATGAAATTGGCAGGACGCGTGAGGAAATTCGCCTGATGCTACTAGAGCATCTGATCGAGTCACGGCCTCTCTGGAAGCCGATGCACATGCAGCCGCTTTACACCGGTTCAGATTACCACGGGAGTGGCGTAGATGAGAATCTCTTCGCCAATGGTCTTTGCCTTCCGTCAGGCAGCGATATGAGTAATGAACAGCAGGATGAAGTGATCGGACACATCAATAAGCTGTTGGCGTGATCCGTATGAGTGGTTTTTCAGAATAATAGGTTGAATGCGCTTCATTTCCGATTTTTGCAATTGAAGCGTATTCAATGGGTCAACGCATCAACATTTCCCCACCCTGCACATGATACCCCTCTACCCGCGCAGCAATCAGCCTGCGCAGCCGAACCTTGTCAGCCTCCGCAATCGAACCCTGCAATTCACGCAGCATCGATGCGACCTCGATTTGGCTCAGCATGCCTTCCTGCGCGCGCAGAATCTTGGCATGAGGCGTTGGCAGCAGGCTGTCGTCGTCGATCAACAGCTCTTCGTAAAGCTTCTCACCAGGGCGCAAGCCGGTCACCTTGACCTCGATATCGCCTATCCCGGTCTTCAGGTCCTTCACCTTGCGGCCTGATAGCGTGATCATTCTATGCGCGATGTCGATGATCTTCTGTGGCTCGCCCATGTCAAGAACGAAGACATCGCTGCACTTCGCATAGGCACCAGCCAGCAGCACCAGGCGTGCCGCCTCTGGAATCGTCATGAAGAACCGCGTCACATCCTTGTGCGTCACCGTAACGGGTCCGCCGCGCGCGATTTGCTTCTGGAACAGGGGCAGCACGGACCCGGAGGATCCCAGCACATTCCCAAACCGGACCATCGCAAACTTGGTTTGCTTATGCCGCGTCTGCATGTCCTGCACGACCAGTTCAGCCATCCGCTTGGTTGCGCCCATGATGTTCGTGGGCCGCACGGCCTTGTCGGTCGAGACCAGAATGAACCGCTCCAGCTTCGCCTCGGCTGCCGCTTCGGCAACGACTTGCGTGCCAAGCACATTGTTCCGCGCCCCTTCCAGCTCATTCTCTTCGACCAGCGGCACGTGTTTATAGGCCGCCGCGTGGAGGATGATCTCAACCCCCTCCTCCGCAATCACACCGGCGACACGGGCCTTGTTGGTCACCGACCCAAGCCGAGGAACGACCGGAATGCCGGTTACATCCGCCTCTGCCTGCAGCTCCTGATCGATCGTATACAGCTGGAATTCACCCTGCTCGAACAGGATGATGCGTGCCGGGTTACAGTTCAGCAGTTGGCGGCACAGCTCGGATCCGATCGACCCCCCTGCCCCCGTGACCATCACCACGCGCCCGGCATAGGCCTTCGCGATCTCGGGGGTATCCAGATCAACCTTATCACGCCCCAACAGCTGGTCGGGTGCCACTGTGCGCAGGCTTTGCACCAGCCCCTTGCCCGACATCAGATCGACGTAAGACGGCAACACCTGCACCTCGACATCGTGAGCAGAAAGCTTCGCGATCAGCTCATCTCGCCGGTCCTTTGCCATGGACGGCACGGCCAGCAGGATCTGCTGGATCCCACGCGCGGAGTTCAGCTTTGACAGCTTGTCAGATCCATGCACGGGCAGCCCGGCAACCATCAGGCCATGAAGATTGGGGTTGTCATCGATAAAAAACATCGGCCGCGCCTCGCGCGCCTGCCGCAGTGCCGCGGCTAGCTGAATGCCGGCAGCCCCTGCCCCATAAATCGCCACCGGCTTGCGATCACCCCCGCGCTCGGACAGCCGGCGCATCAGCGACAGCCCCACCAGACGCACCGCAACAGCGAAGAGACAGAAGAACAACCCCAGCAGCAGTGGCACGGATCGGGGCGCTGACAGGTCTAGCATATAGCTCATTGCCATCGCGCTCAGCGCCAGCAGCACAGCCGCAACCCCGATATTAGACATGGAATGAGTGTCAAAAGCGTTAAGCTTGATGCGGTGCAGCCCCAAGGCCCAAGTGATCCCGATACCAAAGACCGTCATCGCCCCGAACAGCGCCCAGCTTGACGACATGAAGTCCAAGGGAGCAGCCGTCCCATAGCGCAGAGCAAAGGCACAATAGAGACTAATCGGCACCAAAAAGCTGTCCACTGCCATGAAAATAAGTCGTTTGGTCGACCGTGGAAGGTCGTGAATGCTCTGGATGTTCATAATGCGCATCTCTATATTAATATGAAAAAAGCTAATTTAATAAGAGCTGCATATCAAACGACGCCCCTTCGGAAAAACTCTTTCTTTGGGCGGATAGCTTCCGCCCCACGATCCAAATGCTAAATACACAAATCTCATGCAGCATTTAGAAGTCCTTCTCTACACAAACGCTATATAGAGCAGAAGTGGAAAATGCGCTGCAGCGCAGAAAGGTTTCTGCGCACTAAATAGGCAGGAAACTGTCAAAGTGAAGGACCATTCCCCCCGAAATGTGCCGTTTCACGATGCTGGGCCACGCAAACCGATTCTCTGAGATTTCTGATCTTGCCGAACCAACAAAACTCTTGCGCGACTCTTAACCCTTCGGCAATAGTCACGGAAAGAAGGCGATTAACGCCATATTCCGTGAACACGGGGCGAGGATCGAGGGCAGAAGAGGGCCAAAACCTGAACAGAGCTAACCTAAATTAGCGGACTCATCGGGGAGCAGGTCACCTCCCTTGCGGCAAGTGCTGAGCAGTTGCAAAGAAATCCAAAGCTATTCAACCGACGTCGTGCACGATTGGAACGGCTTGATCCGGCCTGCTGATACTGTCAGCCCGATGATGGGTATCCCATCGTCGGTATGGTTTGAGGCGAAAGCAAAGATTGGTCACGCCCAAACAGCCACGGTTCTGGCGGCAATGCTGGAACGGTTCAGTGAAATCAGAAATCCAGCAGCCTATTTGCGCTATCTTGGTCAAAAGGCCGAACTTGGCGCGTTCTCATGCGCGACTATGATCAGGACTTTGGGCGGTTCAAAGGTAAAAGTTCACAGCTGTGAACTTTTCTGGTCTTCTTCTTGAGCCATTTAGACCTCATTCGGCCGATGCGGGTTAGTTAGCAGCAGGCAACGACCTTGCGTACTGCCCGAGGAAAAATTGGTTGAGAGCAATGTTGTCCGAGACGCCAAAGGCCAAGACTTCTCAATGTAGACCATGATCTGCAAAGAGGCCGAGATGATTGAAAACGGATGTCCTCTACGCAAACCGTTAGTACACAGGACCGATGATATTGCTTCCCTTTCTGCGTCAATCAGCGCATTTCTCCAAGAGATTACTCACGTCCGGCATCCTCTCCGGCGACCCTCAGGTACGCTCCGGTACCAGGTCTATACTTCGGATGGCGGAAGGTATCGTCGGGCGCGGGACAGAGACCTCTGATCAAACAGGGTCTTATTCCTTGGCCGGATTGAGCGCCCCACCCGGCGCTTGCTCGATACTTTTGAGGCCTACGTGGCGACTAACGTAAGTCTTCGATGCGAAACGTCATGTGGGGGCATCCAAAACATGACCACCCTTCACCCTCCAACAGCCCCAGTTGACCCGATCCCGCTTAACAAATCCTTCGTCGCCGGCATGCGCTAAAGGCTCAAGGCGATCCGGCTGCGCCATCTGCGGCCCTGCGCAAGCGCGTGCTTAAAGGCGTCGGCAAGATCGTCGGGCCGGTCTTGCGCAAGGATGCGGACGAGGAACCCCGCCTGGGTCCGGTTTGACCTGCCCCCCGAAACTCCCTCAGTTTAATGTAGAGTTTGCTCAACCTTTGAAGGAGCAAACAAATGCGACAGAGGCGATTTACCGAAGCCCAAATAATCGGGATGATCAAAGAACAGGAAGCTGGGATGCCGACGGCAGAGGTGTGTCGTAGGCATGGCCTGAGCCCGGCGTCGTTTTACAAGCTCAAAGCCAAGTATGGCGGCATGAACGTGTCAGACACCCACCGGCATAAATCGCTGGAAGATGAGAACGCGAAGCTGAAGCGTCTGCTGGCCGATACGATGCTCGATAACGTTGTTCTGAAGGATTTGCTGGGAAAGAGCTGACGACACCGAATGTGCGACGGGCTGTAGCACGCAAGGCGATGCGGGATCATGATATCTCGCAACGTCGTGCGTGCAGGCTGGTCGGTGCCGATCCCAAGACCGTCCGGCGCGACAAGCCGCCGGATAATCCTGAAGTTCGCGAAGAGATGAAGGCGATTGCCAGCAAACGGCGTCGGTTCGGCTATCGCCGGATTGGCGTGCTGTTGGAACGCAAAGGCATGATTATGAACCAAAAGAAGCTGTATCGTCTCTACACCGAGGAAAAGCTGGGTGTCAGGCGGCGCAGAGGCCGCAAACGTGCGCGTGGATCGCGGACACCTATGCCTGTGGCTTTGCGACCAGGCGAGCGTTGGTCGTTGGATTTTGTGTCTGATACGTTCGGCGCATCCGCTGCCCGGCAGTGGTTTGTTTACAAACCATGAGAGGGGCGCAAGTTCCGCATGCTGGCAGTGAATGACGACTGCTGCCGTGAGAACCTGTGCCTCCCTCTCGGGACATTGCGTTTCAGTACCCTGTCGGGCAACGGATGGCTGATACCAGCATCTCAGGTGCGAGGGTGGCAGGCGAGTTAGATGCGCTTGTGCGCGTTTATGGAAAGCCTGCCTGTATCGTCAGTGATAACGTCCTATGTGCGGAATAACTGGCTGATTTGGCATCAGGTCATTGTCGTATCGAG
>TARA_R110002051_G_scaffold66515_11_pt1 | contig 23220 bp, 23 predicted proteins | sample TARA_R110002051 | Tara Oceans TARA_R110002051 (sample SAMEA4397023) | marine metagenome | biome: Polar Biome; feature: [MES] marine water layer (ENVO:01000295) within the mesopelagic zone...; material: water (ENVO:00002006), including particulate matter (ENVO:01000060) such...
TGCTTGTCTTCTTTCAACAATGAAAAGAAGATGGATTGTAAAAACGATAGCAAGAGGCTAAAAATCAATGCCCACCAAATGTTTTCTACTGCAAAACCGTCAATAAGTTTGTCAGCTAATAGAATTATTATGGCGTTTATAATTAGTAAGAAAAGACCAAATGTTACAATGGTTACAGGTAGAGTTAGGATAACCAAAATTGGTTTTACCAAAAGATTGAGTAAGCTCAAAACTACTGCAACTATAACTGCAGTCATGTAGCTATCTACAGATACACTTGGCAGCACTTTGGCTAAAATTACAACGGCAATAGCACTTAAAAGAATTCTTAGTATTAGATTCATGTTTTTATTTTTAATTGTTATTATTTTTTTAGTTTAAAAATGCCATTGTCTTGCTGAAAAATTGTTCAGGGTTTTCTGCATGTAACCAATGGCCAGCTTTATCAATAGTTTCAATAGTGGCATTAGGGAAATGCCTGATAATTAATTCTAAATCATTCTTAGTTACATATTCTGAACGGTCCCCTCTTAAAAATAGAGTAGGGCCACTAAAGCTATCTGTACTACTTATATTATCTCCTATTTCTTCCATTTTTTCACTTAAAACGGCTAAGTTAAATTTGAAGCATAATTTTTTATTGTCATCTCTATCGAGATTTTTTAATAAAAACTGTCTTATTCCTGGGTTTGAAATATGTTTTTTCAACTGCTGGTCGGCATCATTTCGAGATTTTAAATTGGTGGTATCTATAGCATTTAATCCATTAATAATATCTTGGTGATGTGGAGGATAAAATTTTGGAGCAATGTCCGCAATCAATAACTTATTTACGCGCTCTGGATATGAACATGCAAATTGCATTGCTGTTTTTCCGCCCATTGAATGGCCAATAAGTACTGTACTTTTTATTTCATAATGATTCATGTAGGTCAATAAATCATCTGCTAAAATATCATAGTTGAAATCTGGAGAATGAAAACTTTTACCATGATTTCGTTGGTCAATTAAATGAACTTTAAATCCATTTTCAGCAAAAGAGGTCCCTAGTGTTTTCCAGTTATCAAGCATGCCTAAAAATCCATGAAGAATAATTAATGGCTTTCCTTCTCCTAAAATTAAAGAATGTAAAATTTGCTTCATTTTAATTTGTGTAAATACATGTTTACCACATTATCAAGTCCTAAGTACAACGCTTCGCTGATAAGGGCATGGCCTATAGATACTTCTAGTAAATTAGGAATATTTTTTGCAAAATATTCAATATTGTCTAAACTTAAATCATGTCCGGCATTTATGCCAAGTCCTAATTCGTTAGCAGTGGTGGCTGCTTCAATAAAAGGTTTTATTGCTTTTTCTTTATTTAGTACGTAATTAACAGCATAGCTTTCAGTATATAATTCAATACGGTCGGTTCCAATTAGCTTTGCGCCATTTATCATTTCAAGGTCTGGGTCAACAAAAATAGAAGTACGTATACCAGCTTGTTTAAAGGTATTTATTACATCGGTCAAAAAATCTTTATACTTAACCGTGTTCCAGCCAGCATTGGATGTTATTGCATTTACCGAGTCTGGCACTAGAGTTACTTGTTCTGGCTTTACTTCAAGGACTAAGTCTATAAATTTTGAAATTGGGTTGCCTTCAATATTAAATTCAGTTTTTACTACTTTTTTTAAATCTCTAGCATCTTGATAGCGGATATGGCGCTCATCTGGTCTTGGGTGAATTGTAATACCTTGTGCACCAAAATCTTCTAAATCACTAGAAACCTTTAATAAATCAGGAACATTTCCTCCACGAGCATTTCTAAGTGTCGCTATTTTATTTACGTTAACGCTAAGTTTTGTCATTATGTCGTATTTACCTTTTAAGTGGGTCAAAAATACGAATAAGGCACGCCTTTTGATATTATTAATTGTTATTTTGCGTTATATATAAGTCTATGCATATTCAAGAACATATTATTACGAACATACCGGTATTTGAGATAAAAGATACTTTTGAAAAAGTTTTACAGTTTTTTCAAGATACTACGTATTCTCACGTTGCCATAGTCGAGGAAGGAAGGTTTTTAGGAGTTTTTTCTGAAAATGATGCAGATGTGTTGCTTCCTGAAACTAAAATTGAAGAGTTTAGATATGAGTTGGGTAGTTTTTTTGTAAGAAAAGATACAAATTGGTTAGATATTTTAGAGGCATTTGCTAGAAATGAAGCTAATTTATTACCTATTTTAAATGACAAAGAAGAGGTTGAAGGGTATTACGATTTAACTGATATTGTAGCTGTATTTATTGATACACCCTTTTTTACAGATCCAGGTAGCATTTTAGTGGTAGCCACCGGTATTAAAGATTATTCATTTAGCGAAATTGCTCAAATTGTAGAGAGTAATAATGCCAAGCTTATTGGTGGGTTTATTACAGATACTCAAAATGATATAATTCAAGTTACACTAAAGATAACTACCAATAATTATAATAAGGTAGTGCAGACTTTTAGACGATATAATTACCATATACTTTTTGGCAATAGTGATGATGAATTTTTAGAAGAGCTTAAAAGTCGTTCAGATTATTTAGATAAATACCTTAATGTATAGTATGAAAGTAGCTATATATGGACAAACATACCAAGATAATGCTATTGAATATCTCGTAGAATTACTAGACGAACTAAAAAAGGTGTCTGCTGAAGTCTTTATTGAAAAGGATTTTTTTGAACTTTATAGTACATTAGAGAATGCTATTTCTTACCAAACATTTACTATCAAGAAAGGATTGAATTCAACTTTCGATATGTTTGTTAGTTTTGGTGGTGATGGTACTATTTTAAGAGCAACCACATTTGTAAGGGACTTAGGTATACCTATAGTTGGTGTAAATACAGGTAGGTTAGGTTTTCTTTCTACATTTAAAAAAGAAGATGTTAGGAAAGTGGTTCAGGAGTTTAAAGAAGGTGCGTATACTGTTGTTGAGCGAAGTTTGGTTCAGTTAAGGACAAAAAAACTAGATATTGAGTTTGGTGATTTAAATTTCGCATTAAATGAAATTACTGTTAGTAGAAAAGATACAACCTCTATGATAACAGTAGAAACCTATTTAAATAATGAATACCTAACTTCTTATTGGGCAGACGGATTAATTATTTCTACCCCAACAGGATCAACCGGGTATTCATTAAGTTGTGGTGGCCCTGTAATTGTACCAACTGCAAAATCTTTAGTATTAACGCCAATTGCACCACATAACCTAAATGCAAGGCCATTAGTGATTTCAGATGATACTGTAATTCGATTAAAAGTATCTGGTAGAGAAGAAAATCATTTGGTATCGTTAGATTCGAGAATTGCTTCATTGGAAAATGGAGAAGAAATTACCATAAGTAAGGCTCCTTTTACAATTAAAATGATTGAATATGCCTCTGAAAGTTTTTTAAAGACCCTTAGAAATAAGCTGCTCTGGGGCGAGGATAGACGAAATTGAGCCTGCCTTTAAACAATAAATGACCCTAATCGCTGTTTATCCATTGAGAACATAAAAACTGTTCTGTTTTCTATTGTTGATAGGAGATAGACGATAATTGTAAAAACTATTTTATGCGTTACATAGCGTTTTTGGTATTGTTTTTTTTGCTTTCAAGTCTAAAAGCTCAGACTTATGAAGTTGGTGTTTTTGCAGGGGGGGCTAATACTATTAGTGATGTTGGTAAAACAAACTACATATTACCATCAGATATCGCTTTTGGAGGATTGTTTAAATGGAATATTAGTAAAAGATATGCATGGAGAGGTAGTTTAACATACGGACAGTTTACTGCAGATGATAATAAATCTAGCTCATCGGCTAGACAACAAAGAGGTTATGTCGTAGATAATTCTGTTTTAGAAGGTTCCGTTGGTTTGGAATTTAATTTTGTTGAGTATAACTTGCACAAGCTTGGTCCAGCCTTTACACCATACTTATATACAGGTCTTACCTATTTTAGATACGATTATCAGTATTTTAATGGTGGTATTTTGCAAGAAATTGAACAGAAAGATGGTAGTTTTGCAATACCAATGACTGTGGGCTTTAAGTATCGTATTAATCAGTTTCTTATTTTTGGAGCTGAAATAGGTGCCAGATATACCTTTACGGATAATTTAGATGCCAGTAATCCTGAAGGTTCAAATTTTGAGGAATTTCAATTTGGTAATATTTTTAGCGATGATTGGTATGTGTTTTCTGGGCTAACACTTACTTATACTTTTGGCAGAAAACCATGTATGGATTGTTTTGAGTAAACTATCGAGGGGATGGCTCACGATGAATTAAAACGAAATTCAACATTAAAATTCGACGAAAGCTTGCCAGACCGGCAGACAATCGACAAAGCATTTAAATCTCGATTATCGAGTAAAATAGAAATGAGCGAAGTAAAAGATATCGATAAACATAATGTTCCTAAACACTTAGCCATAATCATGGATGGCAATGGTAGGTGGGCAAAGGAGCGCGGTAAACTCAGGGTTTTTGGACATGAACATGGTGTTAAAACGGTAAGAATAGTAGTTGAGCAATGTGCACAATTAGGAATTGATTTCTTAACACTTTATACTTTTTCAACGGAAAATTGGAATAGGCCAAAAGTTGAGGTTCAAACTTTGATGCGCTTATTGGTGTCCTCTTTAAAGAAAGAACTTAAAACTTTTAACAAAAATAATATTCGTTTAAATACCATAGGTAATATTGAGGCATTGCCATCTAAAGCTTATAAAGAACTGATTGGGGTTGTTGATCAAACCAAGCAAAATACAGGCATGACGCTTACTTTGGCTTTAAGCTATGGGGCACGAGAAGAAATGCAGTCAGCTATAAAAGCAATTAGTACCAAAGTTAAAAATAATATAATTTCAATTGAAAATATTGATGAAACCATTATAAATAACCATCTTTACACGCATAATTTACCAGACGTAGACTTGCTTATCCGTACTAGTGGAGAACATCGGATCAGCAATTTTTTATTATGGCAAATTGCATATGCGGAGTTATATTTTATTGATGTATTTTGGCCAGATTTTAGAGAACATCATTTAATAGAGGCCATTAAAAATTACCAGAACAGAGAACGAAGATTTGGAAAAACTAGCGAACAACTCAACTAAAGATATGACTAGATTCATATCCTTGAACCACATTTTTACCACCTTTTTATTGTTAACTACCTTTTTTGCCACCGCACAGGATACTACCTATGAGGATGGTAAAAGTTATATTCTTGGGGGAATAGACGTAACTGGACTTCAGAGTTATAATGAACAAACGGTAAAAACGTACACGGGTCTTAGAGTAGGTCAACCCATTACTTTGCCAGGAGAGCAAATAAGTGAGGTAATCAAAAAATTATGGGGATTAGAGCTATTTAGCGAAATTGAATTCTATATTACAAATATAGAGGACAATACCGTTTTTTTAGAACTAAATATAATTGAACGTCCTACTTTGGCCAATGTAACTTTCTACGGTGTTAAAAAAGGCAAAATAGAAGGCTTAATTAAAGATACCGATTTAAAAAAAGGCAAGAAAATTACCGAAAGCCTTATTTCAAATTCAAAAAATTATATCGCTAATAAGTATAAAAAGCAAGGGTATTTAAATGCTCAAGTAAATATTGCTACTGCTAAAGATACCTCAGATACGAATACTGAGAATATGGTGGTCAATGTTAAAAAAGGCGATAAAGTTAAAATTCGTAAAATAGTTTTTGAAGGTAATGAGCAATTGGCAGATAAGAAACTTCGGAAAGCTTTAAAAAGTACTAAACAGAAAAAATTGGGTAGATTTTGGAAGAAATCTAAATTTATTCAAGATGATTACGAAGATGATTTAGGTTTATTGGTAGATAAGTTTGCCGAGAATGGTTACCGAGATGCTAGAGTTATTTCGGATTCTGTTATAAAGATAGATGAGAATAATATTGATATACGCATTAAAGTTGAAGAAGGCGATAAGTATTACTTTGGTAATATAGATTTTGTTGGTAATACGGTATATACAGATCGTCAATTAAACCAAGTTCTTGGTATTAAAAAAGGGGATACTTATAATGGTGTGTTATTAAGAGAACGTATTGCCGACAACTCTAAGCCAGACCCAACTGATGTAACTAGTTTATATCAAAATAATGGATACTTATTTTCAACAATAAACCCTGTTGAAATGTCCGCTGCTAATGATACAATTGATTTTGAAATTAGAATTATAGAAGGAAAAGAAACCTTCTTAAATCATGTTACGGTTACTGGTAATGATAAAACTAATGATCATGTTATTTATCGCGAATTACGTACAAGACCTGGTCAAAAATATGATAAATCAGATATCATTAGAAGTATACGTGAATTAGGTCAACTAGGCTTTTTTGATGCGGAACAAATAACACCAGATGTATTAAATGCTAACCCAAATGAAGGTACAGTAGATTTAGCATGGAGTTTGGTAGAGTCTGGATCTAGCCAAATAGAATTACAAGGCGGTTATGGTGGTGGTGGTTTCATTGGTACCTTAGGACTTTCATTTAGTAACTTCTCTATTCAAAATCTATTTAAAGGAGAAAAATATAAGCCTGTGCCTATGGGTGATGGGCAAACATTTGCATTGCGTATGCAAGCCAGTAGAACATTTAGGGTATACAGTTTAAACTTTTCAGAGCCTTGGCTAGGAGGTAAAAAACCGGTTCGTTTTAATTTAAGTTTATCTAGAACACAGCAGTTTGCCGCTAGTTATGGAAGTAATGGAAATGTTGAGGTAGAAAAAGATCAACAATTTTCTATTACAGGTATTACTGCAGGCCTTGCTAAACGTGTGCAGTGGCCAGATGATTTTTTCACCATCTCACATTCATTAGGGTACCAGTTATATGATTTTAGAAATTATAACATTGGTCTGTTTAACTTTGGTAATGGAAAGGCAAATTCTTTGGCGTATACTTTTGGGATATCTAGAAATGCTACCGAAGGTGGCCGTATTTTTCCAAGGGGAGGTTCTGATTTTGAAATTACAGCAAAATTTACTCCACCGTGGTCCTTATTTAGCAATAAAGATTTTAGAGGATTAAAGGATAGATCTGAAGAACTTGAAAGTTTAAAGAATGATCAGGGTGGTCAGTTAAGTACTGCTGACCAAAGTGAATTGTCAGATTTAGATCAAGAGCGTTTTAGGATGTTAGAGTATTATAAAATAAAATTTAAAGGTGATTGGTATACCACACTAGTAGATAAATTGGTTTTGAAATCTAATGCGGAATTTGGTTTCTTAGGGAGCTATAATAGTGCGGTAGGTAATGTGCCTTTTGAGCGTTTTTATGTAGGTGGTGACGGTATGGGTAATTTTACCCTAGATGGTAGGGATGTTGTACGATTAAGAGGGTATGATAACCAATCTATTACGCCATATGCAGATGGATCTGCCACACCAGATGGTGCCTTAATTTATAATAAGTTTTCTCTTGAGCTTCGTTATCCGTTAACATTAAAGCCTTCGGCATCTATTTATGGACTTGCATTTTTAGAAGGTGGTAATGCCTTCAACAATTTTCAAGACTTTAATCCGTTTCAATTAAAACGATCGGCCGGTGTGGGGCTACGAATTTTTATGCCAGCATTTGGTTTGTTGGGTATAGATTTTGGTTATGGATTTGATGAGGATCTTAGACCACAGTCTGCAGGTCAAGGGCCTAGCGGATGGCAAACACACTTCATCATTGGTCAACAGTTTTAATTTTCATTGAAATATAATAATCGCGCTATATGCTAATCCTTTCATTTTAAAAGATTTAGTAACTTTGGCACGATATTTTCTATAGGATTAAACGATATCAATTATGAGTTCAAAAACAAAAGTTCTTTTATTAGTTTCTGTCATTTTTATGACTATAGGTAGTTATGCCCAAAGAGGGGTTAGAATGGCCTATGTAGATATGGAATATATCTTGGAGAATGTAGATGAATATAGAGATGCAACGGAGCAGTTAGAGACAAAAGTTCAGCGCTGGAAAGTTGAAGTTGAGCAAAAGCAAAGCGTTGTTGCACAAATGAAGAAAGACTTAATGGCAGAAAAAGTATTATTGACGCCAGAATTAATAGCTGAGAGAGAAGAGGAGATTCAAATTCTCGAAAAAGAAATGATCGAGTACCAACAAGATCGTTTTGGACCTCAAGGAGATTTGGTTTTGCAAAAAAGAAGGTTGATACAGCCTATACAGGATCAGGTGTTTAATGAAGTGCAGAAAATAGGGGTAAATAAAAAGTATGATTTTATTTTTGATAAATCTGCGGATGTTGTAATGTTGTATTCTGAAAAAAGACATGATATCAGCGATTTAGTTTTAAGAGACATTGCTAGGACTAGAAAAGTAAGTAAGCCTACTAAAAAAGCTGATGATAGAAGTAGGTTAGATGATTTTGAAGGAGATGATGAGCCAGAGGAGGTAAGTGAAGCTTTGCAGGAACGTTTAGATAAAGCTACTGAAGCTGCGGAAGCACGAGAAAAAACGGCCGCAGATACAAAGGCTGAGCAGTTGAAATTAAGAGAAGAAAGAAAAAAGGCGTACGAGGAAAGAAGAAAAAAATTGTTAGAAGAGCGCGAAGCTAAGAAGCAAGAAAAATTAAAGGAAAGAAATAGCGATACCGAAAATGATAATAACGGTACTATTTAAATAGGTTTATAACCATTAAAATTAATACTCAAATTAGAATTAAATTAACACTCATGAAACAAGTAAAACAAATTGTGATAGCTTTATTGTTGTTAGTAGCAACAACAAGTTTTGTAAATGCCCAAAGTAAAGTAGCTCATATAGATGTTACTCAATTATTATCGGCAATGCCAGAAATGAAATCTGCTGAAGCTGAACTTAAAAAATTGCAAGAAACTTATAATGCAGATATTCAAGCTTCAATGACTGAGTTGCGTAACAAATTTACACAATACCAAAATGAAGCAGCAGCTAAATCTAAAGAAGAAAATGACAAAAGAGCTGTAGAATTACAAGGTTACGAAAAAAATATTGGTGAAGCTCAACAAGCGGCACAACAAGAATTTCAAAAGAAACAAGCAGAGTTATTTGCTCCTATTTCTGAGAAAGCAAAAACAGCTATCGAGAAAGTTGCTGCTGCACAAGGTTTTGACTATGTGATAGATGCACAAGCAGGTGGAGGCTTAATCGTTGCAAAAGGTAAAGACCTTTTACCAGATGTTAAAAAACAATTAGGTTTCTAATTAGAGACTTAAACATTAAATTAAAAGCCATCTAAATTAGATGGCTTTTTTATGCTTTTATTTTTTGTTTAATATTTTTCCATCGGAGGGATCTTATGAAAATGCCTTCTTCTACTGTAACAATATAATCTGTATTGTTTTGGGCGGCTTCAATAAAACCAAGCATGTTATTCCAAAAAGATTTTATGGATTTGTTTTTCCATGCCATTTTTAAAGAGGCAATACAGGTTATTGTAAAACCATATCTCATGGTGTACATGGCTTTACCTTGTAATCTTTTGGCTTTAGCATTATAGGCTTTTCCAGTGGGTCTTAAATGTTTTACCATTAAAGAAGTGTCTGTATGTGTAATATAGCCATGAAACCTTGCTAAAAGCTCATCTACCGTATCCCACCCCATGACATTTTTTAGCCCACCAATGGCTTTAAAACAAGACTTAGAATAGGCTTTAATGGCACCTCTAACATGGTCTTTGTCCATAGGGTGATTCAGAATCCATTGTCCAGAATTATGTTGCTCATATATAAAACCACCACATACCCCAATCCTAGTATTGTTATTGAAATGCATTGCTATAGCTTCAAAATAATTTTCAGGTAGTATAATATCGGCGTCTAGTTTAGCTATGAAATCAAAATTTTCATCTAATAGTGCCTTACCTTTGTTAAACGCATTTATTACTTTACTACCGGGCATATGATCTGTTGAAGAAACAATCGTTAATTTTTGAAATATGCTATTCTCGCTACAAAATCTATTAATTATAGTTTCTGAACTATCGGTGGAATTGTCATTGACAAGAATTACCTTTTTGGGTGCTAATGTTTGTTCCAGAATGGAGTCCAAGGTTTTCTTTAAAAAATCCTCTTCGTTATGTATGGGTATCACCACGTAGTAATCCATAGTTTTATAGATGTATTATTTTCTTGTAGCGTACACAATATAATACCTTGGCGTAAATAATCTTAAAAATGGTCTAAAACCAAATTTCTTTACAGGATTCGTCCACTTCATAGAATCTTGAATTTCCCAACCAGCCTTTTCTAAAAGCCAATTAAACTGCCAATCTTCAAATTCATGGTAATGCCTATCCCATTTATCTGTTTTACTTCTATATGCTGGTGAAAACCAGAGTTTTAAAGGAATACTGGCAACTAATTTTTTAGATTTTGTATTAGATAAAAGATGTAACGGGGCTAATAGATGTTCAAATATTTCAAAGGCGGTTAGCACTTCTGCATCCGTAGTAGTGACAGCGGCAAAATCGAAATCTAAATCTTCACCGTTGGTATTACTGACTTTATAACCGTCTTGTCGCATTATATCCGTAAACGGATTTTCCACTCCTAAATCCAATATTGATTGAGAAGTGTTAATATGTTTTCGTAAAAACTGAAGTGTATGTTTGTAGCGTTTGTTCGGAAAGCTGTTTTCGTACATGTTTAAATTCTATATACCATTGCATTGACGTTCATTCCCGCGCCAACACTTGCAAAGATAACAACATCTCCCTTTTTAATTTCTTGATTTTCTAATTTACCTTGTTTTACTAAGTCAAATAAAGTTGGTATTGTCGCTACTGAACTATTGCCTAATTTTGATATACTCATAGGCATAATGCCTTCTGGCATATCTTTTTTGTATAGCTTGTAAAAGCGCTTAACAATTGCTTCGTCCATTTTTTCATTTGCCTGATGTATAAATATTTTTTTTATTTCATCAATTTTTACACCGCTTTCATCTAAACAAGAGGCCATTGCTTTAGGTACATGCGTTACGGCAAATTCATATATTTTTCTACCGAACATTTTTATATAGTACTTGTCATCATCTATTTCTTTATTGTAGGTATTTCCAAAAAATAGATAGTTTGCTTCGTCTACAGTAAAAGTGGCAGAGTCATGTGCAATAATTTCACCTCCATTTTCGGTTTTTTCTACAATAGCAGCTCCTGCTCCATCAGAATAGATCATAGAATCGCGATCAAAATCATCAACTACTCTAGATAAGGTCTCGGCACCTATTACCAAACATTTGGTTGCTATACCGCTTTTTATAAAAGCATTAGCTTGTATCATACCTTCTAGCCAACCTGGGCAGCCAAAAATTAAATCGTATGCTACACATTTTGGGTTCTTTATTTGTAGTTGATGTTTAACCCTTGTTGCTAAACTTGGTAATGTATCTCCTTGGATTTGACCGTAGCTAAGGTCCCCAAAATTATGGGCTACGATAATATAGTCTAATGTTTCTTTGTCTATTTGCGCATTTTCAATGGCCTTTTCTGCAGCAAAAAAAGCAAGATTGGAGGTTTTATGTTCTTTTGTAGCATATCTTCTTTCTTCAATACCGGTTATGGCTTTAAATTTTTCAATAATAACATCGTTATCCTGATTAAAGGTACTGCCGTCTAGGTTTAGAAATTTATGGTTTTTGAAATCTTTATTGGTAATTTTTAAACTAGGAATATAGCTTCCTGTTCCCGTAATGGATATACTCATTGTATTTTATTGTATTGCTAAGGAAATATAATTAAAGACATAGCCTTTTCTATGCATGCATAGTAATTATTACGATGTTCAAAAAGAACTATTTATGTTTTGACAATAAAAAAAGCCTTTTCAATTTAATGAAAAGGCTTTATAGTAAAGGGTTAAGACGGTTATTCTGCTTCCATGTATGCTTCTATAGGCGCACATGTGCATATTAAATTACGGTCTCCATATGCATCGTCAACTCTACGTACCGATGGCCAAAATTTATTTTCCTTGATATAAGGTAATGGAAAAGATGCTATTTGTCTCGTGTACGGAAACTGCCATTCATCTGAAGTTATCATTTCTAACGTATGTGGCGCGTTTTTAAGAACATTATCCGGTTGATCTAATGATGCTTCGTCAATTTCTGCTCTTATAGATATCATGGCATCACAAAACTTATCTAATTCAACTAAATTTTCACTTTCTGTTGGTTCAATCATTACCGTTCCTGCAACTGGAAATGAAACTGTTGGTGCATGAAAACCATAATCCATTAGTCGCTTTGCAATATCTGTAACTTCAATGCCATTGTTTTTAAATGGTCTACAGTCTAATATCATTTCGTGTGCCGCTCTACCTTTTTCGCCAGTATATAAAACTTCAAACTTACCTTCTAATCTATGTTTTATATAATTCGCATTTAAAATAGCAATTTTAGTAGATTGTGTTAGTCCTTGTTCACCTAGCATTTTAATATAGCCATAAGAAATTAGACATGCAAGAGAACTGCCCCATGGAGCTGCTGATATTGCTGTAATTGCTTTTTCACCGCCAGTAGAAATTACCGGGTTTCCAGGTAAGAAAGGTACCAATTGTGGTGCTACACAAATAGGTCCAACTCCAGGGCCGCCACCGCCATGTGGTATGGCAAATGTTTTGTGTAAGTTTAGGTGACATACATCTGCGCCAATTGTTGCTGGGTTTGTTAATCCTACCTGAGCATTCATATTTGCCCCGTCCATATAAACTTGACCTCCGTTGTCGTGAATTAATTTGGTAATTTGCCTAATTGAAGACTCAAAAACTCCGTGTGTAGAAGGGTAGGTTACCATTAATGCAGCTAGTTTGTCTGCATGTAATTTTGCTTTTTCTTCTAAATCTGCAACATCTATATTTCCTTTTTCATCTGTTTTGGTAACAATAACCTTCATCCCGGCCATTACGGCAGAGGCAGGATTGGTCCCATGTGCAGAAGATGGAATTAAACAAATGTTTCGTTCAGAATCTCCTCTAGATTCGTGATAGGCCCGTATAACCATTAATCCTGCATATTCACCTTGGGCACCAGAATTAGGTTGTAAAGAGGTGTCTGCAAAGCCTGTAATTACGGATAAGTCTTTTGCAAGGTCTTTAAGAACAGTTTGATAGCCTTCAGCCTGATTAATTGGTACAAACGGATGTATATTTCCCCAATTTGTCATACTTAGAGGTAGCATTTCTGTCGCGGCATTTAATTTCATAGTGCAGCTTCCTAACGAAATCATGCTATGATTTAATGCTAAATCTTTACGCTCTAATTTTTTAATATAACGCATAAGCTCAGTTTCTGAATGGTAAGAATTAAAAACTTTATTCTCCATGAATGAACTAGTGCGCTTTAACTTTGAAGGTATAGTTGTGCTATTAAGTAGTGTATTGATTTCTATAGATGGCTTACCTAAGGCTTCTGCAAAAACAGTAATTATCTGATTTAGGTCTTTAATGGAAGTTGCTTCATTAATGGCTATTGAAACTGTGTCGTTGTCAACATATAAAAAGTTAACCTCGTTTTTTTCTGCAATTGTCCTTACTTTATTGGCATCTACCTTAACTGTAATTGTGTCAAAATAGGCGCTATTTTCTTGGTATATGCCTAAATTTTCTAAAGCATCTACTAGGGTAGTAGTGGTTGTGTGAATTTTGTTTGCGATATACTTTAAACCTTTAGGGCCGTGATAAACGCCGTACATACCTGCCATTACTGCTAGTAAAACCTGTGCTGTACAGATATTAGATGTTGCTTTATCTCTTTTTATATGCTGCTCTCTTGTTTGCAATGCCATGCGTAATGCTGGCTTACCGTCAGTATCTTTTGTGACGCCAATTATACGACCTGGAATACTTCTCTTGTATTCTTCCTTTGTGGCAAAGAATGCAGCATGTGGACCTCCATATCCTAATGGAATACCAAAACGTTGTGTTGTGCCAACTACCACATCAACACCAAACTCACCAGGAGGCGTTAATAAAACCAAGCTCATGATATCTGCTGCAACGGCTACTTTTATGTCATTTTCTTTGGCTTTAGCAACAAATCCTGCATAGTCATGTACTTGACCATATTTTCCTGGGTATTGTAAAAGAGCCCCATAAAAATCTGTACTAAATTTAAAATCTTCATGGTTTCCTACAACTAACTCAATGCCAAGTGGTAATGAACGTGTTTTTAATAAGGATAATGTTTGTGGTAATACTTCTTCCGAAACAAAGAACTTTTGAACATCGTTCTTTTTTTGATCACGATTTCGAACATCATACAGCATATTCATTGCCTCAGCGGCTGCGGTACTTTCATCTAATAAAGAGGCATTTGCCAATTCCATTCCAGTGAGCTCTGTAACTATGGTTTGGAAATTAAGCAATGCTTCTAATCTTCCTTGTGCTATTTCTGCTTGGTAGGGAGTATACGCAGTATACCATCCTGGGTTTTCTAGAATATTACGTTTAATTACTGACGGTACTAGACTTTCATGATAACCTAATCCAATATAAGTTCTAAATACTTTATTCTTTTTTGACAATGCTTCAATATGCGCTAAAAATTTATGCTCACTCATCGGAGCATCTAATTTTAAAGGGTTTTTAAGTCGAATATCTTCTGGGATGGTCTCGTAAATAAGTTGTTCCAGATTTTCAACACCTACTGTATTGAACATAGAGTTTAAATCTTCTTCCCTAATGCCGATATGGCGCAAAGCAAACACGTCAGTCTTCATAGATAGTATTCTTGTTATATTATGTGCAAAATTACCACTTTTATGTGTGTAATTTAAGATGTTAAGTAGGCTATGTCTTGAAAGTTTTTAACCAAAACAAAGGGTTATAAACACTTTACCTACTTTTGTAAAATGAGCATAATCAAAAGAATTTTTGATTTTTATCTTGATGCTAGTATTCATGTATCATTAGCGGTGTTTAGCCTTGCTCATGTTACGGTTTTGGATTTAAATATAACTGTACCGTATCGGCTTTATTTTTTAATTTTTTTTGGAACTATAGGTTGCTATAATTTTGTAAAATATGGCGTAGAGGCTGAGAAATATTTTCTTATAGCAAATAGGTATCATAAAAACATTCAGGTTTTTAGTTTTGCGTGCTTGCTTATTGCTTTTTATCAATTGTTTTTTTTACCAGAAAAAGTATTAGTAACACTCCTTATCCTTGGAGCAATAACTGGATTGTATGCGTTGCCAGTATTGCCTAAAAATAAAAATTTTAGAAGTTTAAGTGGATTTAAAATTTTGATAGTTGCAATAGTTTGGGCTGGAACCACAGTTATATTGCCTGTTGTTTCGGAGTTTAATGCTGTAAACTGGAATGTAAAAGTTGAAACATTTCAGCGTTTTATATTTGTGTTGATATTGTTGGTTCCCTTTGAAATTAGAGATTTAAAATATGATAATCCAATGCTTAAAACATTGCCACAACGTGTAGGGGTAATAGGAGCTAAAGTTATAGGAGTTAGTTGGGTAATTATATTTTTTCTCTGCTCATTTTTAAAAACAAACATTGAGATAATAAATTTTATTTCAAAGGCTATACTCTCTTTAATTCTTGTGTTTGTAATTTATAGTACACACATAAATCAAAAGAAATATTTTGCTTCATTTTGGGTTGAGGCTATTCCCTTATTGTGGTGGGTAATTATTATACTTGGGGATTGGTATACTATTTAGCTTTTGAAAAAGTTTCTTTCATTTTGTTTTTGTCCTCTTCAGACAATATAGCTAACCTTGCTTGATTACACAGTGTAGTAAGTTTTTTGTTTTTTGCGCTATGTTTAGCACATGTCTTACACATAATTAGGTGAAACTTTAATTTTATTTTTTCCCAGCTAGAAGCTTCTTTATACTGGGCTTTATTGCAAATAGTTGCAGCTTTTTCACATGATATCATCATAATTAAAACCAATTTTGATTTAAACAACCCATTAAGCCCGTTCTGGCCCTATGTATCATTACCCAAAGGTTAGACGCATTTATTCCCAAAGCATTACAAATATCTTCAGTTTCCATTCCTTCAATGGTTTTCATGATAAAAACCTGAGCCTGTTTTTTGGGTAATTTAGCAATGCAGTTTTGGATTGCTTGCCCTAACTCTTCATTCTCCATTGCATCGTTTTCGAAATTGCTATTAGGGTCTGCAATTCGTTCTTCTAACCAATCTCCTTCGGCATCGGTTTGCGAACTATAACTCATTCTTACCTCTGCTTTTCCTTTTTTGGAATTTGTTTTTCGATAGTGGTCAATTACTTTTCGTTTTAAAATAGCAATTAGCCATGTTCGTTCTGCGGCATCACCTTTAAAGTTTTTTGCAGACTTAAGACCAGCAATAAAAGTTTCCTGAACAAGATCTTTTGCGATTTCGGCATCACTAACTCTTGTAACAGCATAATTGAATAGATAGTCAGCATATAAATCTACCCAGGTATCAGGATGTAGTTGGTGTGTTTCCATTTTTTTTTCTGCATTTCAAAAGTAATTTAATTTTATCGATTATGATTACTTTTGGGTATAATCGATTAGACAATGAAAAATATTTTAATTTTTGCCCTATTTATAAGTATTCAATTTACTTATGCTCAAATGGAATCAAAATCTATAAAAGAATTTATAGGTTTTAATACGGCGACAGAGGTATTGCTTGATGTTAGAACGCCTGAAGAATTTAATGAAGGTTGTATAGATGGAGCTTTGAATATTGATTGGTTTTCTAAGGATTTTGATAAACAAGTTGAAACTTTTGATAAGAATAAAACCATCTATGTATATTGTAAAAAAGGGGGTAGAAGTTTAAAATCACAAGCTAGATTAAAAGAACTTGGATTTTTACATGTAATTAACCTTGAAGGAGGGTATGACCTATGGTCTAATGCAAATAAATAAAATATATTTTACTATTTAAAATCAAGGCTATATTTAGTTCGTAATGACTCTATTAAGATGTTTGAATTTCAATTGTTTGTACAGAATTAACTTAGTTGTTCTTCCGTTTGTGGCTCATTGGGTAATTTCGGGTTAATTTTCTTTTTAAAATACTTATCTCCGAATAGCTGGATAATAAAAATCAAAACAAATGTAAGTCGAGCTGTTAAAGGTAATAAAGGGGCAAGAACGGCCGCTAATATCCAAACTAAAACAGCGTTTCCTGATCTAAATCTTAACCATTTACCCACTAAGTTTGTCATTCCGTTATATCCCATTTCTTTTTTTGTAATGTGGTGAACTAGAAAATAATTCAAAAGGCCTAAAAGAATAAGGTTTGAACAATAAAATACAAATGGGGCTGTGCCATAGAAGTTACCCACATAAATTGCAGTTGAAAACGGTAGAAATACAACCGTTAACAACAGGAAAATATTTAACCAAATAAGCTTTTCGTCAATTTGGCGTACGTACTTGAAAATACGCAGATGAGATACCCAATAAATGGCAATTACTACGAAACTTACAAAGAACCCAATAAAGCTAGGAATACGTTCAGCTAAAATGGATAAAAAGCTATTTTTAACTATCATGTCGCTGTTTGGTACATCAATTTCAAGAATAAGAAGCGTCATTGCAATTGAGAAGACTGCATCGCAAAATGCTGTTACCCTATTCTTGTCGTAATAAAATCTGTGCATGGTTATTTATTAGGTTTTCAATTTTAAATAAAGCTAAGATAAAGGATGTGCTTTTGAGCATGTATAGAATTGCTAATTTTTTCTAACCTTGAGTATCTATTTTAAATATATTATTTTTTTAGCATAATTGAATTTGTATATAAAAAAAGGGCCGACTATCAGTGATAATCGCCCTTTTAAATGTTGTATTTAATAATTTAGTTTTCCAGGATTAATTTATTTGCCAAAAACAAAATTATTTCTTCCTCTGTTAGCCCTGCTGGCAAGTCATTGTCATACGCTAACCTAATAATCTCTTTTTCAGTTTCTAGAAAATCGTGGTCGTTACTAATGTTTGAGCACATAAAGCTATTTTCGGTTTCGCACTTTTCTGAATGGCCAAAACCAAGAGCATGACCTAATTCATGTTTAAATAATATGGATGAAGAAACTGAAACCCAAATTCTACTAGTATTTAATATTGAATTGCTGTTGGTAGTCATAGCATAACCGTTATACGTTTTACCATTTATGATGGCAAACATATCTTCCCATAGTGCTTCAACATCAGCGGTTTCACCTAGAAATAAGTGCGCGTTAGACGCTTCTTTTGTTTCTACAATCGTGATATTGAAATCACTGTTTTCAAATAGTAAATTATATTCTTCAATAACATCTCCAACAATGGTTTTGAATTCTGGTGTTGATCCGTCCAAGTATATTTTCATAGGGTCTAACCAACGACTATTATTTAATAGCGCTGTATGGGTAGGAGATTGCCATAATGTTAAATAATTAAAGTAGGCTATCGTTTCTTTTTGACTCTCCGATAATAAATCATATTCGTTTATATCATTTATTTCTAGCTCAAAATCTTTATCAACTAGTATAGTGCCATCAAACACTGAAACTGTAAAAGGTAGTGTCGCCACTGTTTCAAAATCAAGCCTTAAATTACTGCCTATAGTGATTTCACCTGTATTTTCGTTGATTTCTAGTCCGCTTTCATCATCAATACTAAAGGTTAGTTCATTGTCGTCGCTATCGAATGCACTAATGTTACCTATAACTGTTCCTGCCAAAGCGTGTTCATCTGCCGAAAAAGCCTGTGCATTTAATATGGGGGCAATATTTTTGCCTTCCTCGTTTAATTCACTAGATAGTGTTTCAGAATCAGTGCTACAAGCTAGGGTAAGTAGTGTAATTAATGGAAAGATGACTTTTTTCATAGGTGTGGTTTACGTTTAAGGGTGTAAATTACCTACACAGCATTAGTGCGAAAATAAAATGTTGTCATCTTTCTGTAATACAATGTAAATACATAACATATAGTTGTTTACTATGCACTTTGTAAAAATATTTTGGTAATTAATTACTACTTGTCAATAGCCCAGCCCTTTCTAATAAAGCCTCTACTTTTGGCTCCGCTCCTCTAAATCTTTTATAGAGTACCATAGGGTTTTCGGTTCCGCCTTGTGAAAGCACATTATCCTTAAACTTGGTAGCTACTTCTTTATTGAAAATTCCTTTTTCTTTAAAGTAAGCAAAGGCATCTGCATCTAAAACTTCGGCCCATTTATAACTGTAATAACCAGAAGAATATCCGCCTTGAAAAATGTGTGAGAATGCTGTGCTCATACAAGTTTCATTTGTTTCAGGGTATAAATTGGTGTTTTTGAATGCTTCATCTTCATGTTTTTTAACATTAGTGATGTTGGTAGGGTCAACACCATGCCAAGACATATCTAATAAGCCAAAACTTAACTGACGTAGTGTTTGCATACCTTCTTGAAAGGTTGCAGATTCTTTTATTTTTTCAACCAGTTCCATAGGTATGGTTTCACTTGTTTCGTAGTGTTTTGCAAACAATTCCAATGCTTCTTTTTCGTAGCACCAGTTTTCTAATACCTGACTAGGAAGTTCTACAAAATCCCAAAAAACAGAAGTTCCCGATAGGCTAGGGTAGGTGGTATTAGCAAGCATTCCATGTAAACCGTGTCCAAATTCATGGAACAATGTGGTAACCTCATTAAAAGTCAATAATGATGGCTTGCTTTTAGTGGACGGAGTAAAGTTGCACACGTTAGATATATGTGGACGCACATTTTCGCCATTTCTTTTCCATTGCGATTTGTATGAAGTCATCCATGCGCCACCTCTTTTACCTGCTCTTGGGTGAAAATCGGCATAGAATAATGAAATGAAGTTTTTGTCACCATCGTAGACCTTAAACGTTTTAACCTCGGCATGATATTTTTCAATGTCATGTACTTCTTCAAACTGTAAATCGAATAAGTTTTCCGCAACTTTGAAAACGCCATTTATAACATTTTCCAGTTTAAAATAAGGTTTTAATTTTTCATCATCTAAATTGAAAAGTTTTTGCTTTAATTTTTCAGAGTAATAACTACTATCCCATTTTTCTAGTCGGTCAATACCATCAATTTTTTTAGCAAAATCCTCTAGTTGTTTAAACTCACGTTCTGCGGCTGGCTTTGCTTTTTCTAGCAATTCGTTTAAAAAAGAATGTACTTTTTCTGGAGTCTCTGCCATACGTTCTTCAAGAACAAAATTAGCGTGTGTTTTGTATCCTAATAAATTAGCTCTTTCAAAACGTAATTTTGTAATTTCAAGAACGTTTTCTTGATTATCTAACTTATCGTTATGAAATGCTCTACTGCCAAACGCCATTGAAAGTTCTTTTCTCAACTCCCTATTCTTGGCGTACTTCATAAAAGGAATATAACTAGGGTAATCTAAAGTTATCATCCAACCATCTTCTTTTCCTTTAGAAATTGCCATCTGAGCTGCAGCCTCTTTTTCGCCTTCAGGTAGTCCATCTAAATCAGCTTCATCCGTTAAGTACAATTGATATTTGTTGGTTTCGGCAAGTACATTCTCGCCAAAGGTCAATTTTAACTTAGCAAGTTTTGCGTCAATAGCTCGTAAGCGTGTTTTCTTTTCTTCGGATAAATTAGCGCCATTTCTACTAAAGCTCTTGTATTTTTTATCTAAAAGTGTATTTTGTTCTATGGTCAGGTCCAAATTATCCTTTTGGTCGTAAACTGCTTTTACTCTTTTAAAAAGCGCTTCGTTTAAGGTGATGTCATTGCCAAATTCTGAAAGTAACGGGGAAACTTCTTGTGCAATTTTCTGAATCTCCTCATTGGTTTCTGCGGAATTCAAGTTGAAAAATACACTTGAAATACGATCCAATTGCTGACCTGAAAATTCTAACGCTTCAATAGTATTTTCAAAAGTAGGCGCCTCGGTGTTATCGGTAATAGCATCAATTTCCGCTCTTGCATCTTCAATAGATTGTAAAAATGCAGGCTTAAAATGCTCATTATTAATTTGTGAAAACGGAGCAGTATCAAAAGGTATAAGAAGTGGATTTTGCATGTTATTCTTTAGGTTGTAATTTTAATTGCTTAAAAATTCTTTCATGGTGATGGCATCTCTCTCTAAAAATTCGGTACCATCAAAATATATGTATCGCCATTTATTATCTGTAGTATCCATATCAATCTGCCAATGATTTTTTCCGCCAGTTAGTTTTATTTTTCTTTTTTCTGTGTTAAGCTGTTCAATGTCAAAACTATCTACCAACATCATTAACTCACTGTGATACCATATGACGTCATCAACCACCACATAAAAATCTTCTTCTCCCCATTTATCCTGCAATTCATTTAGGGAAACACTATCTGGGGTAATACTGACCATAGTCGGTTGTGTAAGTTTTATTTCTTCAAAATCTTTGTTAGATAGACATGAAGCTAGGAGTATTAGTAACAGTAATAGGAAATTTTTCATTTCTATTTGTTGTTTACTGCCTTTGCACCATCAATAACTTTCTGCTTTAACCCTTCTTTGTAGAGAATAATTTTATCCAGTACACATTTGTCTGCACTACCAATAATTTGTGCAGCTAATATTCCAGCATTTTTTGCTCCGTTCAATGCAACTGTAGCAACGGGTACACCACCTGGCATTTGAAGTATAGAAAGTATAGAGTCCCAACCATCAATAGAGTTACTGCTTTTAACGGGAACTCCAATAACGGGCAACGGAGACATAGAGGCTACCATACCTGGTAAGTGCGCTGCACCACCTGCACCGGCAATTATAACCGAGTACCCATTGGTATGGGCATTTTTACTGAAATCGAACAGTTTTTCTGGGGTTCTATGTGCAGATACAATATCTACATCTACCTCTATATCAAAACCTTTTAAAATATCTATGGCTTCCTGCATTACGGGCATATCACTTGTACTACCCATTACTACTGCTACTTTGCTCATGTTTTTTATTTTGAAATCACTTTAATCGTTTCCTTTACTTTTTCGGCAATAGCTCTTGCTTTTCCTAAGTCATTATTTACAATGGTTACATGCCCCATTTTACGAAATGGTCTTGTTTGTGCTTTTCCGTAAATATGTGGCGTTACACCTTCCATTGCTAAAATTTCATTTATATTTTCATAGACAACATTTCCTGTGTGTCCTTCTGCGCCTACCAAATTGACCATTACACCTGCAACTTTGCTGTCGGTGTTTCCTAGAGGTAAGCCTAAAATACTGCGTATATGTTGTTCAAACTGGTTTGTGTAGCTTGCTTCAATACTATAATGGCCGCTATTATGCGGTCTTGGAGCTACTTCGTTCACCAATATTTTATCCTCTTTGGTTTGGAACATTTCTACCGCTAACAAACCTGTAAGGCCTATTTTATCAGTAACTTTCAAAGCCAGTGCACGTGCTTTTTCTGCTACTTTATCATCTATTCTTGCTGGGCAAATAACATATTCTACTTGGTTGGCTTCGGGGTGGAATTCCATTTCTACAACTGGGTAGGTTTTAATTTCACCTTTTGCGTTTCTAGAGACAATAACCGCTAATTCATTTTTAAAAGGAATCATGGTTTCTACTATACACTCACCTTTAGGCAAGTCTTTTAAGTCATCTAAACTCCTAACAACTTTTACTCCTTGTCCATCATATCCAAATTGAGCTACCTTCCAAACAAAAGGAAACTGCAATGCTTCATTTTCAATGCTATCCTTAATTTCACTTAAATACGCAAAACGCTGAAAATCTGCAGTAGGTATGTCGTTGTCTACATAAAACAATTTTTGTTTTGCCTTATTTTGAATGATACGCAAGGCTTTGGGTTGTGGAAAAACTTTTACACCTTCTTCCTCTAATTTTTCTAAAGCATCTAGATTTACATTTTCAATTTCAATAGTTAGTACGTCAACATCTTTACCAAAATTGTAAACGGTATTAAAATCTAAAAGACTTCCATTTATAAATTCATTACAAGAGATTCGGCTAGGGGCTTCATCAGAGCTGTCTAAAACTTTGGTGTATATGTCCCATTTTCGAGTTTCATATAACATCATTTTACCCAGTTGGCCACCGCCTAAAATGCCTAATTTAAAATCTGAAGAAAAGTAATCCATATAAAAGTTGCTTTTAGCAGTTAAAAAATGCCCTAAGTGCTACAAAAATACGGTTAAATCTTAGAAACCAATTCCTTTCTAATTAA
>TARA_R110002051_G_scaffold193129_1_pt1 | contig 23207 bp, 13 predicted proteins | sample TARA_R110002051 | Tara Oceans TARA_R110002051 (sample SAMEA4397023) | marine metagenome | biome: Polar Biome; feature: [MES] marine water layer (ENVO:01000295) within the mesopelagic zone...; material: water (ENVO:00002006), including particulate matter (ENVO:01000060) such...
TTAAATGTAAATCTACATTTAGGATTAGTTTACAACATGCAAACTTTTATGTAGATTCCTGCCTTCGCAGGAATGACAAAAAAACAATGAAATCCCAACATAGATCTGGTTTAGTTCAATCCATCTGTTTTAAAACCATTGCTTTGCAATAATTTAAAAACAGGGATAAGATTCCCTCCTTCGAGGGAATGACAAAATTATGATATACTGAAACAAGTTCAGTATGACTTCGTCAATTATCAAAATACCAATTAAACAAATCGGTTCTTAATCCAAAATTAAACCAAGTGGTGCTATTTTTAAAAGTTGTAGCGGTGGTTGCTTCAGGATTAAAGTTTCTAACTGTAATATCGGTAAACACTTTTAGATTTGATGCTGGATTTATCATATAACCCGCTTGAAGATTTCCGTTAAATATATTGGCTTTATTGCCTTGCCCAATTTCAACGCCATTATCAAAAGGGCGGTCATTGTAGTTTCTGTAAATATCACCGCCGTAACTAAAATTATCAGTACCATCGTTAAAATCTAAACCACGTACACCAAAAATCAATTTCGCATCGGCATACCAGCGCTTGTATTTGTAACGCCCAATTAAAATAGCTTCACTAAAATTAGCACCCCACAAATGCGCCATAGGTTGGTTGAAATTTGCGTAATTTAAAACAATGGTATTGTGCGAATAGGTAAATGGGCGCACTCTATTGTATTCAAACTGAAGTAATAAATTATCAACTTTAAAGGCATTAAAATACTTAACACCTATTTGATACCCAAACTTATTTTTCCAACTTTTTTCACCTGCTTTTACATCTTCTAATGAAAATTCATCTAAAACAAACTGACTATAAATATTGATATTATCATTCCATTTGTACTTAGCCGAAGCTCCTAAAATAGCATTTCCTGCCGCTTGACCCGTTTGAAATTCAATCGCTCTATAAAAAATAACAGGATTTAAATAGTTAATATCAAAACCTCTATCGTTAGTATCGCGCCACATTACCGATTCAAACAAGCCTAAATTAAATCGTTTTGATACATTCCAACTTAAATAATGGTTGGCGATATATTTGGTTAAAAATGCACCATCTTCGGTAACTTCAGGTCGTACATCTTTTAGCCACATCCAAGTATTTGTATATTTTATTTTCCAAAATTTGGTGTTCAATTTTAAAAAAGGATGCGGACTCGTTACATCACTCAATAATAATGAGCGATAACCGTCTCCAATAAAATTCTTTCCATGACCAAATTGGATATTAATAAATTTTGCCGGCGCATACGACAGATAACCTTCTGCGACTGGATAATCATAAGAATCGGTTTTAAAACGTTTTCCAATACCACGCCCCGGAACTATTGCAGGATCTGGACCAAATGCTTTTAAACTTTCGGCATAACGGTTCACATAATCTGCAAAACGCCCTTGACTTTCAAAAACAGAAGCAAAAAAGCTAAACTTTTCGCCTAAACCCCCTTGAACTACAAATCCTCTGGTGTTGTTATATGTTGAACTAAAATCAGCATCGGTATCTTTCCCCACTTGTAAATCAAAAACAGGATCGACAGTAAACCAATACGCTTTGCCTTGTAATTGTACCAAATGTTCATTCCAAAGTTTTCGTCCTATCCATGTTTCAGTTTCTTTTTGTAAGCGTTCTTTTTCGGCATCAAAATCATAATAATTAGCTACATCTTCGTAAACAAATGGCTTGGAAGCTGTATGACTATTGATACCGATTAGATTCATATTTCTATCGAATCTTGAATAATCACTGTGTGTAAATTGAATATTTAACTGACTCGAAAATCGCTTATTTTCAAAAGCTTGTAACCCTTCATTTATTTTATCAAACTCTGCTTTTGATTCCTTTTCTAATTTGGAAATTTCATTTTCTTTAGCTAAATCTTTAGTTACTAAGGCCTGATTTACTAATGGTATTTTTATTGGGATTGAATATTGCTTGTACGTCGGTCTTCCGTTGTAGGTTGCAGGCTTTACCTTTGGAAATATTGAAATTACACGTTTTACTTCCGTTTTCAACTCTTCATACATCGCATCAACATATATGACCTTAAATTGCCCTGTAGTATCAACTTCGAAAAGCACCACAACCTCACCCCTATAATTCTCGTTTATGGCTTTTTGAGGGACTTTAAAATTCCCATAAATACGAGCGTATATGTTTTTATCAAAACACTTCTGTAAAGCATCTATCTCTACCGTTTCACAATTTGAAAAAACAGGTGGTTTCTCGTTATATGAATTGTTTTGAGCATAACTATTGTATTGAACTAAAAGTAGGAGTAGTACAATGAATTGCTTCATAGTTTTATTGGAAATTAATTGAAAGCTGAAAGATACTATATTTTTTAGATTAGTAAATTATTAAAACGTTTAGTTACATTCAACTTAAATGCCTTATTAATAAGGACCTGAAATGCTGGAACAAGTTCAGCACCAGTAAATTCAGGTCAATAAAAAACCGCCATCACTTAAATGATAACGGTTTTTACTAAGCTAAATTATATACTATTTAATTCTGTACTTGAAATACAATTGGTAAATAGTAAATAACACCAACATTTTTATTTTGCTGTTTTCCTGGTATCATTTCTGGCATAATATTAATTACGCGTTCTGCTTCTTTTTCTAATTCAGGATGCGTTCCATTTACCTTAATATCCGTAACATGCCCTGTTTTGTCTATTTTAAACTGTGTCCGAATGGTTTGTCTTCCTGAAAGCCCTAACACACTTCCTAAATTAGTATCAAACTTTCTTTGAACCAGTTTGGTGATTTTTTCCGACATACACTTACGTTTATCATCATTTGTTTTTTTGTTTTCACAACCTGGGTAAATGGGAACTACTTGAACAAAATTAACAGGTATGTTTACTTCTTCATCTGGCTTTTTTAACGGTGGAAGATCATTTGGATCTAATGGAGGATTATCATCAACAGATTCCTTTGGCGTATCATGTAAAAATTTATCTGGTGTATCATTTGGTACTTCCTCAAATTTATCTGGATGATTTACTTTCTTTTGCTTTATAGGTTCTTCAAAAGTTGGTTCTACTGGTGTAATTAAAGGCACATCGATCATGTAGATATCATCATCAATAATTGCAGTATATTCCTTTGGAATAGTCGTTTCAAAGGCCATTTCAAAAAGACCAAATACAGCAAGCAAGCAAACAATTAAACCCACCTGAAAGTAGAGGGTTGAGTTTTTTTGTAAATTTGCATCATGCTTTTGGGATTTTTTCACGATTTGCTCATTTTGCCGAATGAGTTCGTGGGTTTTCTTTGGATTGCCCATAATAATTAAAGTTTATATGTTAATATTATGATAAAGTCTCAATAAGCATACCAAAAAAAGAAATCCCGTTACATTCAAGTAACGGGATTTTATATTCCTCTCCCGAAACTGCAAAAGCAGTTTCGACCTCTCCGAAGAAAGAGGTAATAAAAAACCCTGAAGCAAAGCTTCAGGGTTTTTTAAAAATATAAATTTTCTATAATTAATCTTGTACTTGAAAAATAATTGGTAACGAATACGGCACAGTTACCGCTTTACCTCTTTGTTTTCCTGGTTTCATTTTAGGCAACATATTAATAACCCTAGTTGCTTCTTTTTCTAAACCTGGATGTGGTGCTCTAGCACGAACACCAACAATACTTCCCGTTTTATCAATCTTAAAAATCACGTTAATACGCTGTCTTCCTGATAAACCTAAATCTGAAGCTAAATCTGTATTAAACTTTCTGTTTACAAAATCAGATATTTTTTTAGACATACATGCTTTTTTAGCATTATTATCTCCGCCTTCGCATCCAGGAAAAACGGGTACATTTTCAATAACGGCAAAGGGCACCTCTATATCTTCTTCTACTTCATCTACAATAACTTCTTCTACTTCAACAATTTCAGTCTCCTGATCTGCTTCTGTAGATTCAATAACGGTTTCTTCAACCTCTACCTCATCTTCTACAACTTCAATAACTTCCGGAGCTGCAGGTGGCGGTGGCGGTGGCGGTGGTGTCATTAATTGTTCAGTAATTGGAATTTCCTCTTCTAACTCGTCATCTAAATTCAACATGCCGATATCTATATCAGACTTATCGTAACTTTTGTAATTGATAGCATAATTTGTTAAAAACAACATTAGTGCTAAACCAATTGCGAAAAAAAGTGAACTGTTACGCCCAACATTTGCTTTAGGATTTTTTTTAGGTTCCATAATTTTTATTGTTTTACTCAGGATTGCTAAAATAACTATTTATTTATCAAAAAAGCAAGCCTTTATATTTTTTTAACGCCAATATTGTTTTTTAATGCTATAACAAGAACAGCGAGTAGCACTCCGGATGTATTGGCTATAACATCATAAATATCCAATGCTCTATATGCTGTTAATGTATCTTGTAATACTTCAATAACTATACCAAAAACCACAGAAAACACTGAAGCATAAATAATTGCCTTTCTTTTTTTGAAACTAAAATTATAAAACCATGCGCCAAACCACAAAAACGCTAAAACAAAATAAGCGAGAAAATGAAATATTTTATCTCCAAAACTTATACCAATATCTGGAACATCTGTAAGCCTTATTAAGCTAACAAATGTTAGGGCTACTGAATAAATTATGGCTGCTAATAATACTAATTTTTTAAGCACCAATCAATGCTTTATAATCATCGGGAGACATTAAACCATCTACTTGTGATACATCAGAACACTTTACTTTTATCATCCAACCATCACCGTAAGGATCACTATTAACCTTTTCAGGGGCGTCTTCCAAGGCTTCATTAAACGCTGTGATTTCACCTGATACTGGTAAAAATAAATCTGATACTGTTTTAACAGCTTCAACGGTCCCGAAAATTTCATCGGCTTTTAAGGTTTCGTCAAGTGTTTCCACTTCAACATAAACAATATCACCCAATTCGCTTTGCGCAAAGTCTGTGATACCAATTGTGGCCACATCGCCCTCTATTTTAACCCATTCGTGGTCCTTAGTGTATTTTAATTCTGATGGTATATTCATCTTTATATTATAAGTTAATTTTTAACAAATGTATTTATTCAAATGTAAAATTCAAATAGTTATGCCTTAATAAAATTTATCTGTTTACAGTTTTGTTTAGTTTCAATTTGTTTCAATCAAAAATCACATCCCTATAATCCCCTCAAGGGGATATCTTTTAATTACCGAAATTATATCGAATAGTAAATCCAGATCTAATTGTGGTTAATGGGAAAGCCGTGGAAATAGCATATTCTGAAAATGAATAATCAAAATAAAATATTCCGGTTAAGTTTTTGCTAAAGGCATAATCAGCCGAATATTTTAAACCCCAAATGGTTTGCCCCGAGGTTACTTGATTGTTTTCTAAATCTAAATATCTAATAATGGTTCTATTATCCCTTACGGAGATATCAGCTTTCATATTTAAGTCGCTTACTATACGTTTGCTTGGTCCTGCCAGATTAGAGCGAATACGTAAATCCTTAATTCTGTAACCCAAACCAACAATGTATTCATTCCCCAAAACTTCGGTCATTAAGTTATTATCAAAACTTAACGAAAGCATTCTATCTTTTCTAATCTCAGTTAAAACCTTGATTGAGTTTTTCATTTCAAACTCAATTCTAACCAACGGACTAAAAACTTCTGTTAGGTTAATATTACTGAATAAGCGTTCGTTTTTAAAATTACCTCCTTGATCTAAATCTTGTGGATTATTAGCATCATAATCTAAGTTGGTTTGAAATTGGTTAATGGTGTATGTTGAACGGTAGCCATGTGTTAATGAAAAACGTTTGAAACGCTTTTTAAACCAATCGAACTTCATAAAACCCGAATACTTTAAATCCCAATTTGGAATTGGTACATCCCTAAAAGCACTGGTTTTTACTTTCCCTGCATCTTGTCCTGAATAAGCTGATAAAAAAGCAGGGAGCAATACTTTTTGATTGTTTTTACCAAAGCCCACTGGAAAGCCTTCGGCATCTGTTGGGTAGGTTGTAGTTCCATAAAATTTTTCAGCTAGTCTATTTGCTATAATCAACCTATTCGATCTAAAATCATTAAAAGCATCGGAGTTGTTTTCATCGCTTTTGCTAAAAGCTGTTTTTATTAAAAGCGTTGAAATACTAAAATTCCCAAACGTATTTGGTGTTAACGATTGGTATTCAAGCGTATTGGGGTCTACTCTATAATTCTCAGTATAATTTTCATAATAGGCTCTATTACCAACAACATCAATTTTTAAGTCTTTAATGGGCTCTAAATTTGCCGAATAATCAAATTGCTTCGTGTTTGTAGCGGTGTATTGTTGATTAAATTCTGGAAAAAGGGTTAGCCAACCACGTCTTGCTGCTAAAAACCTGATATCACTTTGGCTTCCAAAAGTATAGCCTAAACTTGGTTTTAAAGTACCTATAAAACCTGGGGTTTGTACGTAACCTGGTAGAAATGTTCCGCTGTTTTCTGAATAATTAAGTTGTATTCTTTTTATGGTTGTTAAAACATCAACTCCTGCATTTAATAACTTGGTAACCGATTTATTTTTTGCCTTTAGTGGTTTTGAATCTTTTGGTTTTGGGGCGCCCGGAGGTCCTGCTGTTGTGGTTCTGCTCCTAACGGTTCTAATAGGTTTTTTTACCAAACCTATGTATTTATAGAACCTATTCATATCTAAAGACGCATTAATGTTGTGCGTATTCGCATTTTGAATGGTATGTCCTAAATCGTAAGTTTGACCGTCTACTTCTAAATTACCATATAAATCAGAACCTTTTTGCCATTGAAAATTACCCGTATATGCATAGGTGGCATTTATAAAACTAAAGGTTGGAATTTTATTAATCGGCAGTTGGTAGGTAATCCCTAAATCTTGGTTTTGCCTATTAGGGTCACCAAAATCAAAAAGACCGTCCCAAACATCTAGTGTCGCATCTTGTTCGCCATTAATAATATTATCCTTAAAATAATTACGGACTATATTGTTGTTTGACGCTGCAAAATTAAACTGTAAAGCCTCTGTTAAATTGTAATTAATATTGTATTGAAAATCGAAGGTGTAGTTCCTTCTAAATAATTCATCAATTCCAATATTACCGCCTCCAAGGTCAATTTCCCTAAACTTCTGTTTGTTAAACTGTCTATTTAAATCAGTATTGACAGTGAAACTTGCCGGTAATAAATTAAGATTAAAATCTTTTAAAATTTTCCAGTACTTACCTGTAAATAATGAGTCGTTCTTTTTAAAAGGCTCGATTTTGACAGGATTAAAATTGAATGCATAATTAGCACCCAATCTCAAGGTTTTATCAACTGAGTTTTCAATTTCAAAATCCCTACGTTCAACCTTATTGTATGAGTAGTTAAGCGTTAAATTCTCAACATCGTACATACGTGGTTTGGCGTCTGTAGTTCTATTTTTTCTAACCCCTATAAAATTGATGCTTTGGCGTCTTGTATAATCTTCAGATTGTTCTTTTATCAGTTCGCGTTCTGCATTATCATTAGCCGCATCTAACCTCGACTCTAAAGTTAAATCTTTATAAAACTGATCGTATTTTGGTGTAATAAGGGCTTCGCTTTGCGCATAATTAAAGGGCACTTGAATACCCCATTTTTTTGGCAATAACTGCCCTATATTTATATTGGTAACAACATCATATTGTTTAACATCTTCCAAACTACGCTGACTTGGGCCTTGCTCTATAGAACCAAAACCAGTAGTGCTTTGTCTTCCCGTAGCACTTATATTTGCAAAATCTGCAATATTAGTATCTAAACTTACTACGGCTGCCCAACCGCCTTCGTTATCCATATCAGATAAACGGAGCTCGTTAAACCATACTTGGGCACAAACATTGGATGTATATGCATTTTTAACACCTACCATAAGTGATCTAACATCACCAAAATTAGGGTTTCCTTTAATTGCTACCCTGTGTTGGCCTGTGGTATAACCAGAAAACCCTGATACTTCTGTAATATCTCCATTTACAACATCGTAAAACCTTGCAGAACCATCAGGCAAAGGACCATCTATGATTGCTTGAGCTTTAATTTTTCCTAAAATATCCAGTGATAAATTAATTTCATTTTCGTCGGGCCAAACCTCATCTACATTACTAGAGTTCTTTGATGACTTTAATAAAGGAATTTCGATTTGATAGTAATTATCATCAAGATCATTCCCCATTCTTAAAAAACCAACTAATCCCTCGCTATCAGGAAATCCCACACCATCCTCCTGTGCGTGAATAAACATTCTTAAACGTTTATATTGACGCATATCTATACTCGTATTTTTAAACGCACCGCGAGAATCATTTGGCTCTAAACCACAAATATTAGCTACCAATGATTGTTCATTTTGACGAACTACCGTATTGTTATTAAACAACTCTTCTGGCACAACACTAGGTGGACTAACATAAGTACCATCATCTCCATTGTCTATAGTTCCTATAATTCCCAAAGAAAAATCAGTATTCTCGTCATTGGTATTGAGAGGATTTCCGTCAAGGGTTTTGGTATAACGCCTCCAATCACTTCTTACTAAATCCAATGTTCCAAAACGGAATACTACTGGTTCAACAAACTCTTTTAAATACATTCGTGTGAAACGGATTGACCTAAAATCTGAAATACCACCCACACTATCAGTTGCTTTATTAACTGGAATTCTAAATAAATACCACTTTGGATCAACTGTTTCTCCATTGGGTAAAATTCTTCTGTTCTGGCCTGTTACTTCTTCAACGTTTTTTGTGTCCACAATAAATTCATTATCAATATTTAATGTTGAAGGCGTAATTTCAAGTTCATACTCAAAATAACTATCAATCGTATTCATGGTGTTATCACGATTAATATCTTCTACGTCTGGCTGGGTATTAGTACCTCGTTGGGTATCTGTAAAGGTGTCTGGAGTATTACCTTCAACGCCATTGTATTTTTTATAACGGTCAAAAATATTACCATCAGCATTTAAGAAAAATTGGTAGTTATCGTTTGCAGGGTCTTCAATACCTCTAAAATTATCATAAATAGTATTGAGAAATAATTTATCAGGATCAGTAAACGTGGGTGTTTCTTCGCTATCATCATATCCATCATATCCAACATCTTGATTGTTTCTTTCCTCTCCCGTACTATCAAAGGCGTAAATTAAAGACTGGTTTTGTGGCACTACTGTTCCCCAATCTGTGGTTGGTAATAAACTAACATTTCCATCTTTAGGCAAGCCGTTTTCATATAATTTTCTACCGTCTTTAATTATATCTTCAGAAATATTTCCTAAGTTAAAAACCAGTTTACCCCCTAAACTTCCTGGGTTTTCCTGAAAAGGATCTTGTAACCAAAACTCAATATATTCTACATTTTGTTGTTCAAAATCTGTAGAGGTTAATTGACGTGTGATACCTGCCCAATTATTACTGGCTTCTGCTGTACTAATGCCATCTGCTGCATCCGGGTTAAAATTATAAGGCCCTCGTTCTTGTGGGTAATACGCCAAATCTAAAGTAAACAAAACCGAGTTTTGTCCTTGTACAATATCTCTATCAGGGAATAATTCATTTATAAAAACGCGACTTGTATAGAGACTGGATAAGTCTTCATCAGAGATTCCGTCAGGTCTTTGACTGCTGTAAAAAATAGGATCGATAGAATACCAGTTTAATAATGCCCTGTCATAACCATTTTGAATACCATTATCATCTTCTGGTCCTTCTGTATAATTCCTGCCTAATCCCAAAGGCCTACTAGATAAAAACCAAGATTGTTGCGAGCGTAAATCGACACCATTTTGCGAGCCTTCAAAATCGTCAATATACGATGTCGCTTCTCCATTAAAATTAGTGCCCTTTGGCGAACCTGGTGCTAAATAAGCAAACTCACCACGTAATGATAAATTAGATTCAACATCCGTATCAATATTAGGGAGCTTATTTGCTAAACGTGTTAAAAAAGGGACTTTGGTTGAATAGTTACCGTTAAGTCCAAAAATGGTGTTGTTTATAGGCTCTGTACCAAAGTTGGCTTTTTGAGTTATGGGGCGTTCGTTTAAATTTAACAGCGTTCCACCCAAAACAAAATTATCATTAAACTTATGTTCTATATTAATTCCTGTAAAACGGCGTGTTTGTTGTCCAAAAACCGCATTGTTTTCTGTTGACACTTCAATAGGCGTATTGGATGCTTTTAAGGCTTCGTCTAAAATTTGAACTGTTCCAGCCGTATAATTTACCGTATAGTCAATACCTTCTACTAAAACACGCCCCCCTGCCGTAACCCTGACCGAACCACGAGGCACATTAAACCCGCCTATGGGAATGCCTCCACTACCTCCCGAAGATTTATAACGCCCTTTTAATTTAAATTTGTTTTTATCTACCTCTTCCAGAGCTGCTGTTTTTGTGCTCTTATAAAGTATATCATAAACATATTTTTCTTGGTTCGGATTTGTATAAATATCTGCCTCATAGTCTGAATCATTATTATTAGGATTACTATCATCGTCCAAAATATCAAACAAATATCGCCCAAAAGGCTCTACTTTTGTGAAAATTATTTTGCCTGTTTGTGGCAATACGGTAATATTGGGAACAAAATCGAAAAAACCATCTCCATTACTTTGAGGATCATTATTAAAATTTAATTTATCTAAATTAAATAACCTTAAAAGTGGTGTTTCTACTATTTCTTTATCATCGTTTGTATTACCAGGTGTGAAATTATTAAAAATAGGAAAAGTTGTTCCTTCAACTGGATTAATAAAGTTTAATGGCGAGGCTTCATTATAAAAAATATTAAGTTTGAAATCATCCTGGCTCAAATTATAAGCTCCTGTATCATAAATATTCTTCATCATTAAATCCCAAACAGGTAATTCTACATTTGTGATACTGCTTTTTAATAACTTTAAAACTAAATTTTGATTAGTGACTTGCCCTGAATTAGCATTTATATCAGTTGCATCAACACCGTCGTTTGCAAACTCACCTACCTGATATACCTGACCTGCAATCGTAAATTGAAAGGCAACTGCCAAAACCTCATCATTGTTTAGACGCTGATTTAATGAAATATAACCTAAATCTCGATTTAATGTAAATTCCTGATTTTCTGTTAATTTTCTGGCATTTTCTAAATTGGCATAATCAAAGCCTTCGTTAACATTTGAAACTAAAATACCTGATTTTACCGTCGCAATATCTCGGATAGCTTGTGTAAGTTGGGACCCTGCGCCTCCAATATTGTTTGGATTAAAATCGTTATTACTATTATTTGGAAAAGCCCCAAAACCGGCATTTACAAAACCCGGTGGAGGGTTTTGCAAACCAATAACCTCAGATTCTCCTAAATCTTGAAGCGCCACAATATTTCTAACATTATCTGTTCTGTTACTTCTATTGGTCATCCAAACTTCAATCCTGGTAATTTGTAACCCTTTATTGTTTATAAACGGATAATCTTCTAAAGATGTATTATAAGTATCCCTAAAGTATTGTGCTAAAAAGAAGTGTCGGTTTTCATCGTAATCCCTGATAAATAAATCAAATTCCTCCAAAGTACCACCACCCTGTGATACAACCGTGTTGGCTTGCGATTTTTGTTCAGAAAAAACCCCGGTAACAGTAGTTTTACCAAATTGTAATTGCGCTTTTACACCAAATAAACTTTGTGCTCCTGTTATTAATGAACTGTTTAAAGGCATATTTACGTTACCAACTTCTATTTTTTGAATGATATCATCCTCAGTTGGTGTGTACTCTAATTTTATAAGATTTTGAAAATCGAAGGTAGATTGTGTATCGTAGTTTGCAGTTACTTGAAGTCGCGTACCCACTTTGCCTAATAAACTTAAACTTATACGCTGATCGAAATCAAAGGTAAAATTACTCCTGTTTCTCGGTGAAAATGATGGGTTATCTTGTTTTGAAAACAAAACGCCTAAGTCCATTTCAACAGAACCTTGCGGAACAACTTCAATGGTATTGCTGCCAAAAATAGCTTCAAAAAAATCTGACTTTACATAAAATTCCGGTAATAGGTTTTTTTGTGCCTCATCTGTACCATCTTTTTTACCATCAAAAGCATCAATTTTTTCTTTGTAATATGATTTTAAATTTTGCTTAGCTACTAAATCAAAATACTCTTTAGGTGTTAATATGATGGGGTAATTAATATCAAAACTACCTATTTTTTCTGTGTATATATACTTGTTTGTAGTAGGATCAAAAGTGTATTTTGACTCGATACTATTTGGGTTAGGCGTTTTAATCTCACCTAAACTAAAGCCGGTTTTAACCGAGTCTTGAGCTTGATTTGTCTGTTGGGACCATGCTAATGATGAAAACAAAAAGAGGAGAATAAAAAAAACGTTTTGACTATGCTCAACGTGACATTTTTTTATTAATTTATATAATTTGAGGTTAGTTATAATAGTCAAAATTTATTATAAATTTTTTAAGGCCTGCTTAATAATGGTTTCTACCGTGGCATCTGGTTGCTGAACCATAATTTTATCAACAACACGTTCAGCCTGCTTTTTTACAAAACCAAGCACTTCTAAAGCAGATAACGCTTCATCTTTATTGGTATTGTCTTTAGAAACAGAAACTTCATCAATATCGTAAATCTTTAAAATTTTATCTTTTAGATCTAAAATAACACGTTGTGCCGTTTTTGCTCCAATTCCTTTTATAGACTGAATTAAAACAACATCGCCCATAGCAATTCCCTCTCTTACCTGTTTTGGAGTTAATGATGATAGCATGGTGCGCGCAATACTGGACCCAATACCGCTAACGGATATTAATAATCTGAAAATTTCACGTTCTGCAGCAGAAGAAAACCCATAAAGCGTATGCGAATCTTCTTTGACTTGAAGGTGCGTAAATAATTTTAAGTTTTCAGTATCTGGAATTTGAGAAAATGTATGCAACGAGATGTTTAGCATATAGCCCACACCGTTGCAATCAATAACTACATGTGTTGGATTTTTTTCAGTAAGTTTTCCTTGAATATGTGTTATCATGTAAAATGTCCCTTAACCGACCAAATGTAATAAAATTATTTGCACCAAAATTATTTCTTATTGGCATTTTCTAATTCCCATTTTTCTTTCTGTTGCGCATCTATTACAGCAATGGCTGTCATATTAACAATCTCATCAACACTGGCACCTAATTGAAGAATATGAACTGGTTTACGCATACCCATCATAATTGGCCCAATAGAATCTGCCTCGTGCAATTCCTTTAACAGCTTATAAGTGATATTTGCAGCGTCCAAATTTGGAAATATTAAGGCATTTACTTTCTTGCCTACTAATTTTGAAAATGGGAAACGTTCGCGAAGCATGTCATCATTTAAAGCAAAATCTGTTTGCAATTCACCATCTACATCCATTTCCGGATAATTTCTATGCAACATGGAAACTGCTTCCCTTATTTTTGAAACTCTTTCATTTTCTGAAGACCCAAAGTTGGAATAAGACACCATAGCCAAAACTGGGTTTAGCCCAAACATTTTGATAACCTTCGAGGTCATTTGGGTAATTTTAGCTAAAGTTTTTGCATCAGGATCAATATTTATTGAGGTGTCACTTAAAAACAATGGCCCTCTTTTAGTCATCATTAAATTGGTAGTAGCTGCTCTACTAACGCCTGGCATTAAACCAATAAGTTCTAAAATAGGTTTTACTACCGATGGATAATTACGTGAATATCCAGAAATTAAGGCATCTGCATCCCCTTCATTAACCATCATTGCTGCAAAATAATTACGTTCTCGCATTAAACGTTGTGCAGAATAATAAGTTACTCCTCTACGTTTACGCTGTTCCCAATATACTTTTGCATATTTGTTTTTACGCTCGTTTTCTTCTTCAGTTTTTGGGTCTATAATTTCTATATCACCTTCAAACTCTATGTCTTCCATTAAAGATTTAATAGTTTCTTTTCGCCCTAAAAGAATAGGAATAGCGATACCTTCTTCATGAACTATTTGAGCTGCTTTTAAAACATCTAACTGATCGGCCTCAGCAAAAACAACATGTTTCGGATTTAATTTAGCACGATTAAGAAGCAGTCTTATTAATTTATTATCAGACCCCAAACGCTCTAATAACGAGTCCGTATATTTTTCCCAGTCTGTTATTGGGCGTTTAGCCACACCGCTCTCCATAGCGGCTTTCGCTACTGCTGGAGGTATTTTGGCAATTAAGCGGGGATCGAACGGTTTTGGTATAATATAGTCTTTACCAAATGTTAATCGGGTTTCTCCATACGCAACATTAACTTGTTCTGGCACAGGTTCCTTAGCTAATTTTGCCAAGGCTTTTACCGCAGCCATTTTCATAGCCTCATTAATTTTAGTAGCTCGAACATCTAAAGCACCTCTAAATATAAATGGAAAACCTAATACATTATTTACTTGGTTAGGATGATCGCTACGGCCCGTTGCCATAATAATATCTTCACGGGTAGCTACAGCAATATCATATTTGATTTCTGGATCTGGATTTGCCATGGCGAACACAATTGGGTTTTTTGCCATGGCCAATAACATGTCTGGCGATACGATATTCGCCATAGATAAACCTATAAAAACATCGGCATCCTTCATAGCCTCATCAAGTGTATCTATTTTTCTATGGGTTGCAAATTCGGCCTTTTCAGTAGAAAGGTCTTCTCTATCATCCCTAATAACACCTTTGCTATCAAGCATTACCATATTCTTGCGTTTAGCACCACAAGCTTGGTATAAACGTGAACATGAAATAGCTGCTGCTCCTGCACCGCTAATTACTATTTTTACTTTATCGATTTTCTTTTTAGCCAATTCTACAGCGTTTAACAAAGCGGCAGCAGAAATAATAGCCGTACCATGCTGATCGTCATGCATTACAGGAATATCCAATTCGGCTTTTAAACGTCTTTCAATTTCAAAAGCTTCAGGTGCTTTGATATCTTCAAGATTAATCCCTCCAAAAGTGGGGGCAATCATTTTAACCGTTTGAATAAACGCTTCAACATTCTCAGTATCAACTTCAATATCAAATACATCGATATCTGCAAAAATCTTGAATAAGAGTCCTTTACCTTCCATAACCGGTTTTGAGGCTTCAGGGCCAATATTCCCTAAGCCTAAAACTGCTGTTCCATTAGATATTACAGCAACTAAATTACCTTTTGCTGTATATTTATATACATGGTCTTTATTTTTCTCAATCTCTAAACAGGGTGCTGCAACACCGGGGGAATATGCTAAAGACAAATCTCTTTGACTGGCATATTTTTTTGTGGGTACCACTTGTATTTTTCCAGGAGTTGGTTTTGCGTGATATATAAGGGCTTCTCTACGTTTGCTTTCTTCGCTCATAAGGATGATTAATTAACTAAACCAACAAAGATAATAATCCTATCAAACGAGACACCCAATCTTTAAAAAAATTGATGTTTCTTTTTAAACCTTCAAACTTGGTACGTTTTACTGCTGAATTTTTAAATACTTTTTTGAATGTATATTTTAGAACAGGTTAAATATTTATAACCTATCTATTTCATCTACTCAACACTTGCCTGAATTGATAAAAGAACCGTTCAATCAATCTCAAATCTTCAGTAACAATTTCAGCAGATGCACGCATTTCCTGTCTAAATTCTATTTTTTTGTTATAAGAAGTAATTAGTGATTTTGGTAGTTCAACATCAATCAAATATAAACCTTCCTTATTTGGAATTAGCGACATATTTTTGACAACGCCATTTAATACTCCAAACTCAGCATCAGGATAATTTTCCAGTTTAATGTTGACGTTTTGTCCAATTTTAATTTTACCGGAGTTTTGGACAGGTGTTTTTAGCTTAGCTATAAAAGATGAATTTTCACTCGGAATAATAGTAAATACCAAATCGCCTTGATTTACTGTTTGATTTTCATTCCAATAGCTTAAAAAAGCAACCTGTCCTTTGATATCAGATTTTAAAACATATTGGTATTCCCAATCTTTAATTGCTTTTTTTAATTGATTGAAAGACTGGATGACATGCTTTAACAAAGTCATTTCTTCTTTTATTTTATTTATTTCTGTTCCTTTTGTTGTTTTTTGCGCATTGCTAATACCTTCCCTTATTTGGGAAATTGAAGATTCAATGTTTTTATAATTCCGTTCGGCTTGTGCAAATTCCAACTGATTATTTTCATAATCTTGGGCAGAAATAACACCTTTATCAAACAGTTTTTTATAACGTATTAAATTTTTATTCTTAATGTCCACCTCCGTTTTATTAATACTCTTTTGAGATTGGAGGTTTCTCAATCTACTATTCAACTCAGAAACTGAATATCTATTAGCGAAGGCTTCATTTGAGAACGGTTGTAATTCTTTGTTAAGTTGATATTGAATATAACTATTTTCAAATAGGGCATATTGCGCTTCAATATCCCCTAAAAACAAAATAGGCATTTCATTTAGTGGAAAATCAAATGCCTTATTATTGATTTGAATGGTATCAATTACAGATTTTAATTTATATACGTCTTTATAATTTGCCGTATTTTCTATAATAGCCAAAACCTCATTATTATTAACCTGCTCTTTGTCTTCAACCAGAATGGCATCAAGTTTTCCGGTTATTTTAGCATATTCTTTTTGTGGTGGTATCTCAGTTGTTATTAATCCCTCTGAAAGAATAATATCAGGGTACTTGACAAACCATGATAAAAATAACAATAACAAAATCAAAGTTAAAAACAAAACATTGCCCCAGCGTATCAACCAATGAGGCACTGTAGTTAGTATTTCTTGTACTTCCTCGCTCCTTAATTCTATGTCGTTTAATTTATCACTCATTTTTCATTGCTATATTTTTTATCATTCAGAGCGAGGAAATTCTTTGTAATTCAGAAAAAAAGCAAAAGCTGAAGAATCTTTCATTTCAAACGAAGAATCTTTCATTTCAAACTATGAGATTCTTCGCTATCGCTCTGAATTACTAACGTATTTAATTTCCAAGTTCCAATTGATTTTTTACCAAATTATAATAATCTCCTTTCTTTTTGACTAAGGTATTGTGATTCCCTATTTCAACAATTTTGCCTTGATCTAAAACCACTATTTGATGTGCGTTTTTGACCGTGCTTAATCTGTGCGCAATAACGACAACCGTTTTATTTTCAAAAAAAACATTCAAATTATCCATAATGACCCTTTCATTGTTGGCATCCAAAGCAGAAGTAGCTTCATCAAAAAACAAAAAACTTGGGTTTTTATAAACTGCCCGAGCGATAAGCAAGCGTTGTTTTTGTCCCGTACTTATTCCAACACCTTCCATGCCTATTTTAGTATTATAAGATAGTGGCAAAGCTTCTATAAATGCTTTGATATTTGCAACATGAACTGCGTGTGACAATTTCTTTTTATCCACATAATCTTCTCCAACCGCAATATTATTGGCTATGGTATCATTAAAAATATAGCCCTCTTGCATAACGACCCCACATGCGTTTCTCCACGATTTTTGGGACACGTTTTTTAGGTCCTGTTTTCCTATTTTTAATTGCCCAATATTTGGCTCATAGAACCTTAAAAGCAATTTCATTAAAGTGGTTTTGCCGCTACCACTAACACCAACTATTGCCGTTATTTTTTTTGCGGGTATGGTAAGATTCAAATTCTTTAGTACCATTTGGTCTGAGCCTATGTACCTAAAGGATACATTAGATAATTGCAAGTCAGCCTCCAAAGGTAAATCCGTAATCTTTTCCGTATCCTGTTGTTCTTCATCATCTTTATTATGAATCTCAGACAAGCGATCCAATGAAATTTTAGCATCTTGAACCTCTCTAATAAAATTGATCAACTGTGCTATGGGCGAGTTAAGCTGCCCCACAATGTAACTTACGGCTAACATCATACCCAAGGTAATATCACCGTCAATCACCAATTTTGCAGAGAGTATTGTAATCAAAATATTCTTAAGTTCATTTATAAATCCCGACCCTACACTTTGGTATTGTTCCAATGCCAAACCTTCAATGGATATTTTAAACAATCTCGCTTGCAAAAATTCCCAGCTCCAACGTTTTTGTTTTTCGGCGTTATGGAGTTTTATTTCCTGCATACCGTTTATGAGTTCAATAACCTTACTTTGTTCTTGGCTTACTTGCGAAAAACGCTTATAATCCAAATCCTTTCGCTTTTTTAAGAAAATAATTATCCAAAGGAAATACAAAAAACTTCCTATCAAAAAAATAGTGAACAGTTGCAAACTATAGTATGCCAACACAAAACTAAACACCACCAGATTGACCATGGAAAACAAAACGTTCAATGAAGAGGTGGTTAAAATGCGTTCAATACGCTTATGGTCATTGATACGCTGTAATATATCTCCAGTCATGCGGCTATCAAAAAAAGCAATGGGCAAGTTCATGAGCTTGATAAAAAAATCTGAAACCAATGAAATATTTATGCGCGTACTTAAATGCAATAATATCCAACTTCGGATCACCTCAATGGACGTTCTTCCGACAAACAATGCCAATTGCGCAAATAGAATAAGATAAACAAAATGAATATCTTGGTTTTTAATCCCAACATCAACAACGCTTTGGGTCAAAAATGGAAAGATAAGCTGTAATAAACTGGCAGCAATTAAGCCAATAATGAGTTGCCATATAAATCGTTTATACTTGAAAACGTATTTTGATAGAAAAGAAAACCCGAAATTTTTCTTTTTGGCATCAAATTCCGAGTCGTAAAATTTTGGCGTAGGCTCCAATAATAAAGCGATGCCTTCTTTAGTGTCATCGTTGGCATTATTACCAATCCAAAGTTTTAAAAACTCATCTTCGGTATATTCCAATAAGCCATGTGCCGGATCTGAAATATAATAGATACTTTTTTTTATTTTATAAAGCACCACAAAATGCACTTTATTCCAATGGATGATACATGGGAGTGGGGTTTCAGACAATTTTTTTAAATCGAGTTTAACCCCAAGCGACCTAAATCCAATTTTTTCAGCGGCATCACTTAAACCCAACAAGGTACTCCCGGTACGGGTTGTTTCAGAGAAACTTCGTAGATTTTGAATAACAATTATCTTCCCATAGTATTTGGCAACTATTTTTATACATGTAGGCCCACAATCTTTACTCTCGGTTTGTTTATAGAAAGGAAACTTTTGTATGCCCATAGTATTATGATGCCTCTAAAATTAGAAAGCTATAAAAGTTAGTTATTGGGTACTTTTTTTAAGATTTGGGTTACGCCGTTTATATGGTGTTCTATTAATACATCCTTTTCTTTTTTAATTTGATACTTAATAGATGGGACTTGGAGCATAAAAAACCTGTTTTTATTAAAAACGGACTTTCTAATTCTGTTTCCAGTTTTTGAATTATTGAAAGAAATGGTTTTTTCATTAGCATCATTATTTGACATTTTAATGAATAAGTCATTTAAGAGGTAATTACCAGGCTCCAAATTTTTCCCTTTCATATTGATTTTATGGGATATAAAATAATCGCACTTAAAAATGAGTTTATTGAAATTCGGGATTAATTTGTTGTAAATGGTATTGGCAATAAAACCTTTTACCGTATTCAACTCACTTTTTCTAACCAAATACTTATCAATATGAAAAGTATCTGGCACGTGTTTCCATGCTTTTTTTCTTGTGTACTTATTAGCTTTATATAGTATCAAATGGTGCAAAAGCACTTCAAATTCATTTTTGAACGACAAAAACCCCTTTTCCCATTTTAGCTGGCCGGGCAATCCCTCAATAACCAAAAAATCAAAATGTGCTTTTAAATTGTTATTTGCTTCTTCTTTTTTGATGACGTGATGCATGCTTTCTATCTCACAATCTATATCATCGATATTTCCACCTGCCTGTAAAAAATTATGTTTAAAGTTGCATTCGTCAAAGCAGTAATGCGTGTCTGACTGAAAAACCATTTTGTAATCTTTACTTTTCTTGAACAGGTTATTGATTATTTCTGTGTTTTTAAACAACATAAACGAGCCTGTTGGGTAATCATTTCTAACAGAAATTACATCGTAGTTGCTTAATAAATCCTCAGTTATAAATTCTCGTATTCTACCAAATATAATGTCAATATCCGTCATGCCCCAAAAATCATAATCTTTAACATACTCCGAAAAAATGATACCATAAGCAGGTTTTAAGTCACAAAATTTATAGGCATACTGTATATTAATTTTAAAACCTAGTTTTTTGGTTGCCAACAGATCAAATTCATCTATTGTAAATGGAGTTAGTTTTACATTCTTTGGAAGTTTATAGCTAGTTTGGCAATCTGAAAAAATGATAAAATCCACAGTTGGATTATAGCTACATGATTTTAGGAACAGGTTAAAATACCATGGGAAGTTTCCGAAATAGCAGGTTATTAATATAATTTTTTTCAAAATTGAACTTATTACTTTCTTAAACTTATATCATCGATTATTTTTTTGAAAACAAGCGTATCAGATGGTCGAGGTGCATTTTCTAAAACAATTTCATTTTTTGGGTTAAAAATAACGTACCTAGGTATTCCACTAACTTTTAAAGCACTAGCCAATGAAGTTTTTGTGCCTCCTAAAATTAAATATTGGTTTCTAACATTGAGGAAGTCACTTAATTCTTGTGAGGTTTTTTCCCACTTGTCTTGGTCTTTGTCAATAGATAAATAAATCCATTCTACATCCCTTTCTATTGCCAATTTATCCTTGAAATCCTTTACCCTTTTTATCTCATCAATACAGGGTGGGCACCAACTGGCCCAAATGTCTATAACACGTATTCGTTTTGTGGAACGCTTAAAAACGTCGTTTAGAGTTAAAGTATCTCCAGTTAAAGAAATTAATTTTGTTATATTCAAAGCGGCATCGGATAATTTGAAATTAAAAGCATCCAAACTTGTATTTATTTTAATCATTTCGTCCTTGTAAGATTGGTCTGTAAATTCACTTTCATACTCTTTTATCAAAGATTTCAGGACCTTAATATTGTTAATACTATAACCAAATCCTCTCATTTCATAGTCACGTATCATTTTGGCAATGGCAAATTTTTTCATTTTTCCATCGAAATTTTTTTCAATGAATTCTTTTTCGGCCATAAGTCCTTCTTTGGTAAATGGTTCAGCAGTTGAAGAATCAAAATAATAGCGTATAAATTGATTTATATTAAGCTTAAAAGAGACACTGTTTTCCAAGAGACTTGCATCTTTAAAATCATTTATTATAACATTATCAAAATAATAGTTAAAATCGAATTGATTTTCTTCAGAACCATACTCGTTGATGATTAAAGGGATGAGTCCATCACGTTTTACACGATACATTCCTAAAATCCCATTACTTTTAATCTGTCTTGGGCACATTAACTCAAATAAGTATTGATGCTTTAAATCCCCTTTAACCGCTTCTACAAAGTTTTTGGAAACAATGTTGTTGTTTTTAACATAATTATTAAAAAAATCTTTTTTTAACTTGTAAATGGAATCGACAGCTTTTTTGTAAGCATATAAATCACCTTTATAACCATTGTAGTAATAAATGGGTGTTGCATCATACAATTGCGTATAAAAATTATTTAGGTGGGCATTTTTTCCTTTAAAACTAATTTTTTTGTTTTTTATTTCAAACATAACAGTATCTCCAGGTGTTATAAAAACCTGTCCTTCATATAAAGAATTAGCACTACTAAAAGCCACTTCCAAGAATCTAGAAGAGGTTACATTATCCAGTACTATTTTTAAAGAGTCTCCATACACTTTTGCCTTATCACGATGATTTTTGTAAAGGAAAACAGAACCATCTTGTAAATTAAAAGAATTTAAAGCACTAGCGTCATCAGACGTCCCTATAAGCCAAAATTTTTGAGGAATTATGCGCTTCTCTTCCAAAGCAACCAAGGGTTGGGTTGTGTTTTTTATTTCTCTAGTTTTTTTACAACCAATACAGATGAACAAAACTAATAATGCAACTGATTTTTTTAATAAATTCATATCCTTATTATTAATTAACAGAGAAAGAATTCCTTCTTTTCTCTGTTAATTTTAAACCATACTAGTATAAATGTATTATCCTGTACATATCCATGTTTCACCTGCGCACCAATGCTCACATTCATTTGAACTACAACTGACAACTGAATATGACCTATCGCTATTTGGACAATAACAAGAACCACTTCCTACGCTTCCACCACTAATAACCCGCATCTCATCTCTTGTAAGATGCTCTTTTACCGATTTTAAACTAATTTTTTTCATAATAAAGATATTAAATTATATGCCTACTCTGTTATAGCTTTTCGGCTTCTGCTTTAAAAACAAAAGATATTAATTACAAGTCTTTTGTTAAAACAAAAACGCTTACTAAAAGTAAGCGAAAGTGGAAAAATCACCTTCTAGAAAATATTTAAAATAAACTTGTTTTCGAATTTTCTAACAGAATATTCTTGATTTTTATAAATTTTCTCTTAACAGTCCTTCCAATTCCTCTAAAGAAATATTCTTACTGATTAATATGCCTTTTTCATTCAAAAGGCACAATGTAGGAAAACTAATTATTTGGTTTTCCTTTGAAAGAATACCATTCTCGTCCAAGTACTGATCCCATTCGAGATTATGACTTTTAATGGTGTTTTTCCATCTCTCAATTTCTGCTGTTTTATCGACAGAAATACTTACTACTTGAAAGCCTTTATCATGATATTCATTATATAGCCTTTTTAATTCTGGATATAGCTCTAAACATGGCTTACATCTACTAAACCAAAAATCAATCAAGGTATATTTATATTTAGAGTCAAATATTAGTTTGCCATTATTAAAATAGCTGTTTTTAAAATCCAATGAAGGAAATTTACTATCCAATTTGATTTCTACGTTATTAATTTTTTCTTGTAAAATCGGGAATAGATATTCGCTTTTAATTTTATCTGAAAAAAAAGGGAGTATATTTTCATATTTTTTTTTATAACCTTTAGCAGAGAAGCTTTCTATTAAAAACCATAAACCAACATAAGAATTGGGGTTTGATTTTATATAATCAAACAATTTGTTTTCATACTCTGTACTATTTTTATATTTAAAAAGGTTAAAGGAGTTATTAATACAGTCATATTTGTTATAAT
>TARA_R110002051_G_scaffold18274_6_pt1 | contig 23177 bp, 17 predicted proteins | sample TARA_R110002051 | Tara Oceans TARA_R110002051 (sample SAMEA4397023) | marine metagenome | biome: Polar Biome; feature: [MES] marine water layer (ENVO:01000295) within the mesopelagic zone...; material: water (ENVO:00002006), including particulate matter (ENVO:01000060) such as......
ATCAGAAATACATCTCCGAGATCAAATTGGAGATGTTGGCCAGCCCGTTGCCGACCCCAACCAGCATGTCGGGGTTCACGTCGGCGGCGTCGATCACCGCCAGTTCGGTCTGGAGTTTGAGAGCGGCCTTGGCGGCGGCCGAGAGCTGGCCATCGACATAGCCGCCGGGCAGTTCCTTGAGTTGCTCGAGCAGTTCGGTCAGCTGAAACATCACCGAGCGCGGGTTGAGCGGATCGGAAATCAGCAATTCCACAGCGCCCAGATTGCCATAGCCATATCCATAGCGCCGGCGGTGGGTCATCACGCTGTCGCCGATTTCGAGCAGCATTTCGGTCGCCCCTTCCGGCGCGTCGGGCGCGCACAGCCATGTGGCGATTTCGGCAATCTGGATGCCGCGTTCGAGCCGGCGCCCGATTTCAAGGAAGCGCCAGCCGGCAAAGCGGTACATGTTTTCATGCACGAGGCCGGAAAAACCGGCCAGCTTGCGCAGCAGCACCGTCATGGCGCGGGTGGCGTCGTCGCCGGGCTTTATGGTGCGCGCAAACCGCCTGGCGGTCTTTTGCAAATCGGTCAGCGCCAGCCAGCCATCGGGTGAAAAGCGGTCGCGGATCTGGCTGGCCGAGCGCACCGCGCCATCGATAATGGCCAGAAGCCCGGCCGGGACCGCTTCGGTGGCGTCGATGCCGAGCGGTTCGAGATAGGCGCTTGTGGCCACCAGCAGTGGGTTGTCCTCGCGGCCCAGTTCGGCAAGCCGCAGATGATAGGCGCGCAGGATGCGAACGCTGGCCTCGCAGCGCTCGGCATAGCGCCCCAGCCAGATCAGATTGTCCCCGGCGCGAGAGGGCAGATTGCCCGACGGGTTGCGTTCGATCGTTGAATTGGATTTGGCGAGCAGGGTGACCTGTTCGACCTCGCTTTCGCTGACCACCCACACATCGGCGGCCTGTCCCCCGCGCTGCATGGCAATGGCGGCGGTATCGAGCGCATAGCCGACGCGGGCAAAGCCGCCCGGCATGATCGACCAGCCCTCTGCCGTGCGGGCGGCATAAACCCGCAGCGTTATGGGGCGCGGTTCGAGCGCGCCGCCGACATAGACCGGGGCCGTTGAGAGCTTGACCGCTTCCTGCGCCGCGAAGGCTTTGGGGTCGGATTCGATTTTTGCCAGCAGGTCGGCGCGCGCCGCCGGGTCGAGATCGGCAATGGCGGCAGTGCCGCCGTCATCGTCGATGGACAAAAGGGTGGAGAGCGCCGGGCCGACCAGCAGGTCATTGAAATTGTCGCGCACATAGGCGCGGGCCTCTTCGCCGCCGCACCACCATGTGGCGATGTTGGGCAGTGCCAGATCGGAGCCCAGCCGTGATCTGGCGATGGCCGGCAGGAAGGCGCCGAGCGCACGGGTTTCCAAAATTCCCGCTCCCAGCGAATTGACGAACGCCACCGATCCGCGCCGCACCGCTTCGGTCAGGCCGGGGGTGCCGATGTGGCTGTCCTGGCGCAACTCCAGCGGGTCGGTAAAGTCCCCGTCCAACCGCCGCCAGAGCACCGAAATCGGCTTGAGCCCGGAGACGGTGCGCACCATGACCTCGCCATCGACGACAACGAGGTCCTCGCCCTGCACCAGCAGGAAGCCAAGGTAGCGCGCGATATAGGCGTGCTCGAAATAGGTTTCGTTGAGCGGGCCGGGGGTGAGGATCGCCACGCGGCCCGATCCATTGCCGCCCATGTCGGTCAGCGCGTTGCGGAAATCGCGGAAAAAGCCGGCCAGGCGGTGGACGTTGAGATCGGCATAGATATCGGCCAAAGCGCGGGTGGTCGCCACCCGGTTTTCCAGAGCAAACCCCGCCCCCGAGGGTGCCTGTGTCCGGTCGCCCAGCACCCACCAGCGCCCATCGGGGCCGCGGCCAAGCTCGAAGGCGCAGAAATGAAGGTGATGGCCGCTCATGGGTTCGATGCCGACCATGGGGCGCAGGAATTCGGGATTGCCGGCAATCAGCTCGGGCGGCAGCAGGCCATCGCGGACCAGAGCGTTGTTGCCATAGATATCGGCAATCACCGTTTCGAGCAGGTCGGCGCGCTGGGCAAGGCCGGCTTCGATGCCGCGCCATTCGTCCTCGGCGATCAACAGCGGGATATGGGCCAGCGGCCAGTCGCGCTCGCCCTGTTCGAGCCCGTCATACATGCGGTAGAAAACGCCCGCGTCGCGCAGGTACTGGTCGGCGTGCTGGAAGCGGTTGGTCAGCTCCTCGGCCCCCAGCGCGTCCAGCGCCGACATGAATTTGAACCAGCCGGGTTTGACCGTGCCGTCGGGCGCGACCATTTCATCGGGCACGCCCGAGATCGGGCGATACGCGCCGATCAGGTCAGGCATCTTTTGTGCCTTGGCGGCGGAGGGAGAAGCGGTCATCTAAAGCCACTGGTGGGGTCGCCTCAGGTCCAGCGTCAGAGGAAACTCGGGCGTGGGCGCTTCGGCCGGCAAATCATACGATCCGGCACTATGTCCATTGGCTATGAATCGCGCAAGCCGTCTTGCTTCGGCCTCGTTGGCATTCACAGGAAAGGTTTCATAGTTCCGGCCGGCCGGGTGGGCGACGTGATAAATGCACCCGCCCACGGCACGTCCCGTCCAATTGTCATAAACGTCGAACACCAGCGGGGTGTTGACCGGCAGTTCGGGATGGAGACCCGAGGCGGGTTGCCAGGCCTTGTAGCGCACCCCCGCCACCGAGACGCCGGACAGATCGGTTCTGGTCAGCGGAACCGGGCGGCGGTTGCAGGCAACAGTGTAGCGTTCGGGCTCGGCGCCGGTCAGCTTGACCTGTAGCCGTTCGAGCGAGGAATCGACATAGCGTACGGTTCCGCCGATGGCGCCGGTTTCGCCCATGACGTGCCAGGGTTCGAGCGCCTGACGGATTTCGAGTGTGTGGCCCGCGACCGTCACCTCACCGCAGAAGGGAAAGCGGAATTCGAGCTGGGCTTGGAACCATTCGGGTTTGAAGTCATAGCCGTGCTGGCGGAGGTCATCGAGCACGTCGAGAAAATCGGCCCAGACGTAGTGGGGCAGCATGAACCGGTCGTGCAGCCTTGTGCCCCAGCGGACCAGCTTGCCCTTGATCGGGTCTTTCCAGAACCTCACGATCAGCGCGCGGACCAGCAATTGCTGGGCGAGGCTCATCTTGGCGTTGGGCGGCATCTCGAAGCCACGGAATTCGACGAGCCCCAGCCGTCCGGTCGTACCATCCGGCGAATAGAGCTTGTCGATGCAGATTTCCGAGCGGTGCGTGTTGCCGGTCACATCGACCAGCAGATTGCGGAACAGACGGTCGACCAGCCAGGGCCGTGGCGCATCACCCTCGCCGGGGGCTGGCACCTGCGCCATGGCGATTTCAAGCTCGTAAAGGCTGTCGTGCCGCGCCTCGTCAAAGCGTGGAGCCTGGCTGGTGGGGCCGATGAACAGGCCGGAAAACAGATAGGACAGCGAGGGATGGCGCTGCCAGTGCAGGATCAGCGATTTGAGCAGGTCGGGGCGGCGCAGGAACGGGCTGTCATTGGGCGTCGCGCCACCGACAACGACGTGATTGCCGCCGCCGGTGCCGGTGTGCTTGCCGTCTATCATGAATTTGTCGGCGCCCAGCCGGGACAGCCGCGCCTCTTCATAAACCGCCTCGGTGATCGAGACACACTCGTCCCAATTGGCCGCCGGGTGGACATTGACCTCGATGACCCCGGGATCGGGCGCCACCCGGATCACGTTGAGGCGCGGGTCCGATGGGGGCGAATAGCCTTCGATATGGACCGGCAGGCCCAGCTTTTCGGCGGCCGTTTCGGCGGCGGCGATCAGTTCGAGATAGTCTTCGAGTTTTTCGGTTGGCGGCATGAACACCGTCAGCCGGCCGTCACGCGGTTCGACCGAAAGCGCGGTGCGCACCTTGCCTTCGATGTCGGTGATTTCCTGTTCGATCTGCGTCTGGGCAATGACCTCGTCGGCGACAAGGCTGGCCACCGGCAATTCGTCGCGCGGCGGCAGGGGTGCGCGCGGGATGGTGGGGTCCTCGGCCACGATATGGGGATAATCGCTTTCGGGGATATGGGGCAGGGTGCCCAGCGGCAGGCGGTAGCCGACGGGCGAATCCCCGGCCACCAGAAACAGCTTGCCGCGCCGTGTCTGCCACACCTCGGTCAGCCAGCGCGAGGCTTGCGCGGGGGCGTTCCATTTCTGGACCGGCAGCACATAGCCGGTCGGATCGGTCAGCCCGCGCTCAAAGACCCGCGTCATGCGCATGCGCTCTTCGGGGTCCTTGAGCTTGGGATTTGTCGGATCGACGTTCTCGGGCAGATTGCCTTCTTTCAAGATCCAGTCGGCGGGATCTTCAAAGGCCGGCTGGACGGTCGAGCCGTCCAGACCCAGTGCCATGGCAAATTCGGTGAGATAGGCCTTGGCCTGGTCGGGGCTCGGGGTCTTGTCCGAGGTCTCGTGGGCGATCAGGTCGGGATTTTTCCAGACCGGCTCGCCGTCCTTGCGCCAATAGAGCGAGAAGGTCCAGCGGGGCAAAGTTTCGCCCGGATACCATTTGCCCTGCCCGTAATGGAGGAACCCACCGGGCGCGAAACGCTGCTGGAGACGGCGGATCAGGATGTCGGCTTTTTCGCGCTTGGTGGGGCCGACCGCATCGGCATTCCACTCGCCGGATTCGAAGTCGTCGATGGAAACGAAGGTCGGCTCGCCCCCCATCGTCAACCGAACGTCATTGTTTGCCAAATCTTGGTCAATCTGGCGGCCCCGAGAGCACAACTCCACCCAATCGGAGTCGGAAAATGGCTTGGTGATGCGCGGATGTTCGGCGATGCGGGTGACCGTCATGTCGAAATCGAACTCGACATTGGCAAAGCTCGCGAGCCCCGAAATCGGGGCGGCATTGGCGAAATGGGGGGTCGCCGCGAGCGGAATATGGCTTTCCCCGGTCAGCAATCCCGAGGTCGGATCGAGCCCAACCCAGCCGGCCCCAGGCAGGTACACCTCACACCAGGCATGGAGGTCGGTGAAGTCGTTTTCGGTGCCCGATGGGCCGTCGAGCGCTTTCAGGTCGGGCTTGAGCTGAATGAGGTATCCCGAAACGAACCGCGCAGCAAAGCCCAGATGTCTCAAGGTGTTAACCAGCAGCCACCCGGTGTCTCGGCAACTCCCCTTGGCCTTTTCCAGTGTCTCCTCTGGCGTTTGCACGCCCGGTTCGAGCCGGACGATATAGCCGATCTCGCGCTGCAGCCGCGCATTGAGTTCGACCACGAAATCGACAGTGTTCTTGGGCGTCCGGTCGATGGAAGCCAGCAGATCCTTAAACAGGGGCCCAAAGCTCGGATCGGGCTTGCTGTAAATCTCCAGATCGGGCGCAATGGCCTCGGGATAGGTAAACGGCCAGGTCCCCGCCTCGGGCTCCACGAAAAAGTCGAACGGGTTGTAAACCGTCATGTCGGCAACGAGATCGACCTCGATCTTGAGCTCGGTCACCGGCTCGGGAAAGACGTATCGCGCCTGAAAGTTACCGTAGGGGTCCTGCTGAATATTGACGAAGTGATTGGAAGGACTGACTTTTAGCGAATGGCTGAGCACCTTGGTGCGCGAATGGGGGGCGGGCTGGAGCCGGATGATCTGCGGGCCGAGAGTGACCGGTCGGTCGTATTTGTAATGCGTGAGATGATAGATCGCGGCCTTGATCGCCATAGGCAGACTCCTGATTGTTCCCACGCTCGCTCTGTAACGATAGCGGTAAAGCAAAGGCTTCCGCAATCGCGCTTTACCGGCAATGCGTTAGCCGGCATGGTCAGGGCCATCCACAAGGAGGGCTCTTATGTTGCTGCACACGCTTTTCGTCATCGCTCTGGCCGCCGAATCGATGTCCGCGGCGCTGGCGGCGGGACGGCGCAACATGGACTGGTTCGGGGTCTGCGTTCTGGGATGCGTAACGGCGCTGGGCGGAGGCACGGCGCGGGATCTACTGCTTGGTCACTACCCGCTGTTGTGGGTCGATCAGCCCGCCTATCTGCTGGTTACAACGGCCGCGGCGCTGTTCACAATTGCGGTGGCCCGGATCATGGAACGGCTCAAGCTGATCTTCCTGTTGCTCGATGCCGTGGGGCTCGTGGTGTTCACCATTTCTGGCTGCATGGTGGCCATGGAAATGGGCCAGCCGGTGCTGATCGTCATCGTGGCCGGAATCATTACAGGGTGCGTGGGGGGCGTCTTGCGTGACGTCTTGTGCAACGATGTGCCGTTGCTGTTTTCCGGCGAGCTTTACGCAACCGTATCGGCGATCACCGCCTGCGTGTTCTTTTTCGGAATACAGGCTGGATTTCCGGTCGAGCTAATGACGATAGCAGCCATGGTCTTGGGCTTTACGCTTCGGACACTGGCCATCGTCTTCAAGATCGAAATGCCGCGCTTCGTCTATGTTCCGGTGCGCGATCAGTCCTCCAAGAGGTAGCCCTGTCGGCTGGCCAGAGGCTCGGTGCCGACGATCTTCGCGATGGAATTGCCCGGCACGACGAATTTGGCGACGTTGCGCGATATGACCCGGCCCGACGTGCCCGCAAGGATCGGTGTGCGCTCGGTAAAGGCACCGGGGCCGGCAAGGGCGATGAGATCGGCGATGGGCTGTCCCTTCTCGACTTGATCGCCCAATTCGACGCGGTAGGCGAGCAGCCCTGCCTGGTCGACGCGCAGCATTTCGGTGGCGCTCAGGGGGGATGGCGCGGGGGCCGGCCCAACCTTGGGCGGTGGGCCGGCAACAAACCCTTTGGCCCGAAAGAAGCCAAGGAGTCGGGCTGCGTCGTCCTTGCCGATATCGTCGAAAACATCGGGTTGGCCGCGATATTCGAGCGTTGCGGCGCGGGCTGAAAAGGGGATGGGCTTATCAGGATGGGCCTGGCGCAGGCGCGTCCAGAGCGAGGGCCAGACTTCGTCGAACGAGCCGCCGCCCGAGTCCTCTGCGGTCAGCTGGGCAACCGAGCCCATGTGGTCGGCAAGCTCTGAGAGTTCGGCCATGGAATCGGGGGTGACGAACAGATGGACCAACGCTTCGTTGTCGCAATGGAGGTCAAGGACGTAGTCGGCGTCATAGGCTTCGGTCATCACCAGATGCCGCAATTTCTGCATGGCCGTGGTTGGCCTCTGGGTGTCGAGCCAGTCGCGCACCGCCTGGCGGATCATTGCGACATTGGCAGCTGCATCGTCGGTGAGGTTCTGGGCGACCTTTGTGGCCACGGCGGCAAAGAGATCGGGCCAGCGGCGGTTGAAATTGGTGCCCGAGCGGAAGTCGTATCGTCCCAAATGGTCTTCGAACACCCGCTGGCCCATGCCAAGCGGGTTGACCATTGGAAAAATGGAGAAGCGGGCGCTGAGTTCGCCTTTTTCGTCGGCGGACTTGAGCAGCGGCAGAAGATGGTGCAGCGCCATGATGCCCGGCTGCTCGTCGGCATGGAGCGCGGCCTGCATATAGATTTTGGTCGCCGCGTCGGCGGGGCCGATCTTGAAAACCGTCAACTCGGACGTCGTGCCGGGAGAATCGGCGTCGATGGTGTGGGTGATGCGGTCAAAGGCCATGAGAAATTACCGGATATATTTGGGACCGAAGCGCAGGCGCGGACGGGAGGTGGCGCGCTCTTTGGGCATGTGGCGCATCATGCGTTCATAAACGCGCCCGAAGACAAAGAAAATGACCATGGTAACGGCGAGAAACCATAGAGCAGCGACCGAAAAATGGAGGAAGGCGTTGTAGTCGCGCTCAAACAGGTTTTGCGCTGTGTTGAGGATATCACGCTGGGCATTGATGACCGGCAGGGTGAAATAGACAAGCGCGGTCGAGTGGAAAAGAAACACGACTTCGTTTGTGTAGGCAGGCCAGGCAATGCGGATCGTGTTGGGCCATGTGACGGTCCTGAACACCTGAAAGGGGGTCATGCCGTAAGCGCGGGCGGCTTCGATTTCGCCGCGGGGAACCGTGCGCAGGGCGCCGTAGATGATTTCGGCGCTGTAGGCGGCGGTGTTCATCACCAGGGCGAGCGGGCCGATGAAAAGCGGGTTCATCATCAGCCACGCAATGCCCAATGGGCGCCACCAGACAGCGTTGAGCGCCAGCATGATGGAATAGAACATGAAGAACTGGATAAACAGCGGCGAGCCGCGAAAAGCATAGATATAGGCCGAGCACAGGCGCCGGACGATGGGGTTTTTCGAATTCTTGCCGAGCGCGAGCAGCACCGCAAAGACAAAGCCGATGGGCAGGGAAGCGGCCGCAAAATAGATGTTGAACAGTGCCGGTCCGGCGTAGAGCGGGATTTCGGCGAGCAGTGTTTCGATCAGGTCCATCGCCTAGCCCTCCACCGGCATGCCGCGCCGGGCCCAGGTCGTGAGCCGCGAAAAGCCCTTTTCCGAAAGCAGGGTGATGAGGATGTAAAAGACAAACAGCGCAATGAAATAGGCCCAGCGCCAATCGCCGTGCACAAGGCCTGCCTGAGGCAGGAAGTTGGGAGAACCCAATTGCCCCGCCCACCAGACGATATCGGCGATCTGGAGCAGGGAAAGGAGCGATGTGGCCTTGATGAGCAGCAGCCAGACATTGGAAAGGCCGGGCAGGGCATAGACCCACATCTGGCGGATATGGATGCGCGTCAAGACCTGAAAATCGCTCATGCCGTAGGCGCGCGCGGCTTCGAGTTGGCCCTGGGGCACCGCGCGCATGGCGCCGTGGATGACGTTGGCTGTAAAGGCGCCAAAGATGATGCCCAGCGATACGCAGGCCAGGACAAGGTATTCATTGGTCGAGAGCAGCCAGTTCGCTTCGCCGCAGGGCGGCCAGTTGGCCTGCGTGGCGGCAATCGTGTCCGGGGTGCAGACCTGCATGGCCCAGACCCATTCCACACCCTGTTCGAACGCCAGCGGGAAAAACAGGAAGAACAGCACGTCGGGAACGCCGCGCACCATGCTGACATAGATCGTGCCGATGGCCCGCAGGGCCGTGAAGCGCGAGGCCTTTGCCATGGCGCCCAAAAGCCCGAAGACAAGCGCAAGGCAGCCGCCGAAGACGGCAGCCATGATGGTGAAGCGGAAACTGGCGTACCAGTTGAGGTGCTTGCCGTTTGTCAGATAGCCAAGCCAGAAGGCGATATCTTCGCCTACCAGATCGAAAAGCCAGAAGGCGTCAGCGTCCACGCGCGTGCCCCTTGCGTGAGATGCCCGGCGAATGTCCCAGTCGGACGCCCGCCGGGCACAGGTTTGCGATTATTCCGTGTAGAACGGACCCGCGCCGTCGAACCATTCGGCGATCAGCGCATCGACGGTGCCATCGGCCTTGAGCGCCGTGAGGGCTTCGTCAAGCGTTGCGAGCAGCTCGGTATCTTCCTTGCGCACACCACCGCCGACGCCGCCGCCGATCATGACATCGGGGCCGAACATTTCCAGCGCGCCGCCGGAATTGGCGACGACCGGATCGAGCGAGGAGCCGTCAGCGAGGACCACATCGACATTGCCGGCGGCCAGATCGGCGATCGACTGATCGAAGGTGGCAAACGAGACGATGGTGTTATCGGCGGCAAAGTTTTCCTCGGCATAGGCTGCCTGGATGGTGTTGCCCTGAACGCCGATGCGCAGACCCGAGGGGCTTTCGATATCGATGCCCGCACCGGTTGCGGCGATGTAGTTGGAGGGATCGGGCGGGAAATAGTCCTGGGTGAAATTGATGGTCTCAAGCCGCTCGTCGGTAATCGACATGCCGGCCATGATGACATCATAGTTGCCCGCGACCAGGTTGGGGATGATGGGGTCCCATTCGCTCTGCACGAATTCGCAGGTCATGCCAGTCTGTTCGCAGATGGCGTTGCCCAGATCGATTTCAAATCCGTCCAGGTCGCCCGCGTCGTTGACGAAGTTCCACGGCGCATAGGCGCCTTCGGTGCCGATGCGCAGGGTTTCCTGGGCATTGGCCGCTGTCGAAAGTGCTGCCAGAGCGAGCGTGGCGAGTATCACCTTTTTCATTGCTGAAGTTCCCTTTGTTGGTTGGTGAAGCGACCGGGTCCCTTGTTGCATGATGGTTGCCGCCCCGGTCAGGCGTGACCGGCGGCGCCTAAGAACTGGCGCAGCCTGTCGGATTTGGTGGCGCCGAAGACTTCATCGACAGTGCCCTGTTCCTCGATCTTGCCCAGATGGAGAAAGACGACCCTGTCGGAGACTTCGCGCGCAAATTTCATGTCATGGGTGACAAGGATCATGGTGCGACCCTCGTCGGCCAGCATCTTGATGACGCCCAGCACCTCGACCTCGAGCTCGGGATCGAGCGCCGATGTGGGCTCGTCGAAAAGCATGATCCGGGGATTGATGCAGAGGGCGCGTGCAATGGCCGCGCGCTGCTGCTGGCCGCCGGAAAGCTGGGCTGGAAAGGCATCGACCTTGGCCGAAATCCCAACCTTTTCGAGCAGGGCGAGCGCCTGTTCGCGCACTTCGGCCTTGTCGCGTCTTTGCACAAGGAGCGGTGCTTCCATGACGTTTTCCAGGATCGTCATGTGCGACCACAGATTGAAGGACTGGAAGACCATGCCCAGCTTGGAGCGGATACGGCGCAGCTGCAGGGGATCGGTAGGGTGACGGTCGGGCCCTTCGGCCGAAAGCGAAACATGCTCGCCGTCGATTGTGACGTCGCCCTGATTGGGGATTTCGAGCATGTTGATACAGCGCAAGAGGGTTGATTTGCCCGATCCCGACGACCCGATCAGCGAGACGACATCCCCGGCCCTGGCATCGAGTGAAACGCCCTTGAGGACTTCGAGACTGCCAAAGGACTTGTGGAGGTCCGTGATCTCCAGAATTTGCGCCATTCGGTACGGGTTTGCCCCTGTTGGTTTTGCCGAGTCTGTGCAGACGCCCTTTGCCCAAAAGAAAGCGTTCACGGCGACAGGAAAACAGAAAGCGCTACGATTCAAAAGCGAAAACGACAGTTTCGTGTAGCTTTTTCTACCAAACGGTAAAAAACGGGCGCGCCATGATAACCGTTTGGATACCAGTCCGCCAAGTTGACTTCGGCCCTCAACATGGCCGGTGATAGGGTTCGGTTCGACGCAAACCAGATTCGCTGGCACATGGGTTTCGATTACAATTCGCTTCTGATGGCATCGGGTGCAGCGGGGGTTGCGCTCTGTTTCACGCTGATGAGTTCGTGGCTGCGTGAACGGGGATCGACATTTCTCCTCACCTGGGCGGCGTGCATTGCCATCATCATTGCGGCGATCGTCGTCTTCTCTGTTTTCCACAGCACGGTAAACGTGTGGCATTCGATGCTTGCCGGGGTGCTTCTGACCTCGGCCTTCGCGATCAGTTATGGCGGGTTCACTCAATTCAGCACCGGCCGGTTTGAAACGGGAAGGGTGGTGGTTCTTGCGCTCATCAGTGCGGCACCGATCGCTGTAAGCGCCGCCCTTGGCCTTGACGGATTGAGCTTTCTTTTCATCAACCTGATGAGCGCGTTGCTTTTGGGTTTTTGCGGCCATCAGTATTGGACGGCGCGGGCCGAATCGCCTGGGCCGATCACCGCCATTGCCGCACTGCACGCGATGCTGGCCGTATCCTATGTGTTCTGCGTCTTCGCAATTGCGGTCGAAACGCCGCTCTACCTGCATGGGCAGGTGCCCGACAATTGGGCCGAAGCGCTCAATCTGATGGTTTCGGTTATCGCTCTGACCGGGATCGGCGGGCTTTTCGTAACCGTGCATCAGGAACGGATCAGCCGCAGGCACCGGCACGCCTCGCTGATCGATCCGCTGACGGGGTTGAGCAATCGGCGCGCACTCTTTGAAAGATTTCCCGAAGGGCAAGTGCCGCAGGGCGCCGGATTGATCGTTTTCGACCTCGACGATTTCAAGGGGCTCAACGACCGCCACGGGCATGGGTTCGGCGATATGGTGTTGCGCGGCTTTGCCCGCATTCTCGAGGACAATTGCCGCGGCGAGGACATGGCCGTGCGACTGGGCGGAGAGGAATTCGTTCTGGTGCTGCCCGAGAGTTCGGCCAGCCACGCGCTCGCCCTGGCCGAGCGCATCCGCAGCGCAATGGGACGGTCGACCCACGCCATCGACGGTGAGCCTGTGATCTGTACGGTCAGTGCCGGCGTTGCCGTCGCCGAAAAGCCGGGGCTGAGTCTGGATACGTTGATCCGCAAGGCGGACAATGCGCTCTATCTCTCCAAGCGGTCGGGACGCAATCGGGTATCCCAGACCACCTCGTCAGCGGCCTGAAGACCTCATTGCGCCGGGCCGGTTTGCACCGGCGCGTCGTCGCGTCCACCCCATTCGGTCCAGGACCCGTCATAGAGCGCCACTTTTTCGGCGCCGATGGTGTCGAGCGCCAGCGCCAAGACAGCCGCGGTGACACCCGATCCGCACGAGGTGATGACCGGCTTTTGCGGATCGATACCGGCAGCCCGAATGGCCGCTTCCAGTTCGTCGCGGGGCTTGAGGGTGCCATCGGCAATGAGGGTATCGAAGGGGAGGTTGCGGCTGTGTGGGATATGGCCCGATTTGAGCCCGGCACGCGGCTCGGGCGTGTCGCCGGCAAAGCGGGCAGCGCCACGGGCGTCGAGTATCTGCTGGCCCGATTGGCTGGCGGCGAGAACCTCTTGGAAGCTCGCGACGGCGTCGTCATCGCGTTTTGCGTCAAATGTTGCCGGTGGGGCGACCGAATCGCCGGTGTCGAGCGGACGATTTTCGGCTCGCCATCTCGGCCCGCCGCCCTCGAGAATTTTGACATCCCGGGCACCCATGACCGTGAAGGTCCACCAGGCGCGTGGGGCTGAAAACAGGCCCGCCTCGTCATAAACGACAAGGGTTTTATCCGAGGCGATACCCAGCGCACCGGCCATCGCGGAGAACGTTTCCGCGTCCGGCAGCATGTGGGGCAGGCCCGAGGCGATGTCGGCGTTCTTGTCGAGATCGAAAAAGATCGCGCCGGGGACATGTCCGGCCACATATTCCGCATGGGCGTTGCGCCCGGAATTGGGCATGTGCCAGGACGCATCGATCACCTGAATATCGGGGTCGTCGAGGTGATCTGCGAGCCATTGGGTCGTGACGAAACGGGACATCAATTTCTCCTTAGGGCAGGCGCGCAATGCGGTCGGTCAGAAGCGTATAGAACGCGTCGGAATCGCCGGATCGGATGAAGGTGGCGTTGCGTGGGCGATCGGTGACGTGCCAGTAGTCGGCGACGGTCATGCCGCGCGTCAAGGGACTGCCGCATTCGATCTCGACGTTGCACAGCCGGCCCGAAAACATGTCCGGGGCAATCATATAGGCCGTGACGCAGGGGTCGTGGAGCGGCGCGCCGGGCCAGCCGTATTTCTCCAGATCGAAGCGCTCGGAAAAACCAAGCATTGCGGCCACCGCGTCGCCGGATCGGTTGCCGATGGCCCTGAAGGCTTCGATCCGTTCGGGGGTGCCGATCATCTGGTGGGTGACATCGAGCGGTATCATGGTGATCGGGGCGCCGCATTTGAGCACTGTCTGGGCAGCTTCGGGATCGACATAGATATTGAATTCGGCGGCCGGGGTTATGTTGCCGACCTCGAAATAGGCGCCGCCCATCAAAACGATTTCCGCGATGCGGGCTGCGATATCGGGGGCCTTGACCAGCGCCATTGCAATATTGGTCAGCGGGCCGAGCGCGCACAGGGTGATGGTTTTTTCCGGCTCGCGGCGGATCGTATCGATGATGAAATCGACCCCGTGCTTGGTTTCGAGCCGAAGCTTGGGTTCGGGCAGGTCGGGGCCATCGAGACCGGTCTGGCCGTGGACATGTTCGGCCGTGATCAACTCGCGCATGAAGGGGCGTGCGCAGCCGGCATAAACGGGAACGTCACGCCGCCCGGAGAGTTCGACCACCTTGAGGGCGTTCTTGGCATTCTGGGCGAGGCCCACATTGCCCGCCACGGCCACGATTCCGAGCGTTTCGATCTCCTCAGGACTGGCAAGCGCCAGAAGGATTGCGACGGCGTCGTCCTGGCCGGGGTCGGTATCGATGATGATCTTGCGTGCCAATGGAAGGCCTCCGTATCGTTTGCGGCGCGATCCTAGTGATGGTGTGGGAAAAGGGAAGGGGGACCATGTGGCCCTTAAACATGAAATGCGCAGTCAGCTTTTCTTGACATAGTTTAGAATTGTTATAATCTTTGACCTCGACGCACGAAGCGATAATGTGCGTTGTGTTCAAGATTCCCCGGCGCTTTGGCGCTTCAATGACAGGGCATGACCGATGAGACTGACCCGACAGACAAGCTATGCCGTTCGGACGCTGATGTATTGCGCCATCAACGCGCCCGATCTTTCGCGCGTGGCCGATATCGCCAAGGCCTACGGGATTTCGGAATTGTTTCTGTTCAAGCTCATCAAGCCCCTTGTCGAAAACGACATCCTCGAGACCGTGCGGGGCCGGCATGGTGGTGTACGCCTTGCGCGTCCTGCTGCCGACATCACGTTGCTTGACGTCATTTCCCTGACCGAAGAAAATTTTGCCCTGGCTGAATGTTTCGAAGGTGGGGAAACCAGTTGTCCGCTGGTCGGTGGATGCGAACTCAATGGCGCCCTGCACGAGGCGCTCGAAGCGTTCTTTGCCGTTCTGCGCTCCTACACGATCGCCGATCTCACCGACAAGCGCCGCGCCATGCGCTCGCGTCTGGGCATCGAGATGTTGGGCCTGGAACTGAATTAACCATTTTTCTCGCAGGCCGCCTTTGCAGGCAGAAAATTTCCAAGCTGTAAAAATATGATCTTTACAGTCATGTTTTGATGCGCTAGATACGGTCCTGCAGGAGTGAGGCCTGCCCCTTGACCCTGTATGCGGAGCGCCAAAGCCGCATACAGGGTCTTTTTCATGTCATCTCGGAGTGTGGTTGCCGGAGACCAGCTCAGCGTTTGTTGTGCGGTGTCAGCCCGTGCAGGAACAACTGGTCGAGAAAGCGCGCGGCATCCTCGAATCGTCCCTCGCCGCCGCGTTCGCGGCCGAGGACGGCTTTCACCTGGATATCGAAATCGGCGTAGTGCTGGGTGGTGGCCCAGATGGAAAAGATCAGGTGATAGGGGTCGGCCTTGGCGATCTTGCCTTCGGCCATCCAGCCTTTGATGATCTTGACCTTCTCATCGACGAGGTCTTTGAGGTCGGTGTGCAGGATGTCGTAAAATCCCGGCGCGCCGCGCAGCATTTCATTGGCGAACAGGCGGCTCTCGCGGGGAAAATCGCGGCTCATCTCCAGCTTGCGGCGAATATAGGACTGGATCTCGGGCAGGGGGTCGCCCTTGGGGTCCATTTCCCGCAACGGTTCGAGCCAGGTGTCGAGGATGCGCGCCAGCAGCGGGGCGTGGATGTCTTCCTTGGATTTGAAATAATAGAGCAGATTGGGCTTGCTCATGCCCGCCGCCTCGGCAATCTGGTCGATGGTCGAGCCGCGGAAACCGAACTGGGAAAAGACGTCGAGCGCGGCCTCGAGGATGACTTCCTGCTTTTCGCGCTGGATCCGGGTTATGGGCCGCGGCGTCTCTGCATCGGTGGTCATTTTCGGCTGCTGCCTCCCATAAAGAATCCCGGAGCCGGAATCCCGAACCGGTCCGGGGCCATTTCCATAACCCAAGCGGGTCTGGAAATTATACCCCTTGAACCTTGCATTGAGAGTGCTAGAATTTTTCCAATCGGTCAAAAAAATTCTGACCGAAATCAACAGCCGGCCGCCGGAAATATCCCGGAAGCGTCGGAGAGGGAACATTCATGTCGCAGGGCGCTCCGTCCATCCCCAATGATCTCAATGCCTTCTGGATGCCGTTCACGGCCAACCGGCAGTTCAAGAAAAGCCCGCGCATGTTCGTGGGCGCCAGGGACATGCACTATAGAACCGCCGATGGGCGGGACGTGCTCGACGGCACCGCTGGCCTTTGGTGCGTCAACGCCGGTCACTGCCGGCCGCTGATCACCGAGGCCATCGCCAACCAGGCGGCCGAACTCGACTATGCGCCGGCCTTCCAGATGGGCCATCCCAAGGCGTTCGAGCTTGCCAACAGGCTGGTCGATCTGGCGCCCGACGGGCTCGACCATGTGCTGTTCACCAATTCGGGGTCCGAATCGGTTGAAACGGCGCTCAAGGTCGCGCTGGCCTATCAGAAGTCTATCGGGCAGGGCTCGCGCACACGGCTGATCGGGCGGGAACGCGGCTATCACGGGGTCAATTTCGGCGGCATTTCGGTGGGCGGGATCGTTGCCAACCGCAAGATGTTCGGCACGCTTCTGACCGGCGTCGATCATCTGCCTCATACACATTTGCCGGCAAAGAACGCCTTTTCGCGCGGTGAGCCCCAGCACGGGGTGGAACTGGCCGAGGAACTGGAGCGCATCGTTACGCTCCATGACGCTTCGACGATCGCTGCAGTGATCGTCGAGCCGGTGGCGGGGTCTACGGGGGTTCTGATCCCGCCACCGGGGTATCTCAAGCGCCTGCGCGAAATCTGCGACAAGCACGGCATATTGCTGATCTTTGATGAGGTCATCACCGGATACGGACGGCTGGGCACGCCGTTCGGTGCCGATTATTTCGGTGTAACTCCCGATATCATGGTCACCGCCAAGGGGCTGACCAATGGCGTCATTCCCATGGGCGCGGTGTTCACGTCGTCGAAAATCCACGACGCATTCATGACCGGGCCCGAGCACCTGATCGAATTTTTCCACGGCTATACCTATTCGGGCAATCCGATCGCCTCGGCGGCGGGGCTGGCGACGCTGGAGACCTACAAGCAGGAAGGCTTGCTGACCCGGGGCACTGAGCTTGGACCCTATTTCGAGGATGCGCTGCATTCGCTTAAGGGTGCCCCGCATGTGATCGACGTGCGCAATATCGGGCTGGTCGGGGCGATCGAACTCGAACCGATTGCCGGCGAGCCGACAAAACGCGCGTTCTCGGCTTTCGTGAAGGCCTTCGAAAAAGGCGTTCTGATCCGCACGACGGGCGATATCATCGCGCTTTCGCCGCCGCTGATCGTGGAAAAGCAACACATCGACCAAATCGTCGATACCATTCGCACGGTCCTCGGGGAGGTGGATTGAGCTATGCAGACCATTGAAAACGCCATAGGCGGCAAACGTGTCGCGTCGTCCTCGACGCGCAAGTCGGCTGTCTATAATCCGGCCACCGGCGAGCAGATTGCAGAACTGCCGCTGTCGACAAATGCCGAGATCGATCAGGCCGTGGCATCGGCAAAAGCAGCGCAACCGGCCTGGGGCGCCACGCCGCCGCTCAAGCGGGCACGGGTGATGTTCAAGTTCAAGGAGCTGCTCGACAAACACGCCGCCGATCTGGCGCGGGAAATCTCGCGTGAGCATGGCAAGACCCATGACGATGCGCTTGGCGAAGTGCAGCGTGGCATCGAGTGTGTCGAATATGCCTGCGGCATCCCCGAGCTCTTGAAAGGCACGTTCACCCGCAATGTCGGCCCGGCCATCGATGCCTATGCCGACCGCCAGCCGCTGGGCGTTGTTGCGGGAATCACCCCATTCAACTTTCCGGCCATGGTGCCGATGTGGATGTATCCTTCGGCCATCGCCTGCGGCAACGCTTTCATATTGAAACCCTCCGAGCGCGATCCGTCGGCGCCGATGCTGGCCTGGGATTTGTTCATGGAAGCTGGGCTTCCCGAAGGCGTGCTCAATATCGTCCATGGCGACAAGGAAGCCGTCGATCACATTCTCGATCATCCCGATATCAAGGCGGTGAGCTTTGTCGGCTCCACCCCGATCGCCGAATATGTCTATCAGCGTGGCACGAAAGCCGGAAAGCGCGTTCAGGCGCTGGGCGGCGCGAAAAACCACATGGTGATCCTCCCCGACGCGGATCTGGACCAGGCAGCCGATGCTTTGATGGGTGCCGGGTACGGATCCGCTGGGGAGCGCTGCATGGCGATTTCGGTCGCCGTTCCTGTGGGCGAAAAGACAGCAGACGCGCTGATCGAAAAGCTGAAACCACGCGTGGAAAGCCTCAAGATCGGCCCGGCGATTGACAAGGACGCCGAGATGGGCCCGCTGGTGACCGCGATGCATCGCGACAAGGTGGTGGGCTATATCGACACGGGGGTCGCCGAAGGCGCCGAGCTTGTGGTCGATGGACGCGGATTCAAGCTGCAGGGCTATGAAGACGGATATTATGTCGGTGGTACGCTGTTCGATCGCGTGACGCCGGAAATGACCATCTACAAAGAGGAGATTTTCGGCCCCGTCCTCTCCGTCGTCCGCGCGCCCGATTATGGCGATGCGGTCAGGATGATCAACGAACACGAATACGGAAACGGCGTTGCGATCTTCACCCGCGACGGCGACGCGGCGCGCGATTTTGCCGACTGCATCGAGGTCGGCATGGTTGGCGTCAACGTCCCCATCCCCGTGCCGGTGGCCTATCATTCGTTCGGGGGCTGGAAGCGGTCCCTGTTCGGGGATCACTCGATCTACGGGCCGGAAGGCGTGCACTTCTATACGCGGCTGAAAACGGTCACGACGCGCTGGCCGGCCGGCATCAAGTCAGGCGCGCAATTTACATTTCCAACCCTCTGATATTTCAAAGACGGGAGCAAAGAGCATGGCGACACTCGGAGACAATCTAAAAGTCAACGGCGACAGGCTCTGGGACTCCATAATGGAAATGGCCAGGATCGGCCCGGGCGTGGCTGGCGGCAACAATCGTCAGACGCTGACCGATGCCGATAAGGTTGGGCGCGAGCTGTTTCAGCGCTGGTGCGACGAGGCGGGGCTCGAAATGGGCGTCGACAAGATGGGCACCATGTTTGCGCGCCGCGAGGGCACCGACCCTGACGCGCTGCCGGTCTATGTCGGCAGCCACCTCGATACCCAGCCGACGGGCGGGAAATATGATGGCGTCCTTGGTGTTTTGGGCGGGCTGGAATTGATCCGCACGCTCAACGATCTCGATATCAAGACGAAACATCCCATCGTCGTCACCAATTGGACCAATGAAGAGGGCACCCGCTTTGCTCCCGCCATGCTGGCTTCAGGCGTGTTTGCGGGCGTGCATGAGCTCGATTGGGCCTATGACCGGGTCGATGCCAAGGGGCTCAAATTCGGCGATGAACTCAAGCGCATCGGCTGGGTCGGCGACGAAGAGGTCGGCACGCGCAAGATGAAGGCGTTTTTCGAGCTTCATATCGAGCAGGGCCCGATCCTTGAAGCCGAAGGCAAGGATATCGGTGTCGTCACCCACGGGCAGGGGCTCTGGTGGTTGCAGGTGACGCTGACCGGCAAGGATGCCCATACCGGATCGACCCCCATGCCGATGCGCAAGAATGCCGGACTGGGCATGGCCCGGATGACCGAACTGGTTCACCAGATCGCCATGAGCCATCAGCCCGAAGCGGTGGGCGCCATCGGCCATTGCGATGTCTATCCCAATTCGCGCAACGTCATTCCCGGCAAGGTGGTGTTCACTATCGATTTCCGCACGCCGCATCAGGAGGTGCTCGACGCGATGAAGGCGCGGTTCGAGGCCGAAGCGCCCAAGATCGCCGAAGAGTTGGGTTTGGGTATGGAGATCGAGGTGGCCGGTCATTTCGATCCCGTCACTTTCGATGAGGGCTGCGTCACCGCCGTCCGCAACGCCGCCGAACGGCTCGGCTATTCGCACCGCGATATCGTCTCGGGCGCCGGGCACGACGCGTGCTGGATCAACAAGCTCTATCCGACCGCCATGGTCATGTGTCCATGCGTGGACGGGCTGAGCCACAACGAGGCCGAGGACATTTCAAAGGAATGGGCCACCGCCGGCGCCGACGTGCTGATGCATGCGGTGGTCGAGACGGCGGAGATCGTCGCCTAGCCGGACAGAACAAAGCCCTGGTGTGCGCACGGCAAATGCGCGCCCGAGGCCGATCAGACAAGGGGAAACATCATGAGCACAGTCATCAAGAACGGCACAATCGTCACCGCCGATCTGACCTATAAGGCCGATATCAAAATCGAGGGCGAGACCATCGTCGAGATCGGGCCGGACCTTTCCGGCGATAGCGTGCTCGATGCCTCGGGGTGCTATGTGATGCCCGGCGGTATCGATCCGCATGTGCATTTGGAAATGCCCTTTATGGGCACCTATTCAACTGACGATTTCGAGTCCGGCACGCGCGCCGCACTGGCGGGCGGGACCACGATGGTTGTCGATTTCTGCCTGCCCAGCCCCGGCCAGTCGCTGCTCGAAGCGCTGCAGCGTTGGGACAACAAGTCGGGTCGCGCCCATTGCGATTATTCCTATCACATGGCGATCACCTGGTGGAGCGAGCAGGTGTTTGATGAGATGGAAACCGTCGTTAAGGAAAAGGGCATCAACACCTTCAAGCATTTCATGGCGTACAAGGGCGCGCTGATGGTGCAGGATGACGAGATGTATGCCTCGTTCCAGCGTTGCGCCGAGCTTGGCGCCATGCCCCTGGTGCATGCGGAAAACGGCGATGTGGTCGCCGATCTCTCGGCCCGGCTGCTGGCCGAAGGCAATAACGGGCCCGAGGGCCATGCCTATTCACGTCCGCCGCAGGTCGAGGGCGAAGCCACCAATCGGGCGATCATGATTGCCGACATGGCCGGGGTGCCGCTCTATGTGGTTCACACGAGTTGCGAGGAAAGCCACGAGGCGATCCGCAGGGCGCGTCAGCAGGGCAAGCGGGTCTATGGCGAACCCCTGATCCAGCATCTGACCCTCGATGACTCCGAGTATTTCGACAAGGATTGGGACCACGCCGCCCGACGTGTCATGAGCCCGCCATTCCGCAACAAGACCCACCAGGATTCGCTGTGGGCCGGGCTGCAGTCGGGCTCGCTGCAGGTCGTCGCCACCGATCATTGCGCCTTTACCACCGAGCAGAAGCGCACCGGGGTCGGTGATTTTACCAAGATCCCCAACGGCACGGGCGGGCTCGAAGATCGCATGCCGATGCTGTGGACCTATGGGGTGTCGACAGGGCGGCTGACCATGAACGAATTCGTCGCCGTCACCTCGACCAACATCGCCAAGATATTGAACGTCTATCCCAAAAAGGGCGCCATTCTTGTCGGTGCGGATGCCGATATCGTTGTGTGGGACCCCGAAAAGGAAAAGACCATTTCGGCCAAATCCCAGCAATCGGCCATCGACTACAACGTCTTTGAGGGCAAACACGTCAAGGGCCTGCCGCGCTACACGCTGACGCGGGGCCGGGTCGCCGTGGAAGATGGGGTGATTCAACCCAAGGAAGGGCACGGCCAGTTCGTGCCGCGCGAGCCGTTCCAGGCTGTGAACAAGGCGCTTTCGCAGTGGAAAGAACTGACCGCACCGCGCAAGGTGGAGCGGAGTGGCATACCAGCGAGCGGGGTTTAGGAAAGATGCAAGCAGGAGGCCCAAATGTGTGCCCCACCAGAGATTGTCGAGGCGGTCGTGGTAGACAGATAGAGTTTGAGCCTACTGAGCAATCCGAAGTTCCACCAGAAGTCCGCCGTGTACCGGAAGGATTGAGTATCTGCGGCTATTGCGGATGCGTATATAATCGGCAAACGAGGAAACAGTACGGGTTCTTGGATAACGGCATCATCGGTGCGGGCTGGCATGGAGCAACTGCCTCATGAGTAGTTCCGTTGTATCGGCCGAGGCGCTCGGGCTGACATTCGCAACCGCGGACGGGCCGGTACACGCGCTTTCGGACGTCAATCTGTCCATTTCAAAGGGAGAATTCGTTTCGTTCATCGGGCCGTCGGGGTGTGGCAAGACGACGTTCCTTCGCGTCATCGCCGATCTCGAACAGCCGACAGCGGGCACGATCACCGTCAATGGCCACAGTCCCGAACAGGCGCGCAAGGATCGGTCGTACGGCTATGTCTTTCAGGCCGCCGCGCTTTATCCGTGGCGGACCATCGAGCGCAATGTGGGGCTGCCGCTTGAGATCATGGGCTATTCGAAGGCCGATCAGCAAAAGCGCATCGCGCGCACGCTCGAGATGGTCAATCTTTCAGGGTTCGAGCAGAAATTTCCCTGGCAGCTTTCGGGCGGCATGCAGCAACGGGCCTCGATAGCCCGCGCGCTGGCCTTCGATGCCGATCTGCTGTTGATGGACGAACCGTTCGGGGCGCTCGACGAGATCGTGCGCGATCATCTCAACGAACAGCTTCTCGAGCTTTGGGCCAAGACCAACAAGACAATCTGTTTTGTCACCCACTCGATCCCCGAAGCGGTTTACCTCTCGACCAAGATCGTGGTGATGAGCCCGCGTCCGGGCCGGGTGACCGATATTATCGAAAGCACCCTTCCCAAAGAGCGCCCGCTCGACATCCGCGAGACCCCGGAATTCCTCGAAATTGCCGCCCGGGTCCGCGAAGGGCTGCGGGCTGGGCACTCCTATGATGAGTAGTGCGCGCCACAGCATCGTGCCGGTCGCGACGGTGGTGCTCGCCGTCATCGCCATCTGGTATGTCGCGGCCATCATGCTCAACCTGCCCTGGCAACAGGGCGTTTATGCGCGGGGCGACGGCGTTGCGGTCGGGCCGCTACAGTTTCTGAGCGATATCTACTCCCAGCAGCGCCCTGTGCTGCCGGCGCCCCATCAGGTGGCCGTCGAATTTTACAACTCGGTGTTCAATGCCAACCCTTCCACCCCGCGCAGCCTGATCTTTCACGCCTGGATCACCCTTTCGGCGACCGGGCTGGGGTTCATCTTCGGCACGCTGCTGGGGATCGGGCTGGCAGTGCTGATCGTTCACAACCGGGCGATGGACCGCTCGCTGATGCCCTGGATCATCGCCAGCCAGACCATCCCCATTCTTGCCATTGCGCCAATGGTGGTGGTGGTGCTCAATTCTGTGGGGCTGACCGGGCTGATCCCCAAGGCGCTGATTTCGACCTATCTTTCGTTCTTCCCCGTCGTCGTGGGCATGGTCAAAGGCTTTCGCAGCCCCGAAGCGATCCATCTCGATCTGATGCGCACCTATAACGCCTCGGGCAATCAGGTGTTCTGGAAGCTGCGCTGGCCGGCGGCCATCCCCTATCTTTTCACCTCGATGAAGGTGGGCGTTGCCGCCTCGCTGGTTGGCGCCATCGTTGGCGAATTGCCGACGGGGGCTGCGGGCGGGCTCGGTTCGCGACTGC
>TARA_R110002051_G_scaffold308719_1_pt1 | contig 23177 bp, 22 predicted proteins | sample TARA_R110002051 | Tara Oceans TARA_R110002051 (sample SAMEA4397023) | marine metagenome | biome: Polar Biome; feature: [MES] marine water layer (ENVO:01000295) within the mesopelagic zone...; material: water (ENVO:00002006), including particulate matter (ENVO:01000060) such...
GAACGGCTGGGCGCGCAGGTGGAGGCCAGCGCCGAGACGCTGGCCGAGCAGGGTCCCGAACCGATCCAGGTGGTCATAGCCGATAACGGCATGGGGTCGCTCGAAACAGCTCAGACGGTGTTTTTCTCGATCATCGGTCCGCTGGCGTCGGTCCTGATCGTTACGATCTTTCTCATATTCCTGTTGCTTGAGCGCGAGGAGTTGCGCGACCGGTTTCTCAAGCTGGCCAGTCGCGGCGATCTGCGCGCCAGCACCGAGGCCATGAACGAAGCCAGCGCCCGCGTTGGCCGCTATCTTCTGGCTCAGGCGACAATCAGCGCCGGTTATGGGACGCTCTTCGGGGCGGGTCTTTTTGTGCTTGGCGTCCCCAACGCGGTCCTTTGGGGTCTGTTGGCGAGCGTATTTCGCTATATCCCGTTCGTGGGTACGCTGATGATTGCAACCATTCCGATCCTGTTGGCGGTGGCTGTCGATCCGGGCTGGACGATGCTGTTCGGGGTCATCGGGCTCTACCTGGTGCTCGAAGTGGTGTCCAACAACATTGTCGAACCGCGGCTTTATGGCACCTCGACGGGGCTGACCCCGCTTGCGGTGCTGGTCGCCGCAATGTTCTGGGCCACGCTGTGGGGCCCGATCGGGCTGATTGTCTCCATGCCGCTGACGGTGTGTATCGTGGTCATGGCGCGCTATGTGCCCGGTCTGGGCTTTATCGAAACCATACTGGGCAGCGCGCCGGTGCTGCTGCCCCAGGAGCGGTTTTATCAAAGGCTGATCTCGGGCAATGTCGAAGAAGCGACCGACCTTGCCGACCGCGAAATCGAAAAGGATGGAATTGCGGCGTTTTACGACGATATCGCCGTGCCGGCCCTGCGGCTGGCCGAAGCCGATATCGCGGGCGATCTCGCCGATCCCTCCCATCGCCATCGTGTGGTGGAGACCCTTTCCGAGGTGCTTGACGATATTGCCGAAACCGTGCCCGACAACGGGGAGGATGGTGCGCGTATCCGGGTGTTCGGAGGCAAGACCGAGCTCGATCAGGCCATGGCGCTCATGGTCGCCGAACGGGTGCGGGCGCGTGGCTTTTCGGCTCAGGTGATGGCACCGGTGGCGTTGCGCAAGGAGGGCATCGCCCAGATCGACCTGTCGCAGACCGAGGTGGCATGCCTTTGCTATCTTGGGCAGAAACCTGACGTGTATGCGCGCTATGCGGCCCGCCGCCTCAAGCGTATCAAGCCGGAAATGGTCGTGGTCGCCGGTTATTTCCATCCCGAATACAATGGCGGACGGGGAGAAGGCACCACCGACGAGATCGATGTGGTGGCCCATTCGATTGCGCTGGCCGAGCATGCAATCGCTCTTGCGCTGGGGGGACACGGTATGGTGGCCCAAGACGATCCCGATGCGGTCCCGCAATTGCGCCTTTCGGCCCGGGCCATTTCGGCACAGGCTGCCGCAGACCCAGACATTTCACGATCGCTGCGGCGGCTGGCGCGGTCGGCCAACACGACGGTGGCGATGGTGACCATCGTGCCTCTTATCGATTCAGGCGGCGACGGTTCCAACAAAAGCCATTCCGAACATCTGGCCCACGAAGTGCTCAAGAAGTCGGGAACGCTGATTATCGAAGATCTGCAACACTCGCCCTACGCCCATCTGCGGACTGTCGTGGAAAGCGGAGTGAGGGCTTATGGGGGCGTCCCGGTTCCGCTCGAAGACGGACAGTTGGGCGCGGTGCTGGCAATTTTCGATCAGGCGCCCAGCCTCTACGATGAGGCGCAAATCGCTTTGCTCGAAAAGGCCGTCCTCCCGCTAGCCGCAGAGATCAGGGACCTCTTGCTGCGACGCGAGGCCGAGGAAGACGAAGCCGTCGCTTAGCGGGCTCCAGGACCTCGTCTTAACACCTGTGCAACCCGGATCGGCTCTAACCTCGTGTTTTGTCGCGTGTCCGAACCGCAAAACCGTTTCGATCCCCGATCGGGTCGAGGACATGCTCCATTTCCGAAGAATGCTTTAGTGAGCGTGGCCGTCGTCGAAATCCTCGCTGCCCGTCTGCCAGTACCCGGCGGCCTTGATCCAGTCGGGGTTGTGTCTGCGCTCGTCCACCATGTGGTGACGCACCGCCTTGCTCATGGCGCTTTCGCCCGCAACGAAGATGTAGCCGTCGCCGCTGGGCAGTTCCAGGGCCTGAACGGCTCCAAGCAACCTGTGGGGATCGCCCGGCTGGGCACCTTCGCGGCTCAGCCAGTGGATCTCGGCATGGTCGGGCGCGTCGATTTTCTGGATTTCGCCATTGTCGGCAATCTCGATGACGGCGATGGCGCGGGCGTCGCGCGGCAATTCCTCGAGCCGGCGGGAAATGGCGGGAAGCGCGGTTTCATCGCCGACGAGCAGATACCAGTCGAAATCGCCCCGGACGAGGAACGAACCGCGCGGGCCCCCGACCCCTATCGTGTCGCCCGGACCTGCGTTTTGTGCCCAGCCCGACGCCGGGCCGTCGCCATGCAGTACGAAATCGAGCGTCAGGGTGCGGGCGGCGTTGTCGTAGTAACGGGGCGTATAGTCGCGCGCCTCGGGGCGTTTGCCATCGGGAAAAACCAGCCCGTTTTCTCCGCGTTCGGGAACCGGAAAGTCGTTTGCACCCGGCTCGGGGAAGAACACCTTGCAGTGATCGTCATAGGCAAGGGAAACAAAGCTTTCGAAATCGTCCGAGGTGAGCGTGATCCGCGCCATCAGCGGCGTGATGCGCTCGGATTTGACCACCTTTGCAACCCTGAATTTGAGTTCATGACGAACGCGTTCGACAAGACGGGCATGTTGGGTCATCGCAAATCATCCTCAAAAAGCTCGAGGCTGACCTACAAATGATGAGGCATTAAGTCAACTTAACATAATGTCACGCTATTATGTCGGGGAGGATGATCCGCTCGATCTGGACGATCCGGTCCTTGAGGGCCAGCTTGCGCTTCTTGAGCCGCTGGATCAGCGTGATGTCGGCCAGCCCCGATGCCGTCAGGGTATGAATTGCGGCGTCGAGATCGGCGTGTTCCTGGCGTTTGGTGGCCAGTTCAAGCCCGAGCCGTGCTTCGATTTCCTTGTCCAATGGCAGCATGATTGTTTTCCCACAGGACCCGTACCAGAGCGCGATTGGCCCCAATCGAGTCGGTTCGGCACTCTAAGCCATTGTTTTATTGTGCTCTCGAACCGGGAAAATCTGCAGCGTTCTCCCAGCGCGCTCCAGCCTCTTTCTGCCATAGATTTGCCATTGGACAAAGGCCGCAAAGAATGTGACGATACTGTCGTCCAATGATGAAAGGAGTGGCCATGACCTCACAGACTTACATCACTTCCCTGGAGCGGCGGCATCAGGATTTGGAACGAAAGATCAGCGAAGAAATGCGCCATCCGGCCCGCGATGCGCTGCTGATCGCCGCTCTCAAGCGTAAGAAACTTGAACTCAAGGACCAGTTGGTGCGCGCTCAGTACGAGACCACTCACTAAGGTCCATTCATAGACTTGTGATTTCTGTGAGGCCACGGCGAAAGCTGCGGCCTTTTTTAGTGTCCGCGGTCAGGCGAAAAACAATCCGGCAAGACCGTCATAGATCAGCTTGAGCGAGAGCAGGAAAATCAGGATATAGGCCACCCTGTAGAAAAGACCTGCATCGATACGCCTGACCAGAAACACGCCGAGCACCATGCCGGCAATCGCCGCAGGCACGAGATAGAGCGCGGCCTGCATGTTGGCGAGTGAAAGCTGGCCGAGGACGAAATAGAACGGGATCTTGCTGGCATTGATTACGGCAAAGAATACAGCGTTGGTGCCCGCGAAAAGCGCTGGCGGCAGCCGCATGGGCAGCATGTAGATCTGAACCGGGGGGCCGCCCGTGTGGCTCACAAAGCTGGTAAACCCGGCAACCGAACCCCAGAACGTTCCCCAGGGCCGCGATGGCGGCAGGCCCTCGAGTTTCTTGCGCAAGGGAAGCCAGGCGTCGAGCACGAAGGCCAGCGTGATCAGGCCGATGGCCAGGCGCACCATGGCCTCGCTGACCACAGCCGAAAGCGAAAAGGCGATCAACGTTCCGACCATGGCGCCGGGCAGCAGTATCCAGAACACTTTCCAGGCGACTTCACGCCGATAGGCGATCAGCGCGATGATATCCATGATGATCAGCAGCGGCAGCATCATGCCGGCGGCGTCGCGAGCCGGCATGACCAGGGTCAGCAAAGGCACGCCGACCACGCCCAGGCTCGCGACCAGACCGGATTTCGACAGAGCAACGAGAAAGACTGCGAGCGCAGCGACAAGAAAGAACGTCAATTGAAACATGGGGATTGGACGGGGAACAGGGCGGCATAGCGTGGGCAAATGGCCCTGATGTCAAGTCCGGGACGCCCAGAACCGTAGCCCCGATAGCGAACGCCGAACGGAAAACGGCCCGCTGCGGTGGGGCAGCGGGCCGTCTGAAGCCAGGATAACAGCAGAACTATTCGCGGTCGTCGGCGTCCGCATCGTCGCCTTTGAGCGATTTGAGCTTGGCAAAGACCGATTCGGCTTCGCGCTCGGCATCGTAATTGTCCTGGGCAGGCGTATGAGTGGATTCTTCGCCTTCCTGGGGCTCATACTGGGCGCGGTTGAGCGCTTCCTCTGCGGTCATCAGGCGTGTGCCCTCGGGCGCGTCCTCGGTGATCCCGGCGGTGCGGGCCGCCTTGCGCACTTCCATGTCCAATTCCATCTGCGAGCACAACCCGAGCGTAACAGGATCCATGGCGGTCAGATTGGCCGCGTTCCAGTGGGTGTTTTCGCGTACGGATTCGATGGTGGACTTGGTGGTGCCCACCAGGCGCATGATCTGGGCATCCTTGAGTTCGGGATGGTTGCGGACCAGCCATTTGATGGCATTGGGACGCTCGTGGCGGCGCGAGGTCGGCGTGTAGCGCGGGCCACGGCGCTTGGGGGCTGCCACCTTGACCTTGGGCTCGGAGATTTTCAGCCTGTAGTTCTCGTCGGCTTCGCCCTTGGCGATCTCCTCGCGGTTGAGCTGGCCGTTCTGGATCGGGTTTACACCGCGGATACCGCCAGCGACGTCGCCATCGGCGATGCCCTGGACCTCGAGCGGATGCAGGGTGCAGAAATCGGCGATCTGCTTGAAGGTCAGCCCTGTGTTTTCGACCAGCCAGACGGCGGTCGCCTTGGGCATGAGCAATTGTGTGGCCATGGGTAAATCTCTCCTGTGCTGCGGCCCGGTGTTCCTCCGAACCGCCCGCCTCGCCAATCTGGAATGAGGGGGAATTTGGCGCTCAATATAGGGGCCAAAAGCCGATCATGCAATCAGCAATCACACGGCGCCGGTTTCCAGCGGATCGGGGCTGCCGACCGGTTCACTCTGCGGAGTCGGTTCGGGTGGGTAGCCGTTGATGACCAGATCGAGGATTTCGGGATCGCGCATCCCACGCAGATTGAGGTGGTCGGCATCCTCGACCGACATGAACACCCCGTGCGGTGCGACGGCGAACAGGCGGCGGCCGAGAAACGCGGGAACCACAGTGTCGCGCTCGCCATGGACGATCACTATGGTATCGGCCCGACTGCCCGCGATGCGGCGCGAGGAAAAGAAGGTGTCGCGCACCAATTGCCCGGGCAGGAACGGCATGGTGGCGGCGACGACGTCGGGCAGGGACGAAAAGGGCGCTTCAAGGACGAGCGCCTGGCTGGGATAGCGCTCCGACATGGCGACGGCGACCCCGGTCCCCAGCGAATGGCCGATAAAGACCAGCCGGCTGCCGGGGGCGTGGCTCTGGGCATAGGCGATGGCGGCTTCGGCATCGAGCAGCAGTCCCTCTTCGCTTGGCGTGCCGGTTGAACCGGGATAGCCGCGATAGGCAAACGAGAGGACGCCAAAGCCCGCATCGGCCCATGGCGCACTGCCGAACCTTACAGCCTGCGGCTCGGGAACGCTGCCATTGCCGTGAAAGGCAACGATCATCGGTGCGCCTTCGATCGGAGGCTTGAAATAGGCCTTGAGCCTCTCCCCGTCGGCGGTCTCAAGCGTCACACGCTCGAAATCGGGACCGACCATGGCTGCAAAGGGCAGGGCGTTAACGAAACGGCGGGGGAAGACCATCTCGCGCTGGAAGGTATAGGCGACAGCCACCACCAGCAGATAAAGGATCAGCGAGGCCAGCACGAGGCCGCCGACAAGGCGCAGGGTAGTCTGGTTCATCCAGCCTTCAATCAAGATATCGATCATACCGGTCGCGCCCCCGGACGCTCCAAAATCATCGCAAGAGTGCGTGGTGGCAAGTGTGGTTGTGAGCTTTGACGCAATCGTGACCGATCCGTTGCCAAACCGACACATGGGGACCGGGTCCGACGGCTGGGTGTCAGGTCAGCCGGATTTCGCCGGTGTCACAATCGATGCTGGCCGTCCCGCCATAGGGCAGCGTAACGATCGGATCGGTGTGGCCGAAATCGAGATTGCCGATGACCGGCATGTCTTTCAGGCCGCGCTCGTCAAGCGCGCCGAGGACTGCTGCCTCTTGGGCCGCTTGTCCCGCTCCATCCATGCCGGCGGGACGGGAGAGCAACACCCCATTGATGCGATCAAGAATACCTTGCGCGGCAAGATTGCGCATCCAGCGGGTGACATGATCGGCGCCAGGCGCCTCTTCCGATGATTCGAGAAAGAGCACGGCACCGTTCCAATAGTCGAGCGGCGGCCACCATGGTGTTGCCTTGAGCATCTCGAGAACCTCGAAGCACCCCCCGATCAAGCGACCGCTTACCATGCCGCTGCCGCGCAGGATCCACGGGCCCGAGGAGGGGTGGCGCTCGCGGGGTCGGATCTGGTTTTGGGGATCGGACCAGTCGAGTAGCTGGTCGGTCCACCCTTCGGTGCTCCAGGGCAGGGCGTGCGCGCTTCCTTCCATCGCCACTGCGCGGAACGATGCCTCTGTGGTGGGAGAGATTCCATCGTTCTCGGCAAAGCCCGACATCACTGATGGGCCGTAAAGGCTCTGCAAGCCGGCCCTGAGGCAGGCGAAATGGATTGCAGTGGTATCTGAATAGCCAATCAGCAGCTTGGGATTGGCGGCGACCACTGCCAGGTCAAGAAATGGTTCGAGCCTGACGGCATCATCGCCGCCGATGGAGGCGAACACGCCCTTGATGCCGGGATCGGAAAAGGCAGCCATGATGTCGTCGGCGCGGGCGGAAGGGTTCGCCGCCAACCAGTCCGCATCGGCACGGGCGTGGGGCATCTCGACGATTTCAAATCCAAATCGCTCCCGCAGGCAGGAAAGCCCGGCCTCGTAGCGATGGGGAAAGACCGATGGGCCGCCCCAACTTGGCGAGACGATTGCTATGGTATCGCCTGGTGAAAGGCGCGGAGGTATGACGAGTGGGGTGGGCCAGTTAAGGGTCATGAGTCCTTGCCGACCGTCAGGACAATCTTGCCGTAATGGTCGGGGGCTTCCATGGCGCGGTGGGCATCGGCGGCGTTTTTAAGGGGGAAGGACGTGATGCGCGGCGGCACGATTTTTCCCGCCTGGATGGCCGGCCAAATCCTGGTCTCGAGGCCCTGGGCAAACCGGGCCTTGGTCGCTGCAGGTTGTGGGCGCAGGGTCGATCCCGAAAGGGTCAGCGCATTCATCAGAACCAGGCCCAGATTGATCTCGGCTTTGGCGCCTCCCCGGATTGCCAGCTGAATGACATGGCCGCCATAGGCGCAGGCCTTGAGGTTGCGATTGGCGTACGCGCCGCCGATAATGTCGATGACGATGTCGGCACCCCGGCCCTCGGTGAGGGTTTTGGTGCGCTCGATGAAGTCCTCGCTGGTGTAATCGATCGTATGGGCGGCGCCCATGCTTTGGGCATAGCTGGCCTTTTGAGCGCTGGAGGTCGTTGCGATGGCTGTCGCACCAAAGAGGCGGCAAAGCTGGATGGCGCTGGCGCCGATCCCGCCTGATCCCCCATGAATCAGAACGGTCTGACCGCTTGCCAGCCCCGCCCGTTCGACAAGCGTTTGCTGGAGAGTAAAAAAGGTTTCCGGCAGCGTTGCCGCTTCGATATGTGACCAGTTTTCGGGCTTGGGCAGAACCTGACCGGCGGGCACGGCCACATAGGCCGCATAACCACCACCGTTGCAGAGCGCCACAACCTCATCGCCGAGGGCAAACCGGGTTTCGCCTTCTCCGAGAGCCGCCACGACACCGGAGACTTCGAGGCCGGGGAGCGGGGAGGAATCGGCGGGCGGCGGATAAGCGCCCTGTCTTTGGGAGATGTCGGGTCCGTTGACCCCGGCCGCCGCGACGGCAATGAGCACTTCGCCCGGTGCGGGCGAGGGTGTGGGAACACTTATCGGCTTGAGAACCTCGGGGCCACCTGGCTCGGAGATTTCGATGGCTTGCATCTGATCTTGAATAGTCATGGACGCCATCTTAATCGCACGCCACAATGGGCCAAGAGTAAATTTGAGGAGATCAGCATGGAAGACGATGCCCCACGCCGCATGCCGGTCCACGAGGTTGGCATGCCTCTCGACACACTGTCGGTCGACGAACTTGAGGATCGGATCGAAATTTTGAAGGCCGAAATTGTTCGTCTTGAAACGGCCATCCAGGGCAAGACGGCAAGCCGCGATGCGGCCGATGCGGTGTTCAAATTCTAGGAGCTGCAGAAAAGCGAGGAGCGATGGTCACCTGCCGGTAAGGTTAAAAAAGCGAGTCGCGTTAAGGAAAATTTTACGGGTTCGGTTTAGGTTTTCATCATCCAGTTTGCGCTGGAGTTTTTCAGAGCGGTTCCTTCCCTCTGTTTGACGCCTCCCTGTTAACTTTCGAGAGCCGTTTGCTTGACGGCTCTTTTTTCTTTTCTGGGGCAGGCGATCGCCGGAACCAAATTGCGTTAAGGCTAGTTGCAACTCCTCGGCGGCCCGTGATGACGGGATGGCCAAAAACGCATAGACTGCGCCCGAAGAATCCAGAGTGTTCGAGGAGTGCCCGTGGACGATATGAAGTCCCCCAGCGATGCCGTCGCATTGACACCCAGGCTGCTGACATCGGGCGGGTTCGATCTGCTCTATCGCGAGGGCATGACCCTGATCGAGGAGGTCGCGGCCTATCTCGACGGCGAGGGGCGGGGCGAGAGCAAAGGGCTCAGCAGGGATGCCGCTTTCCTCTATGCCACCGAGAGCATGCGGCTGACCACGCGGCTGATGCAGCTTGCCTCATGGTTGTTGCTGCAGCGCGCCGTCAACGAGGGCGAGATATCGCCTGAACAGGCGCGCAGTGAAAAATCCAAGGTCAAGTTCTCGGCGCTGCCCTCCGATCGCGGTGGTCCGGGCTGGGATGACATTCCCGAAACCATGAAAGCCTATATCGCCAAGGGCGATCGGCTGTTCGAGCGCGTCGTCAAGTTCGATCGTATCGAGCGTGGAGAGGATTTGCCCCCCGAGCCGGAAGGCGAAAATGCCTTGTCGGCCCAGATGGACCGACTCAAGGCGGCTTTCGGCGGTCGCTAAGCTGGCAGGCGAAAACAAAAAGCCCGGCGCGATTGGCCGGGCTTTTGTCTTAAAAGTGTTGGATTGTTACGAACCCAGGATGCCCTTGAACTTTTCCTTGAAGCGCGACACGCGGCCGCCACGGTCGACGAGCTTGCCCTGACCGCCGGTCCAGGCCGGGTGAGTCGTGGGGTCGATGTCGAGGGTCAGCTTGTCGCCTTCCTTGCCGTAGGTCGAACGGGTCTGGTATTCGGTCCCGTCGGTCATCGCTACGGTGATGAAGTGGTAGTCGGGGTGGATGTCTTTTTTCATTGGATCGGGCCCTAAATCAAACGGGCGCTACCGCGCCCAGACGAAACGTCTCGCAAATTCGTTGGCGGCCTTTTACAGAATGCAGCGCCACAGCGCAAGGGGCGGCATGAAGGCACATCGGCGGCATGCAAACTTGCCCCGAGGCCGGTCAGGGACTATCTAGGCCCAAACAGGAATAACCCGCCATGTCGGAAACCGCTGCCAATCCCACCCCAAACGATGCCGAAAGCGAAGTGCCGCGTCTCAAGGCCGGCGCCCAGGCGTCCTCGCTCAAGCCGTTGAGCCGGCTTATGCCGTATCTGGGGCGCTATCCCTTGCGGCTGGTGCTGACGCTGGCCTTTCTTTTGATCGCGGCGATTGCTTCTCTGTCGATTCCCTATTTCGCCGGCAGTTTCATCGACGAAGGGTTCGTTACTGAAAATTTCGAGATCGTTTCCTCCTATGCGTGGCTGATTATCGTCATCGGCGCGGTCATGGCGATTTCGGCGGGGGCGCGATTTTATCTGATCTCGGTGATCGGCGAACGGGTGATCGCCGATTTGCGCCAGGACGTTTTCAACCATTTGCTGACCCTTGATGCGACGTTTTTCGACGTCAACCGGGTGGGCGAGTTGACCTCGCGTCTCAACGCCGACGTTGCTGTGATCCGCAGCGCAGTGGGATCGTCCGCGTCGCTGGCGCTGCGCTCGCTGATCCTGATGATCGGTGCGCTGTTGATGATGTTTTTGACCAATTTCCAGCTTGCGCTGGGGGTTATCGTGGTCATTCCCATCATCGTGTTCCCGCTCGTTGCCATGGGGCGGCGGATGAAAAACGTGTCACGGGTGACCCAGGATACGTTGGCCGATCTTTCGGCCATGGTTACCGAGACGCTGTCCTCGGTCAAAACCGTCAAGTCCTTCGTGCAGGAGGAAAGCCAGCAACAGCTTTTCCAGGGCTATGCGGAAACCACCTATCGGGCCGAGCTCAAGCGGCTTCTGACGCGCTCGCTGCTCATCGGGATTGTGATGTTTGTCACCATGTCGGCGCTGGTGGTGCTGGTCTGGCTGGGCAGCCAGGCCGTGTTTGCGGGGATGATCAGTGTTGGCGAGGTCGTCCAGTTCGCCATCTATGCGGTGATTGCCACAAGTGCGCTCACCAATATGAGCGACCTGTTTGGCACGCTCCAGCAAGTGTCGGGGGCCACCGAGCGGCTGATCGAATTGCTCGATACGCGCTCGAGCCTGCCGATCCGTCCCGATCCGGTGGCCATGCCTGTGCCGCCATTGGGCAAGGTGGCGTTCGAGGGCGTCGATTTCTCCTATATGACGCGCGACGATGCGCCGATCCTCTCGCAATTGTCCTTTGCCGTCGAGCCGGGTGAAACCGTGGCGCTTGTCGGCGCGTCGGGAGCAGGAAAATCGACGGTTTTTGCGCTGTTGCAGCGGTTCTACGACGTCAATTCGGGCGCCATCATCGTCGACGGTGTCGATGTGCGCGATGCCGATCCGGCCGATCTGCGCCAGCGGTTTGCCTCGGTCGATCAGGAGCCGGTGATCTTTGCCGGCTCGATCACCGATAATATCCGCTTTGCCAAGCCCGATGCCACGATGGCGGAAATTCGCACCGCGGCCGATGCGGCGTTGGTGACCGGGTTTGTCGAAGACCTCCCCAAAGGGTTCGATACGCTGGTGGGCGAGCGCGGTGTCATGCTGTCTGGTGGGCAAAAGCAGCGGGTGGCAATTGCCCGGGCGTTGCTCAAGGATGCGCCGATCCTGTTGCTCGACGAGGCGACGAGCGCACTCGATGCGCAGAGCGAGCATCTCGTCCAGCAGGCGCTCGAACGCCTTATGGAAGGACGGACCACGCTGGTCATTGCCCACCGGCTGGCGACGATCCGCAACGCCGACCGCATCCTGGTGCTCGAAAAAGGGCAGTTGATCGACGAGGGAACGCACGGCCAATTGGTCAAGAAGGGCGGCCGTTACGCCGAGTTGGCCAAGCTCCAGTTCCGGCTCAACGAGGAGGCTCTGGCGGCAGGTTAGAGCGTATCCGGCAAAAGCATGTCCTCGACGCGATCGGGGTTGGAAACGGCTTTTGCGGATTGGGCGCGCGAGAGGCCCGCGCCCTATTGCTCGCGATCGCGTTCGTAGTGTGCCGTGAGCGGGAAGACCGGCAACCAGGCCTCGCGCCGGATCGTCCAGTTCTCATAGATGGGTGTAAAAAGGTCTGGCGTGTCCAGAATGCCCAGATGCACTTCGATCTCGTCGCCCGACCGGGCAAAGACGGACGAGCCGCAGCGCGGACAGAAGTGGCGGCCCTGATAGGCTTGGGTCTGCCCGGCAATACTCACTGCATCCTGGGCGAAGATCGCGGCGGCGTAAAACAACGCGCCGTGATGCTTGCGACAATCGAGGCAATGGCACAGGCCCACCCGGTCAGGTTTGCCGTTGGCGGTGATCTTGACCGCACCGCACAGGCATTGGCCGGTGACCTGCTCCATGGCGAATGTCTCTAGGCCTCGGTCAGCTTGAATTCGATACGCCGGTTGCGGCGGTAGGCCTCGTCGTTGTCGGCAGGGTCAAGAGGGGCATATTCACCGAACCCTGCTGCCACCAGCCGATTGGGCGACACACCCTGTTCGACCAAAAGCTTGGCGACCGAAATAGCGCGCGCCGCCGAAAGCTCCCAGTTCGAAGGGAACTGGGGGGTTGAAATCGGGCGGCGGTCGGTGTGTCCATCGATGCGCAACACCCAGGGAATGTCGGCGGGAATTTCGGTTTCCAGCTCGAGAATGGCATCGGCGAGCGCGCTGATCTGGGATTGTCCCTCGGTGGAAATCTGGGCCTGTCCGGCGTCAAAAAGAACTTCGGACTGGAAGACGAAACGATCGCCAACCACCTGCACGTCGGACCGTCCTTCAAGGATTTCGCGCAAGCGGCCGAAAAAATCCGAGCGGTAGCGCGAAAGGTCCTGCACACGCTGGGCGAGGGCGAGGTTGAGACGGCGCCCCAGATCGGCGATCTGGGTGCGGCTCTCGGTGTCGCGCAGTTCGGACGCCTCCAGTGCCGCTTCGAGGGCACCGATCTGCTGGCGTAACGCGGCAAGCTGCTGGTTGAGCAGGGCGACCTGCGCCTGGGCTTCCGAGGACAGCTCGCGCTCTTCGGACAATTCGGTTTCGAGCCCGGCGATGGTGGAATCATAATCGGCGATGCCATCGCCCAGCCCGGCCAACTGGTCTTGCAGGCTGTCGCGCTCGGCCTCGACGCCGGAAAGCGTTGCCGAGAGCGAGGAAATGGAAAGCTCGAGTTCCTCGGAATTGGCGCGTTCGAGCTGGAGCAGTTCGGTCAACTCGGCAATCTGGGCATTGAGCCGGGACAGTGCCGTGTCGCGGCCAAGGATTTCCTGGTTAAGGAAGAACTGGGCGATCATGAACAGTGAGAGCAGGAAGATGATGACCAGCAACAGGCTCGACAGCGCGTCGACATAGCCGGGCCAGTAGCTGGGGCGTTCAGCAGAAGAGCGTCCGCGGACGAGTGCCATGGGCGAGGGGTCCTAGTTCTGGCCGTCGCGGGGACGGTCATTGTCCTGCAACAGGGTGTCGATCAGCGTCGTGAGACGCTTGTTGACCTCGGCCTGTTCGGCGATGTGGGCGCGCAGATCTTCCTGTTCGGCCCTTATGTGCTTGACCAGCCCGTCGATTCCCTTGGCCAGCTCGGCCATGGCGCGAATGGCGTTCTGGGAGGAGTTCTGGGTCTGCATCGTCGCGCCGAGCCGTTCGAACATCTGCTGCATTTCGGGGCCGGATACGCCGAAATTGTTGGCCTGCATTGTGGCGATGGGATGATCGAGTTCGGTCATCGAACTCATCCAGTCCTCGAGATCGGTATAGAAAGCGTTCTGGGCCTGGCCGGCCTGCAGGTCCAAAAACCCCAGCACCAGAGATCCTGACAGGCCGAACAGCGAGGACGCAAAGGCGATCGACATGCCGCCCAGCGGGGCCTCGAGCCCATCCTTGAGATTGCCGAAGATGTTTGTGGTGTCGCCCGATGTGACGTCGAGGTTCTGAATGACGCCGGAGACGGCGCCCACTGTCTGGAGCAGGCCGTAGAATGTGCCGAGCAGGCCCAGGAAGACCAGCAGGCCGGTAAGATAGCGCGCCGTATCCTTGGCTTCATCGAGCCGGATGCCCACCGAATCAAGGATCGAACGCATGGAAGCGGGGGTAATCACCGTCTCGCCGAGGCGGTCGCGCATGATCGCAGCGACGGGCGCAAGCAGGACGGGCGCGCGGCGCAATTGGCCGGCATTGCCCTCCTGGAGCGAATTGACCCAATTGACCTCGGGGAACAGGCGGATCACCTGCCGGAAGGACAGGATGATGCCGACCAGCAGAACGAACAGGATCATGCCGTTGATGAACGGGTTGGACCAGAACGCGTCGAGCAGTTGCGGCAGAAGGATGATCGCGACCATCGCCACGAGGACGAGGAAAATCACCATCTTGATGAGATAGACCGAAGGATTGGCGAGGCGATACGGGTCGTATGATTGCGTCATAAAGGGCCGGCTCCTGGCAGCGCTGCCGGTCAAGTGACCGGCCAGCGTGTCAAATTTGCGCCAGCTTAGTCAGACCATGGTGACCTGACAATGACTTGAGCGATGGTTAAGGAAAAGTGACCTCTATTTCACCGACTGGATGGCCTTGAGCAGTTCGCGCTGGATAAGCTCGTTGCCGGCGACCACTTCGCCCTTGGCAACCGCATCATTGCCACCGGCAAAGTCGGTCAGGAAGCCGCCGGCTTCCTTGACAACCAGCAGGCCCGGCGCGACGTCCCAGGGCTTCAGGCCCGCTTCCCAGACCCCGTCGAACCGCCCGGCGGCCAGCCATGCCAGATCCATCGAGATCGAGCCAGAGCGCCGGATACCCGAAACGGCGGGGGTGATGTGAGCCAGCTGGCGCAATTGCAATGCGTCGAGCGCCCGGCCCTGCGAGTTGATGCCCGTGCACATGAGCGCTTCGGAAAGATGCTTGCGGCCGGCAACGCGCAGGCGGCGGTTGTTGAGCCAGGCGCCATTGCCCTTTTCGGCGGTGAACAATTCGTCCATCACCGGGTTGTAGATGACCGAGGAGACGATCTCGTCATTGCGTTCGAGCGCGATGGCGACGGCAAAAATGGGCACGCCGTGCAGGAAATTGGTCGTCCCGTCGATGGGGTCGACGATCCAGCGGTGCATACCGTCGGTACCCTTGATTTCCCCGCCTTCTTCCATGAGGAAGGAATAGGTGGGACGGGCCTTCATCAACTCGTCCATGACGACCTTTTCGGAGCGCTTGTCGGCAACCGAAACGTAATCGGCCGGCCCTTTGCGCGAGACCTGCAGGTTTTCGACTTCGCCGAAATCGCGGATCAGGCCCCTGCCGGCTTTCATGGCTGTGTTGACCATGATGTTCATCAGCGCTGAGCGAGCCATGATAGTATCCTTTACGCTTGTCTCTGTACCGGCTGGCAGGCGATTGTGCGGTGCTCTCTAGCACGCGCTGCCGTGCAGTCAAAGAAAACACCCTCCCTTGACGGGGAGGGCGGGGAAATTGCGGAGGTGGCCGAAAATCAATCCGCGCGGCGGATATAGGTCACTTCAGTGGTATCGACGATGATCTTCTGGCCGATGCCGACAAAGGGCGGGACCATTGTCTTGACGCCGTTTTCGAGCGTTGCGGGCTTGAAGGAATTGGCCGCCGTCTGGCCCTTGACCACCGGCTCGGTGTCGGTGACTTCGAGGGTCACCTGCGCGGGAAGCTGCACGCCAAGGGGCGTCTCTTCGTACATTTCGACGGTCACCATCATGCCATCCTGAAGGAAGGCGGCGCGCTCGCCGACGAAGTCGGTGGCCAGTTCGATCTGCTCGTAGCTTTCGGTGTTCATGAACACCAGAGCGTCGCCCTGGGCATAAAGATACTGGAAATCGCGCTGTTCGAGCGTCACGCGCTCGACCGTCTCGGCCGAACGGAAGCGTTCGTTGAGCTTGGTGGTGCCCTGAATGGCCTTGAGTTCGACCTGCGCATAGGCGCCGCCCTTGCCGGGCTTGACGTGATCGACCTTGACCGCGACCCAGAGGCGGTCCTGATGCATGATCACGTTGCCGGGACGGATTTCGTTACCGTTGATCTTCATTGCAAAAAAACTTTTCGTTGCTGCGCCCGCGCGGAAGGGCGCTCAGGGCCGATAATACTGGTGGGCTGGCTTTTGCCCCAGAACGGGGCGGTTTTCAAGCCATAGAACGTTTTGGCCGATCATCGGGAGTCGGTAAGCCCGTCGAGAAGAATGGGCGGGGTATCCAGGGTATTGGGAAGCGAGACCCCGGCGGGGGCCTGCCCGGTATCGGCAGCGGCATTTTCCGAGGGTGGAACGCCGGGCCAATAGCGGGCCCGTTCTTCGGCACGGGCGAGGGTCTCCGGGGCGATGCCGCGCAGCATCTGTTCGAGTGCGTCCTCGGTCAAACCCTGCCTGCGGGCCAGGGTGCGGTACATGGCGGCGGTCTCGATATCTTCGGCGACACCTTCGGCAGCGGCCAGCATCATCGCGTAGCGCACCTGACCCACTGCATTTCCGGCCTCGGCGGCGCGGCCATACCAGCGCGCAGCGCCCTGGGCATCGCGGGTGCCGTCACGGGCACCCATATAGAGCAAGGTTGCGTATTCGACCTGGGCTTCGGGCAGGCCCTGTTCGGCGGCCATTTCGAGGAGATCGAGTGCCCCGGCGGTATCGGGCGCGACCCCGGCGCCCTCGAGCAGCATGATGGCATAGTCATATTGCGCTTCGGGAAGCCCCGCTTCGGCCGCCTCCCCGATCAACTCGGCCGCCTGGACGAGACTGGGTTCGGCATAGGTTCCCTCCACATGGAGCAGGCCCAGATTGTACTTGGCCGCCATATGCCCGCCATCGGCGGCCTTTTGGAACAGCGCGGCGGCGCGTTCGCGATTGCGTGGCACGCCAGTGCCGGTCTGATAGATCATGGCGAGCTGGAACGTCGCCTGAATGTCACCGTTCTGGTCGGCCTGGGCGTACCAGGTGATGGCGCGCGGGATATCCTGTGGCACGCCGAGCCCATTGGCGTGGATTTCCGCGATCAGGGTCTGCGCCACGGCATCGCCGGTCGCGGCGCGACGTTCGGCCAGCCGCAGGGCGGTCAGATAGTAGCCGCGCTGGAAGGCGCCATAGGCCAGATCGACGCCCTCGGGCGGGTTGAGCAGCATGCGCGAGATGTCGAGTGCTTCGTCCATCTGCTGGCTCTGGGCAACGGCTAAGACGGGGGAGAGCGCGATAAGCCCGGCAAGGAGTGTTGCTGACAGTCTCATGTGGCGTCTCCGGGGGCGATCTTGTCCCAGTCGGCCTGCACGAATGCGGCAAATTCGGATTTGAGGCCGGAGAGATCCTGTGAGAGGTCGGCGCAAAAAACCGAGGGCACCTCGAAGGTTTCGGCCCACCAATCGGCCATCTCGCGCCCGTCGACATCGGTGCGGTCGCCAAACATTAAATAGTCGATATCGAGCTCGCCCCGGGTCATGGCCTCGTGTCGCGAGCCGATATCGCCGGTGCCCACGATGAAATCGGGCTTGAGTGCGTCCAACGCTTCGCGCAGTGCCTTGATGCCGCCCGACATGTGCACGCCATCCACATAGGCTTTCCTGACCAGATCGGGCCGGTTGTCGAGCAGTACGGCGCAATTGGTTTTCTGAGCGATTTTGGCCAGCGTCTTTGCACGGTCGGTATAGGCGAAATCGTCCTCCTCGCCAGCCTTGAGCAACAGCGCCGCAGCCGGCACGCGTGCCAAAGTCGCTTCGAGCCGTTCAACATCGATCTCCGGCTCTGCAATCAGGAATATTTCTGCCATGGTGCCCCAGTCGTTTCGCTCCCCTTTGCCGCCAAACAATGACAAAAAAAGGGACGCTGCGTCGATACAGCGTCCCTTTGCGTATGGGAAGACTATTCGGCAGTACGATGCCAGCGCTTTTCCGGCCTTGCCGCCGGAAAAACCGTTCAGGCCGCCCTGTCGAGTTCGGGAGCCCACCGGCCCAGCGAGGCCAGCGAATTCATCCTGGCGCGGTGGATGAACGCGCGGCGTCCAGCTTCGACATTTTCGGCCTTGCCGCCCCAGGTCTGAAGCGCTTCGGCCTGCAAAGCACGGCCGTAGGAAAAGGTCAGCGCCCAGGGCAGCTTGCCGATATTGTGCATGGCCGAGAGATTGGCGCTGGCCTGTTCGGAGGTCTGGCCGCCCGAAAGGAAAGCGATACCGGGAACGATGGAGGGCACAGTGGCCTTCAGCGTCCGTACCGTGCGTTCGGCGACCTCTTCGATGGAGACCTTGGGGCCGTTGACGCCGGGGATCACCATGTTGGGTTTCAAGATCATCCCATCGAGCGCCACACCGGCCATGCGCAGCTGTTCGAAGACTTCGCCGAGCGTGTCGGTGGTGACTTTTTCGCAGGTTTCGATCGTGTGGTTGCCGGGCTTGCCGTCGGCCAGTACTTCGGGTTCGACGATCGGCACGATGCCCGCTTCCTGGCAGAGCGCCGCATAGCGGGCGAGGGCATGGGCGTTGGCGTGGACCGAAGCGCGGGTGGGCTTGTTTTCGCCGATGCCGATGACGCCGCGCCATTTGGCAAAGGCGGCGCCGATCCGTGCGTATTCGGCGAGGCGGTCGCGCAGGCCATCGAGGCCTTCGGTCACCGTCTCATCGATATAGCCGGGCATGGGCTTGGCGCCGGTATCGACCTTGATGCCGGGCAGGCAGTTGGTGGCGCGGAGCATGTCGACGAAGGGCGTGCCATCGGCGGCTGATTGGCGGATCGTTTCGTCAAACAGGATGACGCCGGAAATATAGTCGGTCATCGCTTCGGTGGCGCCGAACAGCATCTCGCGATAGTCGCGACGATTTGTTTCGGTCGATTCCAGGGAGATGGAATCGAAGCGTTTCTTGATGGTGCCGGTCGATTCGTCGGCGGCCAGGATGCCCTTGCCGGGCGCAACGAGCTGGTTGGCGATCTCGCTCAGTCGAGACATCGGACGCTAAACCCCATGGATGTGAATGTGGGGCTAAAATACCCGAACGTCACGGTCACAATCGATTAGACGTTCGGGTATAGAACGAAGGGATTAGGCGGGCGTTGTCTGTTTACTCAACGGGGTTTGAGTGCATCCACGCCCGGAAGCGGTTTGCCTTCCATCCATTCGAGAAAGGCGCCACCGGCAGTCGAGACATAGGTGAAGCTGTCCTTGACCCCGGCATGGGCCAGGGCCGCGACGGTATCGCCACCACCCGCGACCGAAGTCAGAAGCCCTTTTTTGGTGCGTTCGGCGGTGTATTTGGCAATCTCGACGGTTGCCGTGTCGAATGGATGCATCTCGAAGGCACCCAGTGGGCCGTTCCAGACGACGGTTTTGGCTTCGTTGATAGCGGTCTTGATCTTTTCGACCGATTGCGGCCCGGCGTCGAGCACCATGCCGTCCTTGTCGATGGCGTCGAGCCCATAAACGCGGCTTGGCGTATCGGCCTTGAAATGCCAGGCGACGACGCCGTCGATAGGCAGGATGATGGCGCAGCGGGCTTCTTCGGCCTTGTCCATTATGCGCAGCGCGGTTTCCTTGAGGTCGCGTTCGCACAGCGATTTGCCCACGTCATAGCCCAGCGCGTAGATGAAGGTGTTGGCCATGCCGCCGCCGATCACCAGCGCCTCGACCCGTGTGACGAGATTTTCGAGCAGGTCGATCTTGGTGGAGACCTTGGCGCCGCCGACGATGGCGATGACCGGCTTTGCCGGATTGCCCAGCCCGGCTTCGAGCGCCTTGAGTTCGGCTTCCATGGCACGGCCGGCGGCGGCGGGCAGGGCGTGCGCCAGGCCTTCGGTCGAGGCATGGGCGCGGTGGGCCGCCGAAAAGGCATCGTTGACATAGAGGTCACCCAGCGAAGCCATGGTGGCGACCAGTTCGGGATCGTTGGCCTCCTCGCCGGGATGGAAGCGGGTGTTTTCCATGAGCACCACCGAACCGGCTTCGGCGCTTTGAATCACCTTCTTTGCATCGGAGATATCGGACCAGTCGGTGGACGCGAAATGGACCGGCTTGCCGATGATCTTGTGCAGGGCGCTCACCACCACCTTGAGGCTCATGTCGGGATCGACCTTGCCCTTGGGGCGTCCGAAATGGGCAAGAAGGATTGGCAAACCGCCCTTGTTGGCGATCTCCTGGATGGTGTGGGCCACACGCTCGACGCGGGTGGCGTCGCTCACCTTGCCATCCTTGACGGGCACGTTGAGGTCGACGCGGACAAGCACGCGTTTCCCGTCGAGGTCGAAATCGTCAAGGGTCTTGAAGGCGGCAGTCATGGTCGCATCCATCCGGTCTGGAATTCGAAAGGTCCCCTCGGCCATCACAGTGGCTCAAGGGCGGGCGATAGGCAAGAAAAAGGCGCTCCGAACGGAGCGCCCTTCGATTGGCAATCGTTGGGCTCAGAGCACCTTGCCAAACGCCACGGCGGTGTCGCTCATGCGGTTGGAGAACCCCCATTCATTGTCGTACCAGGACAGGATACGCACGAAAGTGCCTTCCATGACCTTGGTCTGGTCCATGTGAAAGATCGAGGAATGGGGATCGTGGTTGAAATCGGTCGACACCAGCTTTTCGTTGGTAAATCCCAGGATACCCTTGAGCTTGCCCTCGGCAGCGGTCTTGATCGCCGTGTTGATTTCCTCGACCGAAGTTGTCCTTTTGGCGATGAACTTGAAGTCCACCACCGACACATTGGGGGTCGGCACGCGGATCGAGGTGCCGTCGAGCTTACCATTGAGTTCGGGCAACACCAGGCCCACGGCCTTGGCGGCGCCCGTGGTGGTGGGGATCATCGAGAGCGCCGCGGCGCGACCGCGATAGAGATCCTTGTGCATGGTGTCGAGCGTGGGCTGGTCACCGGTGTAGGAGTGGATCGTGGTCATGAAGCCTTTTTCGATGCCCACGGCTTCATTGAGGACATAGGCGACCGGGGCCAGGCAGTTGGTGGTGCACGAGGCGTTCGAGATCACCGAATGCTCGGGCGAAAGCTTGTCGTGGTTGACGCCATAGACCACCGTCAGGTCCGCGCCTTCGGCGGGTGCCGAAACGATCACTTTCTTGGCGCCGGCTTCGAGATGGGCCGAGGCCTTTTCCTTGGAGGTAAAAATGCCCGTGCATTCCATCACGATATCGACGCCCATCTCCCCATGAGGCAGTTCGGCAGGATTGCGTACGGCAGTCACCTTGATCGGGCCACGGCCCACGTCGATCGTATCGCCTGAAACCGTCACGGTGCCGGGAAAGCGGCCATGCACCGAATCGTAGCGGATCAGGTGGGCATTGGTTTCCACCGGCCCGAGGTCGTTGATGGCAACGACCTCGATGTCGGTGCGGCCGGATTCGATGATGGCGCGCAGGACGTTGCGGCCGATGCGGCCAAATCCGTTGATGGCGACGCGGACGGTCATGGAGCTACTCCTTGAGTATGGATATGCCGAACGGGAGGAAAAAGGGGCGCTGAACACGCCCCTCGGGATTTGAAAGTCTCTTAAAGTTGGGCTTTGGCCGCTTCAACAGCGGCTTTGGTTGTAATACCGAAGTGGTTGTAGAGCGCGTTGATCTCGCCCGAGGCACCGAACCCGGTCATGCCGACAAAGCGGCCCTTCTCGCCGAGGAATTTGGACCACCCCATCTCGATGCCCGCCTCGATGGCGACGCGGGCCCGCGCCTTGCCAAACACCGTACGCTTGTAATCTTCGGACTGGGCCCAAAACAATTCCATCGAAGGCACCGATACCGCGCGGGCCGAAATGCCCTCGTCGGTCAGCTCCTTGGCGGCTTCGACGGCAAGCTGGGTTTCCGAGCCGGTGCCGAAGATGACGACGTCGGCGTCCTTGTCACCCCAGATCGAATACGCGCCGCGCAGGCACTGGTTGTCTTTGGAGTATTCGGTGCGCAATGCCGGCAGGTTCTGGCGCGAAAGCGCGAGCACCGAAGGCTGCTTGAAGCGTTCGAGGGCGATTTCCCAGCATTCGGCCGCTTCCATGGCGTCGGCGGGGCGGAAGACCAGAAGGCCGGGGATGGCCCTGAGGGCTGCCAGATGTTCGACCGGCTGATGGGTCGGCCCGTCTTCGCCCAGACCGATGGAATCATGGGTCATGACGAGCCCGACCCGGATGCCCATCAGGGCGGCAAGCCGGATCGAAGGGCGGCAGTAGTCGGTAAAGGTCAGAAAGGTGCCGCCATAGGGGTAGAGCCCGCCATGGAGCGCAATTCCGTTCATGGCCGAAACCATGCCGTGCTCGCGGATACCGTAATGGACATAGCGGCCCGAATAATCGTTGGCGGTCAGCGGCAGGGTCTGGGAGGTATTGGTATTGTTCGAGCCGGTCAGATCGGCCGAACCACCGAGGGTTTCGGGCATGGCGCCATTGATGACTTCGAGCGCCTTCTGGGAGGAGGCGCGGGTGGCGAGCTTGGGCTTTTCCTCGGCGAGCTTGTGCTTGTAGCTGGCCATCGCCGTCTTGAGCGCTTCAGGCAGATCGCCGCGCATGCGGCGCTCGAATTCGCCCTTGGTCTCGGCATCTGCGGCATTGAGGCGTTCGGTCCAGGCGCTGCGCGCCTTGGTGCCGCGGTTGCCCGCAAGCCGCCAGGCGTCCATCAAATCTTCGGGCACCTCGAACGGGCCGTATTTCCAGCCGAGCTCGGCCTTGGCCAGTGCAATTTCGTCGGTTCCGAGCGGGGAGCCGTGCGCCTTGGCGGTGCCGGCCTTGTTGGGCGAACCGAAGCCGATCGTGGTCTTGGCGGCAATGAGCGTCGGCTTGTCGGACTTCTGGGCGTCCTTTAGTGCCTTTTCGATCTGGTCGGGATCGTGACCGTCGATTTCCATCGTGTTCCAGCCGACAGCCTTGAAGCGGGCGATCTGGTCGGTGGAATCGGCCATCGAGACCTTGCCGTCGATGGTGATGTCGTTGTTGTCCCAGATGACGATAAGCTTGTTGAGTTTCAGATGCCCGGCCAGCGAGATCGATTCCTGGGAAATGCCTTCCATAAGGCACCCGTCACCGGCATAGACGTAGGTGAAATGGTTGACCAGATCATCGCCGTATTCGGCGTTGAGATGGGCTTCGGCGATCGCCATGCCGACCGAATTGCCAAGGCCCTGGCCCAGCGGCCCCGTGGTGGTTTCGATGCCATCGGCGTGGCCGTATTCGGGATGGCCGGCAGTCTTGTAACCGAGCTGGCGGAAATTTTTGATGTCGTCGAGCGTCATGTCCTCGTAGCCCAGAAGGTAAAGCGAGGAATAAAGCAGCATCGAACCGTGGCCCGCCGAGAGCACGAAC
>TARA_R110002051_G_scaffold272913_1_pt1 | contig 23130 bp, 31 predicted proteins | sample TARA_R110002051 | Tara Oceans TARA_R110002051 (sample SAMEA4397023) | marine metagenome | biome: Polar Biome; feature: [MES] marine water layer (ENVO:01000295) within the mesopelagic zone...; material: water (ENVO:00002006), including particulate matter (ENVO:01000060) such...
ACTTTACCCATACCATAACTTAATAATCCTGATGTAAGACCTGCTAAAGGACTACCAGTTTCAACACCAGTTTTAATACCTGTATAAGCAGCAGAGGCATATGGACCAACGACTGGAATTGCAAACAATGCAGCAGGAACTACATAGTCTTTAAAAAATCCACCAATACTAAATGCTTCAAGTAAACCTGTATCAGGATTACGTGTTAATCTACCTAAAGAAGCTAAACCTTTTACTTCAGGTTTAGACATATGAACTAATTCAGTATCACCAAAACGACCTTGCATCTCCATAAGATTAGCTATGCCTGATAAAGGTGGTGACGTTCTTATGTTATCCATTAACCTATATACCTTTTCATTATATCATTTATATTATAACTTGTTTGTGGCTGATTTACAAGGGAATTTATTCCTCCTGCCATAGTTCTTTCATTAATTCCTTGTCTTTGTTGTATAGCCTCTATTATTCTTTGTTGTTTAATATACTCAGGGTCATCTGGAGTTGCATCTCTAGTTATATCTTCTGTATACTTTACATCAGGTAAAGGTTTATAATAACCTGTTGCCTGTGGTAAAGTTGTACCTCCTCCTGCAGGTCCTTTCTCTACATAAACTCCTGAAGGTACATTTGTTCCTATATACCCTGGTCCTGTTGATAATGTTTGATTTATACCTTTTGGTAAAGTATCTACCACTCTTGAAGGTCCTGGTTGAGTATATGGATTCATTTGTAAGGGGGTATACTCATAACCACCTGGTCTTGTTTTATTTAAAGTTTCAGTAACTGTTAATTCATTTAATAATTTTTGACGTTCAGCAATTTTATCTTCTAAGTTATTTACTTGTGGAGTTGCATTTAAACCACTACCAGTTCCAGTATATCGTGAAAGAAGTTCTTCAGGAGTAGCCTGATAGTTACCTTTTGTTTGTACTGGTTGAGAATAACTTTCATTAACAACAGGCTGCTCTACCTCTTGTTGAGGTATTCTTTTAACTAAATCTTCATACAACATACGTTGTCCACCAGCACCCATATTATCTCCTAATGAAAGTCTACCCAAGCACTTCCAGTATATCCCTGGAATTTTGAAGTAGCCTCGTTAAATCTAATGTCACCTAATTGTGGATTAGGGACAATGTTAGTATTAGTTACTCTCGCAACTCTAATTGACTCTCTTGCTTGTTGTTCAATAAGCTGAGAAGTTAATTCATTAATTAAAGAATCTGCCCATTGCCTTACAACATCAAATGCAATTCTTTGTTTCTCATCTGTTAGCTGACTAAAGGTATCTCTAAGTTCAGGATATATAATTGCTTTTCGTGTAGCCATTATCTCATACCATCTTTACCAATATCTAAACGTATTGTACCATACTGCCATTTAGTCCCAGACGTAGAAGTTCCCACCCTTATCTTCGCTTGTCTTCCCCTTGCCCTCATTGAAACTTTTTCAGTTGTAGCACTAACATCAAAAGGTCCTTTCAATATTGCTTGTGTAGCATTAGGATATTGTTTGGTTGTTAATTGTAAATTAATCTTACCAGAAGTTCCTTCAGTTTCATTTTGTATATTTATATCTGGGACCATCCTGTCAATAAACATTACATCATTACCTTCAGCCATATCAAAATCACTTGACTCTAAGAATGATTCTATTTTACTACCATTAGCAGTATAAATTCCTTCAGGTTCATTATCATATAAATAAGAAAACGTAGTGCTTGTTTCAACTCCATTAGTAATCGTATTACTAAATGTGCCTTTATCTTCAAAGGTAGTAAAGTGAGTATCTCCATAAACCCAATAGTTTTCATTAGGATTATAAGTTACATACTTATCACATTCAGTTGAACTTGATGAAGGATATAACCAAGTTACTTCTTTAAATTGTGAATTAACTCCTGCATATATCTTATCAGCTTGGTCAAGATTAATATCATCAAAAACAAATCTTCTTACAGTACAAGGTAAGTTTTTAACTGTACCATCAAATACATAAAAGTTTGCACTACCCATCCAATAAACTCTACCATCAAAGTCAACTGCTGAATGAGCACCTGCTGCACCACAGTTTGTACCTATCTCATTAAAACCAAAAGTAAAAGGTGGTCCAATAAATTGCATAGTATGTGCAGAGTTATCTGTAAGAATAATAATATTATTTCTACTTCTAGCTGCAGTTCTAATTGAATTACCTGAACCTAAAATAACTTCACCTGATGTAGAACTTACTGAAGGTGTCCAGTTATTAAAATCATTTTGATTAGACCATCTAACTAACATAGGATTAAAAGCACCTCCTGCCTGTTCAGTTGTACCTAAACAAATAAGATGTCTATCTTCTTGTGAAACAATTAAACTATTACTTATGCTAGGAGCTGCTGATACTTCTATTGCTCTACTATCTATACCTGTATCTGTTTCCCAATAATAAACTCTACCACCTCTAACTCCTGCAATTAAATCTTCACCCCAGGTATCAAGTTTCCATTGTCTTGATAAAATATTTATATCTGAAGTTGCTCTTGCAGTACCATATGTACTTTGTCCATAGTAACCTGCATTCCAACCTAAACCTACAACTTGTTCACTTGTTCCTGTAGGTAATAAAAAATTAACTGTTACAGTTCCTGCAGCAGCTTGACTAGATGCAGCAGTTGTTGATGTAAGTATTTCAAATGAATTACTATTAACTGAACTTACAGCAAAACTACTACCACTTGTAAAGAATACATTACCACCTATTGTTGCAGCCATTGAAGTAAACTCTACAAAGTCTCCAGTCTCAACTGTATTTGATATAGAACAAATAACTTTCATACTACCTGATGTAGTAGTTAATTTATTAGTAGCAGTAACAGTAGAAACAATTGGAGTAATATCATAATTAACACCACCAAAATAAGTATAGAGTTTAGATTGGGTTGCAAAAGCTGCTCTCTTTAATGTTTCATTATCTTCCCAACTAATTAAATCTCTTGATGTTCCTATAAAAGCATCAGTAACTTTAAAGTTCCAACCTCCTATATTCTCAGGTTTACCTGCTCTAAATCTAACTCTATTGCCATCATACCATTTACCTTGTTCAGCATATTGAGTTGACTCTCTATGAAACCCTGGAGCAAAGTCAAGTTTTAAAAGTTGGAGTCTAGTCTCTGTTGACATAGTTTCTCCTTACGAAAGATTTAATATACTAGCACAATCTATTGAAGATACTTCTCTTACTTTATAAACTATAATATCTTTTGCAGCAGCAGCAGTTGAAAGAGTAGGTGCTGTACCTCCTGAAAAGTTATAAGAAGCTCCATAAGATAATGTTCTACTACCAGTACCATCTTGTGTTATTGTTATTGTACCTGACTGACCTACCTTGCCATTAACTGCTCCTGCTAGTGTAGCATTTGTTCCTAGTGTAATTGCAAAGTTATTGCCATTTGAAAAATCTACATTCATTGAAGTTGCACTTGCAATTGAAACTTCAGGAGTTCCTACTGCACCTGAAAAAGTTACTGATGAAGTTGCAGAAATTTCAGAACTAAATACTGCTTTACCTGATTGTGTAGTAGTTGAAGTAAATGTATTTGTTCCTGAAGTAATAACAGTACCACTAAATACTTTATTAGAACTAATAGTTGAAGAAGTTGAAGTAGGTATGTATCTAATATCTGCACTTGATACTGGAATTAAATTACCTGCAGCAGTACCAAAGTTTAATGTAGAAGCTGTACCTAAACCTAATCCAGTTGTATCTACAGCATCTGTTACTGTTACTGCATTACATATAACTCCAGTTGTACCACCTTGAGTAATAGCTTTACCACTATTACCACTTGTCTTTAATGTAACTGAATATGAACCTGATGTACTATTTTTTACAAAATATATTTTAGAAACTGCAGGAATTGTAATTACAACATTACTTGTTAATGTGCCTTGTAATTCAAGTATAGCACTTCTTGCTTGGTCAGCAGAACCATTACTAGAACTTAAAGTTATATCTGCACTACTACAAGATACAATAGTATATCCTGCAATAGCACTATCTACTAAGTCAATTACATTTGCATTAAGTACAGTACCCCAACTTCCTGAGTTGGAACCATTATCTTGTTTCTCAAGTCTTATACTTGAAGTAAAAGTTGCCATTTATTTCCCCTAAGTTGTTGGTGCTTCACCAAAATTATATAGAATACCACTTCCAATTGTAGTTGTAACTGTTCCATCTGTTGCAGTTACTGGTACATAAACTACATGTAAATCTTTTAATGCACCTACTGAAGTTACAGCAGATACTGCAGTTTTCATTTCTGCAGCTTTAGTTCTTACACCTGCTCTATAAGTTTTCCAATCATCAGTAATAGATACTCCAGCTTCATATTGTCTCACTGCCATCCAATCAGAAGACTGCAATGCATTATATGCATGATTATCAATATCTTCTTTATATTTAGTAATTAAACCTTTAGTAATCATAGTAGTTCCATCTGTATTTTTTAAAACTACATCATCCTTATCAGTTACAGTTACATCAGCCATTTCATATGGAGTTGAACTTATTGTTTCAGTTACAACTTCATCACTATAACTATAACTTGAAGCACCATTTCTATAAAATCTATTATCAGCAGGTGATGCTTGAGTCACTGGATAAATACCTAATGTTTTTAATTCTTCTTTTGTCCAATTATTAAAAATACTTGCAGGATGCTGAACACCATTTATAGTCATAGCTTTCGCACTCCCAAAGACTTCAATAACTTGGTCAGCTTTTACTAATGCCCACATTATCTTTTTCCTTTCATGTTATTTAAGTTTATATTATATATTAAAATCATTTTAGATACAACCTTATCTTGCAGTTACTGGAGATACACCATCACCAATAAAGGGTGCTTCAGCAAATGCCATATATCCATAAATATGAACTGTATTAAAATCTGTATTATTACTTCTTAATTTAAATCCATTAGATAAAAAATCTATAGTATTGCCAGTATCATCAGCACCTGTTGTATTCCAAAATAATGCTGTATCTAGTGGGTTAATAGGACTTCGTGCAGAATCCCATACTGTCCAACCATTACCAATATTTAATCCTTTAACCATTACAAATGATGGTTTAAAACCTGTGTAAATAAAAGGTCCCTCAGCATCATTATTGCCTGTGTACTGACCAATCTTTGAAAAAGCATCTATATCTGTCCAACAATAAGCAATGAATTTTTTTGAGGATTTATTGCTTGAATCTTCTCCCCCCACTGAAAACACAGAAGAGGTAGGTGAAGTGTCATTCCATACTGCACCAGTGCCATCTTGTCCATCGTCAGAATCAAACCTCATAAACTGAGTATTTGCTGTACTACCTCCAGAAGCATTTATATAAACATACCAAGATGCAGTATCTTCTAAATTTTTAACTGCAATAAATGTAGGTGCAGTAGATAATCCATGACCTATAGTTGCAGCACTACCAGTCCCAGTATATTGAACAATACTAAATCCAGCAGTTGTATTAGTTTGAACTGTACTGGTAATTGAACCTTCTGTGTTTGATGCTGTTGTTCCTTTGTTTGCTACCCAGTTCCACGAAACATAACTTTCACTTGCTGTATTTAAAGAAACATCATCTTCTGTTTGAAAACCACCTTTTAAAAATCTTTGCAATCCATCTATTACTGAAGCTTCAGCAGTTGTTGTATTAGATATCACAACTTTTTGTTTGCCTCTTGAGCTGTCATATAGCTGGTGCGAATCTGTGGCATCTCTATTTTTAGTCCAACTCAAACTACTTATACCTTCATCTGTTCCTGGCATCGTTGCTTGATTCCAATTAAGAAATCCTGTTGGTGGAGTATGTGCAAAAGATGTTCCTCCAAAATTATAAGTTCCAGTACCACTTGCATCTAATCTTACGCACATAGGGTAAAAATTTGAGGTTACTGCGTGTGTTGTAACTTTTCCTAATCCTATACTTCCAGTACCATTTGCTGGATTTGCACTATTAAACCAAGTGCCATTTAATCCTACATAACCTCTTCTATTGTCTAAATCTAATGCAAACATCACAACATCATTATTACTTGCAGTTGCAAAAGGTGAAAAATTACTTGTTGCACCAGAAAAATCATCTGTCCATTCTCCATCTGCAAAACCACCAGAACCTCCAACATTATATACAGTACCTCTTGACCCAGTTCCACTACTTATTGCTTGTGAACCTCCCACATTTGAATCACTTTTCCACCCATAACCAGATGCACCTTTAGTATTTATTTTAACTTCCCAATACCATTTACCAGTAGAAACTCCCATAGATTCTAAACCTACACATTGATTATATGCACCAGAGCCAGGAATTACTACTTTAAGGTTTCCCTCTGAAAGTGTAAAACTATTATTACTACCACCCATATTATTTCTATTGAGTGTTGGACTATCTGTAGTCTGGTCTGTACTAGCAAAATTAGAAGAAGTAAAATCATGTCCATTTCCACTCGTATCATCTCCAAATGCACTAGAATCAGCAAAAGCTAATCTATAACCAGTACCACCATAAGTAACACCTGTTATAGTTTTTGGAATCCAACGACCAGTTGATGTGTCAGTTTGTCCAAAGGTTGATGGTGATAATGCAGTTCCATCAACATTATTAACTTCAGCTAAATAACCATCTAAATCTTCACTAGCACCCCAGTTTATTCTTTGAGTAGCACTTGCTGTTTTTGTCCAAAGATAATCACCATTTTGAGTTCTATAGGTTGCTGTACTCCAACTTGTTATCTCATTACCATCTACATAAAGTCTTTGTCTATTTGCTGCTGTGCCTTGAGTAGAGTCCATTGACCAAAGAACATGATACCATTTTGAAGTATCTTCAAATGTTCTATTACTTATCATTTGAGCAACAGTACTTCCACCTTGCAAATCAATAAAATATGCTCTATTACTGCTATCAAAACCTAATTTAGTTTCATTATTACCATCTATTGCAGTTCCAACAATATATTGTGTTGTTGCTAATGTACCTCTTTTAACCCAAAAACTCAATGACCATTTATCTGCACTTGTAGTTGTTTGACCACTTACATCAAAAGTTAATTGAGGATTATCTGCAGCATTACTTATAACACTATTAGCAATAGATGGGTTTGCAGAGAAAGGAACAAAATTACCAACCCTCTGTCCAAGACCATTGCCCTCATAAATTACATTATTAAAATATTTATTACCTTGTATAATTGTAGGTGTACCCATATTAACTTCCTAAGTTTGTTGTGTTCAATGCTAAGAAACCTTCTGGAACTGTATCATTAAATCCAGTACCACTTCCTATTGATTTGTCTCCACCAAAGTATGCTTTTACGATACAGTTTGCACTTGTACTACCTGTTGTCCAATGCATATTGGCTCTATATCCTTGCAACTGTAAATTAGATAAAGTTGGATTAGAACCCGTTGCTGGATTACCACTATTATAATAAGTGCCATTTTTACCAACCCATAGGTTAGCACCATTTCTTGCAAAATTAATTCTATCTCCTACTGACACACTTCCAGCAATATTGTTAATTGTAGAACCCATTCCTTTTACTTGAGGTGCATTTCCTCCATTACCTAAAACAACAAGAATTTCAGGTGTGGTTGAACTAAGTGTTAAATCAACTGTTGAATTTGCTTGAACAAATGCTGCATTAGTATCTTCCCTCATTAATCCAATTCGCATATTTTGATTAGTAAGAACATTACCAGAACCATCTGCATCAAATTCAAATTCAAAATACCATTTACCTGTAGCTGGCATGGAGAGAGTAGAAAATAAACTATTAGGACCATTATTTCCTTGCCATTTTACATCTAAATTTCCATTACTTATAGTCCAGTTAGTAGGGTTACGATGGTCAATAACATTCATTATTGCATGATTATTTGTAGGTGTATCTGCCATTTGGTCATGTGTTGCAAGACCAGTTGTTGCCCAATCATTACCATTACCAGATTCATCATCACCTAAGTCACTTGCATCTCTGCCATCTATATGCCACCCATTTGTTCCATAACTTCCTTCATATTCTATAGGTATCCAAATACCTTTACTATTGGTTGAACCAAAACTACTAGGGTCTAATTGTGAGCCATCAATAAAATGCATTTCTGCCATATAGCCATCATAATTACTTCCACCATTTTGGTCTGCACTTATATTATGTAAAACATTACTATTTATAAATCCTTCACCATTTAAAGATGGATAAGTTTCTGTGCTAAAACTTGTAACTCTTTGTCCATTGATGTAAATTTTTACTCTGTCTGATGCTACAGCTTGAGTTGTATCTTTTGCTAACACAATGTGATACCATGCTGATGCATCCCTGAATACTTGAGTTGTTGTTAAATTTGAAGAGGGTGAATCACTATAATACATTAATGTTGAATGAGTAGAACCTGATGCAGTATTTATTCTTATTGTTTCTTGTAAACCAGTTCCAGAATTACCATGCTGTAATAATAACATACCAGGAGCATAGTTTGTTGGTTGGTCACCTCTTTTAATCCATCCACTATATGTCCAAGTTCTTTTATTAGTAGCACTACCAGGTGTTCTTCTCATAAATGCTGGACCAGAGTCATCAAAACGAATAGATTGTTCTATTTCATAAACACTAACTGCTCCTTGAGAAGCTGCTCCCATTAATAAATTATTTTGAAATACTGACATTATACTTTCCTACTTTTAGTTTTCTTTTTTTGTTGCTCAATAAATTTTCTATAAATCATTCCACTAAGATGTACTTACATTTAAAGTTGCTATTGCATGTACGTTTGCAGAGGCAAAAACTATATAATCAATTCTATCTGTTTGCCCTGCAGTTGTTGTTAATGTTGGAGCAGTTGCTCCTGAAAATTTATAATTAGCTGCAAAAGATAATGTTCTACTTCCTGTGCCATCTTGTATCACAAAGATACTTCCTGTCTGTCCTGCTACACAATTTGTTGGATTAGATAATGTTCTATTACCACCTAACTGAACTGCAAAATTTTGACCTGCATTTAAATCTACTGCTATATTTGTACCATCAGTTAAACTTACAATGTCAGCAACTGCTGCTGTACCTATATGTAATTGTTTACCTAATAATGTATCAACACCAATTGCTACTGCACTTGTATATACATCAGTAGCAGATAAGATACCTGTTAATGTACCACCTGATAATGGTAACCTTGCAGCTACATCAACTTTATTTACTGAAGTTAATGCTGATACTGCAGCAATTACTGTATTGCTATTTGCAATAGACGTAGCCATTGTTGCAGATACTGCCTGTAATTCTGCATCTGTAGCAAACCCTGTGCCATTACCTATTATTGAATTAATTGAAGTTATCTTAGCAAGATTAACTCCAGTCAGAACTGACACTGCAGCTATGACTGTGTTGCTATTTGCTATAGATGTAGCCATTGTAGCAGACACTGCTTGTAGTTCAGCATCTGTTGCAAATCCAGAACCATTCCCTATTACTGAATTTATAGATGTAATCTTAGCTAAGTTAACTGATGTTAAAACTGAGACTGCTGCAATAACTGTATTACTATTACCTATAGACGTGGCTAAAGCTGCTGACGTTGCTGCTAAAACTGTATTTGTATTACCTATTGAAGTTGCAAGTGCTCCTGAAACTGTTGCTATCTTACTATTGACAGAAGTAATAGCTGCTACATTAGTTGCAACCCCTGCTTTATTTACTGACGTTAGTGCTGATACTGCTGCTACAACTGAATTTACTGAAGTTATCGCAGCTACGTTAGTAGCAATGTCAGCTTTGTTTACTGAAGTTAAAGCTGATACTGCAGCAATTTGTGCACCTGTTGGTACTGCTGTTCCAGCTACAAAAACATTTGTAGATGCATAAACATTTGCAGCAGATACATTGCCTGAGAATGTTGCTGCTGTACCACTAACAGGTATTGAAAATCTTGCAATACCTTGAGGAACTACTAATCCTGTTGAAACTGAAACTGTACCAAATGATTGATTAGGACTTATAAGAACTGTACCACTTACAGGTATAGAGGTTGAAGTTGAACCATCAACTGTAATACCTATTCCAGTACCTGCAGTTATACGTTTAACAGTTCCACCTTCTGCTGAAGGTACATTAGTTAATTGAGAACCATCTCCTGCAAACCCTGATGCTGAAACTACTCCTGTAAATGTACCTGTTGTTCCCTCAAGAACTGAACAGGCAACTGTTGTTGCTGCAAAGGTTGCAATACTTCCTGTTTGTAAAGTAGCATCACCACCTGCAATTGAAACTGAAGCTGCTTTCATTACTGAGGTATTAATAGATACTGCAGTAAACGTACCAACACTTACTGCTGATACATCTATACTTCCTGTTACTTCTAATGTTGAACATGAAACTGTTGTAGCTCCTAAAGACTTAGTAGCAACTGCACTTGTTAATGCGATACCAGTATTACTAGCAACACCATTTGCATTTGTAAGTGTAATATTAGGACCTGCAGAAAATGTTCTATTGTAAATATTTGTACCTGATACAACAAGATAACCTACACCACCTGAAATATCTGAGATAGCATTTATAGCAGATACTGTTGCTGTAAGGTTTACACCACCTATTGCAAAAGTTCCATTAACATTTAAAGTTGAGTTTGAAAGTTGAAGAGGAGTATTAGAATTATCTCCAGATTGAATTGTTTGTAAGGATGTTGTAATACCTGAGTTTGCAGATACATTAACCTGCATTAATCTTTTATAGGTATTTGATATTTGTGTTCCAGTTAAATCAGGCATTGTTATTATTCACCATATTCCAAAATTGTGTTGTCGCTTCCCATTTAGTATTCTGATTTTCCCAATCAGTCATAGCTTCAGAAGGAGAAGGTCTAGGGTCTCTTATTGCAGGGTTATCACTTACATCAGGTGCTCTATTCTGTGGATGATTTTTTTCATCATAAGCTCCATCAAAATCTGTAGGACAAACTATAAGTCCATAACTGTTTCTTTTCATAGAACTATGAGGATATACAAATCCACATATATCACAAACTGCTAAAGCTTTTCTACCTGTTGTCATTATATACTACTCATACGTGGAGTAATATATAAAGATGCCCTTTCTTTATCTTCAGTCATAGCAAAAGCTAATCGTTCTTCATATTCTTTTTTTAAAAAAGATGCCCTTGCTTCAGTTATTCCTGGTCTTTTTAATGACATATAATAAGCAAGTCCAGTTGTAAGTGAAGGTAAAAATCTTCTAGGCATATCTGCATTTTGTACTGCTGACTTTGTTACGTCTTGCATGTAATCAATCTTTTCAATTTTTAATTTATCAGTGTTCTGGTCTGATAGTGCCCACATATATAACTCAACATTATCTGCAAATCTCTTAATTGCATATTGTGAAGGTCTACCTGTCTGTCCTTTATTAGGAAGAATTAAGTATTGTTCATAAGATATACGAGTTAAATTTAAATCTGTATTGTCTCTATTAATTACAACTTGCATAACATCACTAATGTTATTACCTAAATTAATAGCAGTTGTACTTGCAGCAATACTTACGATTGTAGTATTGGTAGTCCAAAGACATACACCTCTATTTTGCCAATCATTTAAAATTAAATTAATAGAACGTCTGGCACTTCTAGGTTCTTCACCTAAAGTAATCTCACCACCAATCATCTCAGTAGCTTCCTGTATAATATCACCTATCTCTAAGTTAAAATTATAAGTACCTGACGTTGAATTTGTTGTCATTTATTTAACCTCTTATTACTTTACCACCACCACGTAGTGCTTTACCCATACCTCTACCAATTCTACGACCAGTTTTTTTACCCATTCCCATTTTTTTAAGGTCAGCTTTGCTAGTTGTTTTTTTTAAAATTTCTTCTTCTATCCCCTGTACCATCATTCTAGCTTCTGCTAAATCATTCATTTCAGCAGATTCAGTAACTGGATTAAATTTTTTATATGCTATTTTTTTTTCTTTAGCTACATCTTTATTAGCTTGTTTTAACATTTTTTGTAATTGTTTTACTGTATATTTTACTACACCCATTATTTGTAACCCTTTCCAAATCCTTTTAAAGCAGCTCCAGTACCTCTAGGTGAACCAACTCTACCACCAAATTTTAATTTTTTAATTGCACCACCTAATTTTTTTTTGTTAGCTTTTCTAGTAATTTCTGCTAATACTTTAGGGTCAAAATCTTTTTTACCTTTAACATCTGGTGGAAGTTTTTTATTTTTTTTAGCTAAAAAATTTGTCATTTTTCCAGTTTGTTTTTGCAAACTTTTAATAGAACCAAAATCTCTTAGTAATCCTCTTTGTTCTAATTTTTCAATTTCAGTTAAATTCTTTTTTCTATTTAATTCCATTAATCTTTTTTTACTTCTTTGTTTTAAAGCTAATTGTTTAGATATTTTTTTAGAAGAACCACTAGCTGAAGATGCAGTTTTATTAGGCAGTCCAGTAAACTTTGGCAAACCTTTTGTATTACTACTTTGAGATGTAAAATCTTTAGGACCTAAAGTATTTTTTAAAGCATCAGCTTCTCTACTTCCAGATTTAATACCTGGAATTGAACCTGGTTTTAATTTTTTTAATTCAGCTATAACTGCAGGGTCATTTTTTGCAGTTACAATTGATTCTTTTTCAAGTTTATCTTTTTTCTTTTTAAGTTTATTAGCTTTTTTTGAAGCAGCTTTAAACATTGCTTCTGTAACTTTACCTACACCTTTTATAATCATATATTTCTCCTGTATTAATTAATAGGTTTTCTAGCATTACGATAACCACGAGTGCTACGAAGTGTACGTCCTGCTTTTCTTTTTACAATATTCATTCCATCACCTGCTTCATCTTGAAGTTTTAAAAGTTGTTTATTAATTCCTTCTGAAGTAAAATCTTTTGCAGTAGGTTGTTGTCTAGGAGTTACTCTATTAAGCATATTTACTTCTCTCTTCCTACCTCTCATTCTATCTGTTAAATCAAATAAAGGTTTTCTTGGTCTATCTTTATTTGCTTGTATTTTCTTTAACTTAACTGGAGGAGTCACATCTTTTTTATAAACTTTTTTTAAAACATCTTTAATTTCTTTTTTAGTTTTACCTGCAAAGTCTTTTAATTTACTCATAGATTTTATAACATCATCTTTTTCTATTTTAGATAATTTATTAAATCCTATTGTAACATATTTTTTAGCTGCTTTTAGTGCTTCTACTTTAGACATTAGTTACTCCTTTTGTTTAGGGTACCACCCATATATTTTTTAATAGCTTTTTCGTTTTCTTTTTCTTTACGTTTTATACTAGCTAATTCTTTTTTAGAATATAATTCAGCAGAACCAGCTTTAGTTGGTTTTAAAAGTTCATATGCAAAAGTTGTAGCAGGAGTTATATAAGAAGCTATTTCTGCAACATCTCCACCATAATTATCCATAAATTTTGAACCATCTTTTTTTAATTTCTTAATAGTTTTTTTTATATTATTTTTAGATACTACACTACGTCTATTTTTTCTACCTTTAGCACCAGGTTTATTTATCTGTTGAGATATATCACTTCTCATTATTGTCATTAGTTACTCCTGTCTATAATTGTATCATCTCCTCCTGCTGGACTTGATGGAGCAGTCATATCATCTCTTCTAAATCTTCTGGCTCTATTTCTTAAAATATTAATAGAAGATTGATACCTTTGTTCAAAGAGAGGAACTATCTCAAAGTTCTTCATAAAGATATAACTCTCAACTAAACATGCATTAAACAAACCATCATAACAAAAGTTTGTAAAATAATTAGAAGGTGCAGTAGAACTTAAAGTAGTAGGTCTACTAACATGCACTATCTCACCATTACTTGTTGATGCAGGTGTAGGTGCAATCATTATATTAGTATTATCTTTATGAGCATAATACTTTGGATTTCCTGTTGAAGCTGATACTGTCCAATAATCTCTTAAGTATTCATCAGTCTTCACTAATATATTTGTTCTCTCGCCATCTGTAATGACATTAAAATTCTTTACAATTCTTGTACCTGTTGGTAAGGTAACGATATTGTTTCCTGCAGAAACTGCTACTGATGTATATGATACTAAACCATAATCATCTAAGTCATCAACCATTCTTTCTTCAGCACGATTAACAATATTAGGTAATTGATTTATAAACTCAACTGCATCATTCTCAGTTGTGTTTAAAATTTCTGTAATTAAAGTTGTATAATCTGCCATCTAACATTTCCATCTACGTCTAGCTGCACAAATTCTTTTCTTTGGAGTTTTCTTGCAACTAATGTTATGCATCTTGGCTTGTCCTGCTGAACGTGCACAAAATGATTTTCTTCTCTTTGCTCTTTTTCCTGTAGGTTTTGATTCTGTAACTGCAGTCTTTAACTTAGAACCTGGATTAGCTTTACGATAAGCAGCTACTCCTTTCTTAGTCATACCTGCACCCTTGCTAGTAGATAAAAAATTACCTGACTTAACACTTGTTTTAATTCCCATGCCTTTAGATTTTTTTTTCTTTACAGGCATTTATTTATCCAAAATAAATTGTAGCAAAGACACTTGGAGTTGCACTTACAACAACACCTGTATCACATCTAACACCTTCATCTGCTAGATAAGTATCTAATGAACCACCTGCTGCTATGTTTATTTTAATCCTTGAATCAGTAACTCCTGTTGCTAAACCATTTTTTATTTCAAATGTACCTATTGTATCCTTTGAATTTAAAACATTAAAACCTCTAATTCTTGTAGGAAAAGCAGCTCCAACTGCTGTTGAATCACCTGCTGAAGTTGTTATATGTCTTATTGTAGTTAAATTGGTCATCTATACTTCCTATATAAATATAAAGGGTCTCATAAGAGACCCTATTATATATGTTATTTATTTATTAACTAGCTGCTTGAGAGCCATAAAACCCTCTCCAGTCAGACACACCAAAAGAATATCTTTCTCTTGATTTAAATCTAACATTGCCAGTATCAAAGTCAGGTTCCATCTTAGTTTGTAATGGAACTCTAACAAACATCTTAGTACCATTAGGAACATCAGTTTTAATGAAATAGTCATTTACACTTGTAAATCTTCTATTTACAAAATAACCATCTGGAACTACTCCCATGTTTCTAATTGCATTAATGTCGTTGTTAGCTGTCGCAGTTCTGCCTGGTGATGCTAATATTCTATCAGCAGTAAATTTCAGGTCAGTAGGAATATGCAATGACACAGCTTGTGCACCAACTAGGATATTTCTATCATCTTTGGTTTTGTCAATTGCAATCAAAGCAGCTTCTAATGCAGCTTCTGATAAATCAGCAGCAGCTAGTAAGTTACTTTGTACTCCACCTTCTACGATTGGGTGACTAGCTGAAAAGAAAGCTTGTCCATCACCAATAGCTGTATCACCTGCAGTAAAACCATTAACAAAAATGTTAGCAGCTTTTACTTGCTTAGTGTTTGCCATTGCTCTTGCTAGTGCTCTTGCACGAACTTTTGCGAAAGTATCATAAAGATTATCTTCCATAGCTTCTTCAGTTACTGAGAAAGCTAGTGCAACTGTTTCGTGGTTGTATCTAGCAGTAAAAGATTCTTGTGCTGTATCAAATGAAACAGCAGAGCCTTCAGCCTTAACTGGGGCACTTGCGAATCCTGTAAACAATACTTCTTCTTCAAAACTTCTATCTGAATTTTCAACTTCAAATAAAGGTTTATGTTCTTCATTAACGTCTCCGTACTCAAGTCCAAAAACAGCATTCAGACCTGGGAGAAGTTCTTTAGCAATACTTGCTCTATTAATAGCCATATTTTATTTCTCCTATATTAAGCTGTTGCATAACGTTTGGACCAGTGTTGTACAATTTCAACTTCAACTTTAGGGAAAGCTCCCTCTGCACCTGAAAGTGAATTGCCTGGTTCGTTAATAACATTAAGAGGTCTTAATGCTTTACTTGCTGTCGCTCTTCCTGCAGCCTTTATACCAAAGCCTGAGATACCTGTTATAGTATTTCCTGCTCCTAGTGTTACTGGGAAGTTTTGCGAATTAATATCACCAATTGTTACTGATGCATCTGCTTGTACCATAAAAGTAGCTGCAGGGTCATCAACAACAAATGCTTTAGGATTACCTACTGCACTTGAAGTAGCAGCAGTATAAAAAGAACTAAAGGTTGGTTGTTTAGTTGTTGGGTCAATGTAGGAACAACCTTGAAAAACACCTACGATATAATCAGTAGTTGTTGCAATTGGTTGAATGAAACCATTGTTCATAGTTACCACATCACCTTTAAACATATTAACAGATAAAGTGTTTGCAATATTATACTCAGATGAACCTGTAGTATTATATCCTGAACCTAACTGTCTTAAAGGCTGTAACCCAAAGAGTCCTTTTGTTTTAGACATATATATTCTCCTTGTTATACATTTATATTAATTATCTTTGGAAGCGAGGCTCCCTTCCTCTTGTTGTAGAGGATTTGCTAGAATTAGTTATAGGCATCTTAGAATCAGAAGCTGCTTGAAGATTCTTCTCTACAGCCTGTTCCTGTGCTTTATGCTTATTCCTATAATATTCAGTCATAGCTTCAACTTTACCTTTTGGCATTTTTGCCAATGCTACGTCACCATTAGAAACTACACCTTTATAACGACCCTCATCTCTTGTAAAAGAAGAGTTTGCTAACTCAGGTACTTCTTCAGGGGAAACGAAAGTCCACCCTACTCTTTGTTGTTTACCAACATTTTTATAATCGTCTTCTCCATCTAAAGATATTCTAATCCATCTTAATGCCATGCCTTGACTATGAAATCTTTCAAGAACATTTTCAGGTATGTCTAATGCACTTTTTTCTTCAAACGAATACGTTTCATTTTTTGAAGTTGCTTCTCTAGTTTCTTCAGTACGTGTTGCTTTTAATTTAGTTAATGCCATGTTATGAACTCCTTCGCATTGTTGATATTGTGGTATATTCTTCATTGGTTTGTTCAACCTTTGCCTTTTCTTTGGCATACCTATCAAGTGGTATATTCCATTTATTAGCTAACCTAACATCTTCTTGGGTTAACTTAATTTTTTTAGAAGCAGGAGTGCGAGATGTTCCTGCAACCACTTGAGAAGGACTTGACGTAGCCTTCTGACGAACTTGTGACTCATCCTTAAACTTTGTTGGAAATGTAGTTCTTATTCTTGAATCTACTTCTTTATAAAAGTCATCATCTGATGGGTCAAAACCTTCTTCTTTTAACTGAGTATCTACAGCTAAAGCTGCTGCAGTCATTACTCTGTCTTTCCCAAACCATTCGTTAGCCTCTGCCCACTCAACTGCCTTAGGGTCATATTGTTGTTGAGGTTGTTGAGGTGCCTGTTGTAAGGGTTGTTGTTTAATTCTATTTTGGTAACTCTCGTAATCTTTCTCAAAACTTACCTTATTATTCTTAACTGTGTTTAAATTTATTTGAGCTTCATTTAATGCTTCTTGTGCTTTTAATAATTGATTCTTATCATCTTTTTCAAAAGCATCTAAATAATTTTGTTTAGCTAAACCTAATTGATTTTCTAAACCTTTTTCTTGAGACTCAATACTTGTTTTAGTTAAATCAAACTGAGAGTCATGAGTTGTTTTTAATCTTTCTTCTAACTCTTTTTGTTTAGTTAAAAGTGATTGAACCTCTTCTTCTCGTTCTTTCTTTTGACGAACTAATTGTCTGATTCTTTTTTCAGCACGTTTACCTTCAATGCCTTCAGTTGCTTTTTCTTCTTCAGACTTTTGTTCAACTGGTTGAGTTTCTTCTTTAGCTTCTACTTCTACTTTTTCTTCAACTGGCTTTTCTTGTTCAACTTCAACTTCTTGTTTAACAACTTCTGCCATTTCTTTAGCTTTAGAATCTACTGAAGGTTTTTCAACCTCAAAATCTACTTTATCTTCTGTATCTTCTTTTTTTGAAGTATCTATTTTACTCCATGTTTCTTCTTCTTTAGACATATTATCTCCATTTGTTACGAACCAAACGATTACGTAAAGTTATAAAGTATTTATAATACTATACAACCCTATGAGATACAAGAGTTATTTTTTATTTAACATCTTTTAACTGTTCTTTCATTCATTTTTTATTTTTACCATTATATAAATTATCAAATGTTTTATTAACATCCATATAATCATCATGACATTCAGCAGTATGTTTATATTGTGAAGGTATAAAATCTGGAGCACCTTCACCTGCTGACCACATCGCAGGACTTGTAACTCTAACTCTATTATTAGGTAAAGCTACCATTGCACCTTTATATGGTCCTGAAGTTAAATGTAATACATGAGATTGTTTATGTTGTGCAGGGTCATCTGCCACTGCATTTCCTGTAAAGTCTACAGTAAAATAATATTTACCAGTATAAAATTCTCCATTTACTTTACATAACCAAGGACTTGAACTAACTCTGTCCATAACAATCACACTATGATTATGACTTGGACAATCCCAAGGTTGAGCATAGTGTGTTTCCATAGGAGGTGTCCATTCATCTAAAGGTATATCACCTATTAAACCTGTGATTGGCATTCGTGCCCACATAGCACCACCATGTAAATTTTTTTCTTCAGCTTCACAACCTGTAAATACAACTTGGAAACTTAAACATCTATCAGGCATACAATTAACTGCAATTGCTAGTCCATGTAAATATTCCCCATGATATTTTTGATGACTATGAGTAAACTCCTTCCTTACCCAACACCTAAAAAAAGGTATGTTGGATATTAGTTCACTCATCTAGGACCTGAAATAATTCCACCTGCATTCATCATCTTAACTTTTTTACCACCAGCATATCCCATTTTAACTTTCTTGCCACCAGCATAACCCATTTTAGATTTCTTCATTATAACATTCCTTTCAAGTACATTACCTCTAAAGTTATTAAACCAAAACCAATAATTCCTAACACAATACCTATAATAATATTATGTCGTAACTTTTGCTTTCGTAGTTGTTCTTTAACTGCAGCAGCTTGACGTGCTCTTTCAACAGCAATCTCACTTTGCAATCTATCCCATTGACCTGGAGAACCATAAAGAACAAACAGTTCTCTCATTTCATCACGAAGTCTTTTAGCTTCTTCGTTTCTAAAATGAGCATCAATAGCATTCTGCTCAACACCAGTTAATTTTCCAAACATTCCTGGCTTATGATTAGCAACTACTTGTAAACTAGCTTCAGCTTTTGCCCACTTAGCAACTGCACCACCCATTGAAGTTAAATTTTTACCAACTTTTATAGCAGTAGAAATACTACTACTGGCAGCTTTTAATGCTGCAAAGGCTGTAAATGGGTCTATCATTATGTTTTCCTTCTTGTTTTTTGTTTCCTCCCACTTGCACTAATAGGGTACTTTATGGAAGTTGGTTTAGGTCCAGCATTAGTTTTATTTCTTTTTCTTTTAACTGCAGATGACTTTTGTGAAGCAGTCATTTTATTTGCAACTGCCTTAGGTCTACAGACTGGATATTTTCTTTTTGAAGACTTAGCAGATTTTCTACCACATGGTTTACCTGTAGATATATCTACCCAATCTTCTTTAAACCATTTTTTAAGTCCACCTTTTTTAACCATTCTTTTTTTCTTCTTTTAATTTATATTTATCTGGAACTTTACCATAACCTACAGTTCTATCCCATTGTCTTTGTGTATATTTATTCATCATCTTTTAACTTAGGTCTTTTTTTAAATTTAAGCATACTTGGTTTTTTTCTTTCTAGCAGGAATAATTGCACCACAACCCCTAGCAACTTTACCTTTTGGTTTACCCACTGTTTTACCACCAACCATTTTTTTTGCAGAACCTTTCCAATCTTTTTTCTTTTTTCCACTAGGGTCTTTAATTTTTCCTGCACAGATTTTAGAAGCATACGCATTTGCATACGCACTTGGATAAACTTTAAATTTACGTTTCGCAGCACTTTTCCCCCTTGCACATAATTTAGTCATTGTTTTTTACTTTTTTATATCCCCAACGATTTTCAGATAAATCCCATAAACCTTTCATAGCTTTAGGAATTTTTATAAAATATGTATTAGAGAACTTTATTATTTTTTTAGTTAATAGCATAGTCTTTCTCCTTTAAAAATATTTATTTATTTTAATTAGATAGATTATAAGTTGTATCTAAATCTTTAGGATTTTGTACTCTCATAATTATTTGGTCATCAAATAATAATATAAGTCTTACTCCTTTATATAAAAGTTTTTGACCTGTGTGTTTACCATAACATACATGGTCACCTATTTTACACCAAGGTCCATTAGGAAATTTATCATCATCTTTATATGCTATATCTCCTATCTTTAATACTCTACCTACTGTTGTTAAATAAGCAATATCACTCTTAACAGATTCAGGTAGCATAATACCACCTTTTGTTTTATCTTTTATTGAAACAGGGCGAACCAGTACATGGTAACCTGGTAACTCTGGTAATATTGTAGGGTCAGGTAATTCATCATTGTTAGTCCATCTATCATTTTTAATTGCTTGTGGCATTTTAATTGTCTGCATCATCATCTCCATTTATCATGTTATTATATATTGTTTTAATAAGTTCTTTAGATTTTTTTAAACCTACAATAGTACCTACTAATTGTTTATATTGGGCATAATCCTCACAGACTCCATCCCCTAACATTACTTGAATCTGACTTATTTCTTTATCTATTTCATGTCCAATTTCTTTTAGAATATTGTCCATAAATAATTTAACCTTTTACTTTACCACCACCTGCTGGTTGATAAGAATAACCTGGGTCTTGTCTTTTAACTGCTTTCTTTGCTCTAATAGAAAAGTTTTCAGTTGTTAATTTACTTGAGTCTCCAAAAGTATCTGGTCCTGGACCACTTATAATTGGTTTATTATTCATATTATTTTTCTCCTTTTATTTCTTCTTGAGCTAATTTCCCAAGAGTTTTTATTGTTGTTTCTGCAATTTTAGTTTTTCTATCTTTTTCACTTTCAGTTTGTTTTAAGATATGAGCAGCACCTTCTTTTAATGCTTTAATACCTTGGTCTTCTTCTTTAAGTGCAAGTTCTTGCTGTTTAACAGATAAACTAGCAGCTTCTTGTAATGCTTCAAGACCTAATTTATCTTCTTCTAAATTAAGTCTTTGTTTCTCAAGTTCAACCATTTGTTGTTCTGGGGACTGAGGTACACCCATTGATTGGTTAGCTTGTGAAATTTGTTGGGCAGCTTGTGCCTGAACTTGTTGTAAGGTTGCAGGGTCAGTTGCAACTCCTGATACCATTCCATTTACCATTCCATTCATTTGTTCTTGGTATCTCATAATCATATGTTCTTTTATATTTGATTCAAGAACTGGTTTAACTTTTTCCATAATTGGACTACCACCATTCATAGGGTCAGACATATATGCAGTCTTAACTGTAATATGTGCCATATGATTTTGTCCTGGAAAAGCTGCAATAGGTACACCCTTTACTGCATTTTGTATATCTGATACAGGGTCAAGTGCTTGTGGTCGTTGTTGTGGTGGCAATATCATATCTAAGTTAGGCATATTAGCAGCTTCTAAAATAGTTCTATGGAGTGCCTGTATATTGTAGCTTCCTGGGGGTGCTTGACTAGCGAGTTGTAATGCCAACTGTGAAAGCATTAATCTATGTGCACTAGATGGTATGTTTGGGTCGCTGACAGGAATTACGTCAACCTTACCATCAAAGTCCTGTTTAAATATTGTAGGACTTCCACCAGGAACTTCATATGGATATTGGTCAGGTAAGGATTCAAAATTAATCCTTGCCAATATCTTAAACTCTTCTTTCTGAGAGTTATGTATTCTTTTATGTATGGCACTAAAAAATTTACTAGATGCTTCTAGTAATGCCATAGTTGTACCCACTGGTCCATAATTAGTTGAATCACTAATAACTTTTTCAGTAGAGTCTGCAAACTTTTGTCCAGCTCCAGCAATAAAACCTAACATCTGAAATAATGTATTAGAAGGTTCTTTATAAGGCAATGGAACAATGGCTCTGCTTAAATCAATACCAGTAGATTCTACATCTCTAAATTCACCAGGAGCTAATGGTTCATTATCTCCAACTACCTTTACACCTTTAGCTTTAAATCCTGCAGGTAATGTTGCAAACTGACCAGAGTCAACTAAGTTTCTCATGGCTGCAGTTGCAGTCATAGTTAAGTTACCTAAGAAATGTATAAGACCTAAACCATAAAAACCAAAACCAGGTACAAACTTATAATGAGTAAAGAACATCTTCTTTTGTTTCTTTGGGTCATCTTCATTATAGTTTCTTCTTATAGATAAAACTTTTCTTGATTGTTCTTCAACTGTAACAATATAAGGTAAAGCAATTCCTTCTTCATCCCCATAAGGTTCAGGTAAATCTAAATAACAATGTTGCTCTAATAAAGTATATTGAGGGTCAGTATCTTCAGGAACTGATGTACCCATTATCTCATCAACTTTCATTGACATACTTGTAGGGTCAACTGAAGTTGCTTCAGGTAATTCTAAATCTTCATAGACTCCTGCTGCAATATCTTTTGCTAAATCATTTGGGTTTCTTAAAATAACATGTGTATATCTATCAGCTTTTCTTAAGTCTGATGCATGATAAGAAACATAGAACTGGTCAACAGGTACAAACTCTGAACAAGGTCTATCTATAGATGCATCATAATAAATCTTTTTAAATGCTGAACCTATAATAGGTAGATGAAATAACATTCTTTCAAACTCATGAAAGTATTCAGGCATAACATCAGTTATTTGATAATTCATAAACTGTTTAACACGTTCTGCTTGTTGCTGTTTATCTGCTGTTTCTACTCCAATTATTTGAGATTTAACTGGACCACCTGGTGGAAATAATTCTTGTGATGCTTTAGATTGAAACTTCACTGCTGACTCTATTAAGAGTGGGTGAACTGCAGTACATGCACCTTCAAATGGTTCTGAAGTTTCTTTTAATTTTAATCCTAGTAAATCAAATCCTCTTTCAAATGTTTGTTCCCATTCTCCTCTTGAAGATTTATCTGCTGTATATTTTTCAAT
>TARA_R110002051_G_scaffold1930_3_pt1 | contig 23076 bp, 17 predicted proteins | sample TARA_R110002051 | Tara Oceans TARA_R110002051 (sample SAMEA4397023) | marine metagenome | biome: Polar Biome; feature: [MES] marine water layer (ENVO:01000295) within the mesopelagic zone...; material: water (ENVO:00002006), including particulate matter (ENVO:01000060) such as......
CTAAAACTTCCAGTTGGTCAACTTGTATTTCAACTTTTTGCCCTTTTCCTTGGCTTTCAACCAATTCGCCTTTTATATGAATTGCAGCACCAGTAGTTATTCTTTTTAAGAGGGCTTCATCAAACTTTTCAAAATCAATAACACATTGAATATTATTAATAGTTGAACCATCATTTAAAGCAATGAAACGATTTGCTCTAAAGGTTCTAACCCAACCTTTAATATCTACTTCTGGTAAAGTAATGTCTTGTTTTAATAATTCTGAAACAGTACGAGAGATCATGTAAACTAATTTTTAAAATGTAAATATAAAGGATTCAATCATTAAAATTGAAATAATAAAATTGAAAATTAACTATAATTTACTTTAATTTTAATAATAAAGTTTGAATATGTAATTTGTTTTAAAAAATTAAAACTTTAGCCTTTAGTTTCAGAGGTTTCGTCGTCATCATCTTCAGGGATAATATTTATCGAAGGCTTTCTTAAAACTTCCTTATTCGCTATACTACGCTCTAAGGATAAGAGTAGCGATGGTAATAATAATAAGTTGGATAACATAGCGAAGAGTAAGGTTGCAGATACCAGTGCGCCCAGTGCTACCGTACCACCAAAGCTTGAAATAGTAAACACTGAGAATCCGAAAAACAGTACTATTGATGTGTAAAACATACTGACTCCAGTTTCGCGCAAAGCACCATAAACAGACACTTTAATTTTCCAGTGGTTAGCTTGTAATTCCTGACGGTATTTTGCTAAAAAGTGAATGGTGTCATCAACTGAAATACCAAACGCAATACTAAAAACCAGTATGGTGGAAGGTTTTATGGGCACACCCAAATACCCCATTAAACCAGCCGTTATTAAAAGTGGCAATAAATTGGGGATGAGCGATATAATAATCATACGTCCAGACCGGAACATATACGCCATAAAAATGGAGATTAATAGTATGGCAAGTGATAACGAAATAGCCAAATTCTTAACTAAATACTTGGTCCCTTTTTGAAAAACCAGTGCTTTCCCTGTTATAGTAACTTCGTACTTTTCTTTTGGAAAAACCTTATCAATTTTATCCTGAATATTTTCTTGAATGCGTTCCATTTTATCCGTACCAACATCTTTCATAAATGTTGTAATACGCGCATATTGTCCCGTGCTATCTACAAAATTTTTAAGTAAATCGATATCAGAAGACGAGTTTTTAGCATAGGAAAGAATAAAACTATTTTCTTGTGATGTAGGTAACTGGTAATATTTAGGATTACCGTTGTAGTAGGCTTGCTTGGAATATTTAACTAAATCTACCACCGAAATTGGTTTTGAGAGTTCGGGCGTTTCAATAATTAATTCTTCCAATTCATCCATCCGCTTTAAAGTAGATAGTTTCATAACGCCTTTTTTACGCTTAGTATCTACCATAATTTCCAATGGCATTATACCATTAAACTCTTCCTCAAAAAAGCGAATATCATTTACAAAATGGGAGTCTTGGGGCATATCTTCTATTAAACTACCCGATATTTTAATTTGATATATACCTATAATGCTAGCAATAAGCAAAATTAAAGACGTACAATAAATACCTATACGCTTATGTCTTACCATACGTTCCATCCAATTTACAAAACCACCGATCCAACGTTTGTTTAGATGCTCTAAGTGGCGATCTTTAGGATATGGTAAAAACGAATAAATTATCGGAATTATAAGAATACATAAAATGAAAATAGAAATAATACTAAGTGATGCTACAACACCAAATTCTTTTAAAAGTTGACTTTCTGTTAATATAAATGTTGCAAAACCAGAAGCAGTAGTAACATTAGTCATTAAGGTAGCATTCCCAATTTTGGTGATCACCCGCTGTAATGATTTTACTTTATTCCCATGTAATTTTACTTCGTGCTGATATTTATTGATTAAAAAGATACAGTTAGGAATACCAATTACAATAATTAATGGTGGTATTAAAGCTGTTAAAACAGTGATTTCGTAGTTGAGTAAACCGATAATCCCCAAAGTCCACGCTACCCCAATAGACACCACAATAAGCGATATAAAAGTGGCTCTAAACGACCTGAAAAAGAAAAAGAAAATAATGGATGTAACCAGTAAGGCGGCTATGACAAACAAATTAATTTCGTCAACAATATTTTTAGAATTTAGGGTGCGGATATATGGCATACCAGAAACTCTTACATCCAAATTAGTTTCCGTTTCAAAAGTATCAATGCTTGGTATTAAAACATTAAGTACAAAGTCTTTTCTGGCAGAGGTGTTTACTATATCTTTCTTTAAATAAATGGCACTTCTTATGGTTTTTGTTTTTTTGTTGAATAAGAAATTATCATAAAAAGGATATTTTTCAAAAAGCTCGTCTTGAAGTATTTCAATTTGTTCAATTGAAGAAATTGAATCTTTTATAAAGGGTTCGAGCTTAAATTTTTCGTTAACATTATCCTTTATTAGTTTTTGAAGATCTTTTATTGAAATAACCGTTTCAACTTCTAGATTCTTTTTAAAACTTTCAGAAAGTGTATTCCAAGCGTTTAATTTTTCAACTGTAAAAAGCGAGCTGTCTTTTACGCCTAAAACAATAAGATTGCCTTCTTCTCCAAATATTTTTAAAAAGTTATTATAATCAATATTTACTTCATGATCGTCCGGCAGCATATTAGCCTCGCTATAGGCTAAACGCATGTTTTCCCACTTTTGACTAAAGAAAAACGTAGCGAGAAGAATACCAACAAGAATGATAATTTTATTACGTAAAATTAATCTTGCTGTAACGTCCCAGAAGTCTTTTGTGAAAAGTTTAAACATGCCTTGTGTAAAAGATGCGCAAAGGTAGAAAAAAGGACTGCATTACCTCATAATGAGACGTTAAATGTAAACTTAAAAGCAATATTGTCGGTAAATTCAGGTAGGTAGTATGCGCCATATCGATAAGTGAAACTTAACCCGAAACCAAATAACAGTTTGTTAATTTCAAAACCAGATTCTGTGTACCCTTCTTTTAGCGAACCAAAGGTTACATTTTGATGTCTTTCGGGGTTTGATATATCACCAATGGCAAAACGGGAAATTAAAACCATATAGGGTTTAAAGCGATCTGAAATTTTAAAAGGCTTTAAGTAATGTTTTAATTGAACAGTAGCAAACTTGTCAGAGAAAAACTCGTTAAAAAACATGGTTTCAAAACTATTTAAACCAGCTACGGAAAAGCGTTGTAAAATAGTTTCTTTTCTTATATTATTGGGGTAGGCATGGTATAAATGCGTTAAAGGCGTATCGCCGGAAGCTAACCCAGAAACCAAAGTAATTTCAGAAAAGTGATTATTTTCCTTACCAATTCTGTGAATGGTTCTGAAATCTATTTTTGAAAAATTAAAATCGCCTTTTAAAACGTCCTGAAAACTTTTGGTGTATTGTAGGGAAAATTTTGGGAATCCCTCTTTAATTTCCTTAACATTGGTTTTAGTCATTTCAAAATAATCGAAAGGATTCCACTGAAAAGCAATTTTAGCGGTACTTAAATTAAAGTTACTGAAAACATTATTGTTTAACGCATAGCCATAGCTATAGGTTGGGTCTATTTTACTAATGGAAAACTCTGTTTCATTTGAAAGTTTATCATTTATTTGATGCTCAATAGATATGGATTTTGTGATGTGTTTGTGAAATAAATCGATATTAAGCAAGCGCGGTTCAAAAAATTGAAAAAAACGAGTATCAGTTAAAAATTTGGTACTTCCAGTTTCTTGTAAATCGTCAGTGTAAGATAGATTTATCCAAGTATTCGTTTTTTCTGCTAGTCTAAAACCGCCACCAATACTGTATTTAAACCGATGATCTCTAAACCCATAAACAGTATAGCCAATTATTCTGTACTTTTTTGAAAAGGCTTTATTTGTAATGCCACCAAGCCCTGTTCTTACACCTTCATATTGATTGTATTTGATTAGATATCGTAAATCGAAATTGAAGTATTTAGTTGGGAAATACCCGTTGCCAATACTTTTAACTAAGGTGTTTTCTTTAATAGAATCTTTTTGATGTTCAATATTATTAATTAAAGAGGATTGCCCTTGGGTTGACAGATAAAAACATATAAAAATAAAGAGAAGGCAATATTTCAACATTCGGAAAATAAATAGGTTTATAAAAAAAGCGACTAAAATGTCGCTTTTTATTTACACTGTCATAATTTCTTTTTCTTTGTTATCGAAAAGGTCATCAGCCTTTTTAACGTACTTGTCTGTCATTTGTTGCACATCAATTTCGGCATTAGCTTTCAAATCTTCTGAAACATCATCATTTTTTTTAATCTCGTTATTGGCATCTTTTCGCGCCGTTCTAATACTTATTTTGGCATCTTCAGCTTCAGCTTTAGCTTGTTTTGCTAAATTGCGTCTGCGTTCTTCAGTTAAAGGTGGTACATTAATAATAATAGTTTCACCATTATTCATAGGGTTAAAACCAAGGTTTGCATAGGCTATACCACGCTCAATTTCTTGTAACATGCTTTTCTCCCAAGGCTGAACAGTTATTGTTCTACCATCAGGCGTATTAACATTGGCCACCTGGCTTAAGGGTGTTTGCGACCCATAATAGTCTACCATAACACTGCCTAACATCGCTGGACTTGCTTTACCAGCTCTAATATTTACAAACTGTTTTTCTAAATGCTTAATAGCATTTTCCATAGCCTCTTTTGTAGAATCCAATATAAATTTTATCTCTTCGTTCATTGTTTTAAACTTTAATACTATTTTTCAATATCCAAAAATTACGCCAAATTTTATATGTTTACTTCTGTTCCAATATTTTCGCCAGAAACGACTTTAAGTAAATTACCTTTTTTATTCATATCGAAAACAATAATTGGTAATTCGTTTTCTTGACTTAAAGTGAAAGCGGTAGTATCCATAACTTTTAACCCTTTTCTCAAAACTTCTTCAAAAGATATCGTATTGAATTTAATAGCTTTGGAATCCTTTTCTGGATCTGTATTATAAATACCATCAACACGAGTGCCTTTTAAAATAACATCGGCTTCAACTTCAATGGCTCTTAAAACGGCAGCAGAATCTGTTGTAAAATAAGGATTTCCTGTGCCACCTCCAAAAATTACAACGCGCCCTTTTTCTAAATGGCGCATGGCTCTTCTTCTAATAAAAGGTTCAGCAACTTCGTTTATTTTAATGGCAGATTGAAGTCTTGTTGGTATGCCAGCATCTTCTAAAGCACCTTGTAAAGCGAGTCCGTTAATTACTGTTGCTAACATACCCATGTGGTCGCCTTGCACGCGATCCATACCTTTGCTAGCGCCAGCAACACCTCTAAAAATATTTCCACCACCAATAACAATAGCTACTTCTACACCTTTAGCGGTAATTTCTTTTATATCTTGGGCATATTCGGCTAAACGTTCAGGGTCTATACCATATTGACGATTTCCCATTAAGGCTTCGCCTGATAATTTGAGAAGTATTCTTTTGTATTTCATTAGCTAATATCTATTGCTTTTTAAGGTATAATGTAATTCGCCAATTAACTGTAAAGTTTATTTTATAGTCTTTTGTCAGGCTCATTTCATTGTAAATTTGAAATTTAGCAAAGCTACATAAATTTTTTATTTTTTGAATTTATATGAAATAGGATTTGTGAATAAAAAAACCACTATTCAAAATATGAATAGTGGTTTAATATTTTATTTCCGCAAAAACGAAAAGCTTTTACCCTACAGTAACACGTTTGAAACCTGTAATTTCAACATCTCCGTAAGAAGCAACATATTTTGCAACGTTTAATTTTTCATCCTTAATAAAATTCTGATCTAATAAACATTTCTCTTGATCAAGAGTCGTGTTATCAGAAATAAAACGTTCCATTTTCCCTGGTAAAATTCTATCCCAAATTTGTTCTGGTTTACCTTCAGCTTTTAATTCTGCCTTAGCCGCTTCTTCAGCTTCAGCTATAATTTCTGGAGTTAATTGCGCCATAGAAATATACTTAGGTACATTTTTAAGTGTTTTACCTAAACGACCTAATTCAATATTATCTTTTTCAATGACTGCAATTCTTGCTTCAGTTTCTGAAGCTACAAATGCAGGATCAAAATCTTTGTAAGATAATGTAGTTGCTCCCATTGAAGCGACTTGCATGGCGACATCTTTAACTAAAGTTTCAGCGTTATCAACTTTGGCCGATAAACCTACTAAAGCAGCAATTTTGTTAATGTGAACATAAGTACCAACATAAGGTGCTTGTAATTTTTCAAAAGCAGTAATGTCTAACTTTTCACCAATTACACCAGTTTGCTCAATTAATTTCTCAGCAACTGTCATTCCTCCAAAATCAGCAGCTAAAAACGCTTCTTTTGAATCATAGTTTAAAGCAATGTCAGCTAGGTCATTCGCTAAGGCTACAAAGTTTTCGTTTTTACCAACAAAATCAGTTTCACAACCTAAAACAATAGCAACACCTTCTGTTTGGTCTGCGTTTAATTTAGAAATAGCTGCACCCTCAGATGAATCTCTATCAGCTCTCTTTTCTGCTACTTTTTGCCCTTTTTTACGTAATACCTCGATAGCTTTATCGAAATCGCCTTCAGCTTCAACCAATGCTTTTTTGCAGTCCATCATACCTGCGCCAGTAGCTTGTCTTAATTTATTTACCTCTTGGGCTGTTACTTTTACTGTAGTACTCATAGTAATTATGATTTAAAAAAAGGCGTTCAATTTATTTCTGGATTCCCTTCGAGGGAATGACAATTAAAAAAGGAAACCTTGATGCCGAAACATCAAGGAATTATTTTTTAAAAAAGAATCAAACGACTTTATAATATTGTATTAATGTTATTTATTCTTCTTCGGCTGCCGCTTTTTTTGCTGGAGCCGCTTTAGCTTTAGGTGCATCCTTTTCAGTAGCCACCTCTGGAGTTGCTTTTACAACTTCTTTTTTGGCTTTAGGTGCTTTTTTTTCAGTTGCCACCTCTGGAGTTGCTTCTACCACTGCTTTATCAGCTTTAGGTGCCTCTTTTTCAGTTGCTGCCTCTGGAGTTGCTTCTACAACTACATCCTTTTTAGCTTCTTCAACAACCGGTTCAGTTTTTACTTCCTCTTTTGCTTTTGGAGCGTCTTCTTTAGGAGCTGCAGCCACGTCTTTTTCAGCTTTACGTTCTGCTAATCCCTCAGATACTGCAGCTGTAACAGCTGTTAAGATTTTATCAATCGATTTAGAAGCGTCATCATTTGCAGGTATTACATAATCAACCTGACGTGGGTCTGAGTTGGTATCAACCATGGCGAAAATTGGAATGTTTAATTTTTGAGCTTCTTTAATCGCGATATGCTCACGCTTAATATCCACAACAAACAGCGCCCCCGGTAAACGTGTCATATCAACTATAGAACCTAAGTTTTTTTCTAACTTCGCTCTTAAACGATCAACTTGTAAGCGTTCTTTTTTCGATAAAGTTAAAAAAGTTCCATCTTTCTTCATTCTATCAATAGATGCCATTTTTTTAACGGCTTTTCTAATAGTAACAAAGTTTGTTAACATACCACCTGGCCATCTTTCAGTGATGTAAGGCATGTTGATTTCACCAGCTTTTTCAGCTACAATATCCTTTGCTTGTTTTTTTGTCGCAACAAATAAAATTTTACGTCCAGAAGCTGCAATTTTTGCAAGTGCTGCTCCGGCTTCATCAATTTTAGCTGCTGTTTTGTAAAGGTTTATTATATGGATACCGTTGCGCTCCATATAAACGTAAGGTGCCATATTTGGGTCCCACTTACGTGTAAGGTGTCCAAAGTGTACACCTGCTTCAAGTAATTCTTTTACTTCTACTGCCATTTTTGTAATAGTTTACGTTCTGTTGAATTAGCAATGATGTAGTGGTCACTTTCGTTCGCCTTCATCATTTAGATGCTAAACTTTTATCCTGAACTCGTTTCAGAATCTTTTTAAAATTATTTGAAATTGTTTTGGAGTAACTGATAAACAGATACTGAAACAAGTTCAGTACTAGCGTTTAGAGAATTGGAATTTTTTACGCGCTTTTTTCTGTCCGAATTTTTTACGCTCCACCATTCTTGGGTCTCTGGTTAATAAGCCTTCTGGTTTTAAGATTAATCTGTTCTCAGCATCAATCTCACACATTACGCGAGAAAGGGCTAAACGAACAGCTTCTGCTTGTCCAGTAATACCACCTCCATATACATTAACTGTAATATCAAAGTTGGCGTCATTGTTAGTCAAAACTAAAGGTTGTTTTACTTTGTACTGTAAAGTAGCAGTGGTAAAATAATTAGCTAAGTCTTTTTTATTGATTGTAATGTTACCTTTTCCTGGGGCAACATAAGCGCGCGCAACAGCCGTTTTTCTACGGCCAATTTTGTGAATTACATCCATTTATTTGAATTCGTTTAAGTTAATTGGTTTTGGTTTTTGTGCTGCATGAGCATGCTCGGAACCAACAACAACGGTTAGGTTACGGAATAATTCTGCACCTAATTTGTTTTTAGGCAACATTCCTTTAACTGATTTTTCCACTACTCTAGACGGATCTTTTCCGAATAATTCTGTAGCAGTTAAACTTTTTTGACCTCCCGGATATCCTGTGTGACGAATGTATGACTTGTCAGTCCATTTGTTACCGGATAACGTGATTTTTTCAGCATTGATAACAATAACATTATCTCCGCAATCAACGTGAGGTGTGAAGTTTGGCTTGTGTTTGCCTCTTAAAAGTTTTGCAACTTTAGATGATAAACGACCAAGCGCCTGACCTTCAGCATCAACCAAAACCCACTGCTTATTTACAGTAGCTTTGTTTGCTGAAATCGTTTTGTAGCTTAATGTGTTCACACTAATTATTTTTATATATTAAACATTCCTCTCTCAAAAAGAGTTTGCAAATTTACGATTATATATTTGATTACCAAACCTAGTTTAAGGTTTTTTTATGGTTGAAAATCAGATAGCTGCACGTAGTAAAAATTAACTGCTAAAGGTAGCGCGTTGCAATCTATCATTGATTGATTTTCCTAGGCTAAAATCTGGGAAACGCTCCGCTATAATGACATCGAGATTTTGATGGTCTAAATTATGTAAAGCACCATATAATTTTGATGCTGCTTCTGCCAAATCACCTTTTTCGGATAAGATAATTTGAGTTGTAATAGCGTTGTCTTTTAAATCTGATTTAAAAACAAGAACACCAATGCGTTTGCCTGCATGTTTTTTAATTTCTTCTGAAATAGAATCCGTTAGAACTGTTTGTGTTGAAGGTGCGTAATGTCTGTCTAACATCCCTGGAGCATCTGGACTATTTTCTTTTTTATTTTTGATAGTCACTTTGCCAACCACTGCTTCAATCTCTTCTAAAGCTAAGGCCCCTAAACGGTAAATGATGGGGTCGTTGTTTTCAAAACCTATAATGGTAGATTCTATACCGTTAGCGCAAGCACCGCCATCTAAAATCATGTCAATATCGTTTTTAAAATAACGTTCTACATGTTCTGGTTTTGTTGGGCTAATACTTCCAAAAGGGTTGGCACTTGGTGCTGCCAAAGGAAATGGTAATTGTTTTAAAAGCTCTAAAGTTAATGGATGGTTTGGAACTCGAACGGCAACGGTATCTTTTCCTGCGGTGATTAAATCGGGGATTGTAGGTTGTTTTTTAAGTACTAAAGTCATAGGTCCTGGCCAAAAAGCATTGGCTAGTAATTTTGCTTTAAAAGGAACGTGACTTACAATGGTTTCTAAAGAATTTACTGAAGGAATGTGAACAATGAGTGGATTAAAAAACGGACGCTTTTTAGTCTTGAAAATGCTTTTAATGGCTTTTTCGCTGAATATGTTTCCTGCGAGACCATAAACGGTTTCGGTAGGAATAGCTACTAGTTTATCGGAACTTAATAACGAAATAGCTTTTTGTAAGTCTTTTGAAATGATGCTCATTTTTGTTAATCAGGTTTCAAAATTACTTAAAAAATGTATAAATTCTTTATGTTCACCTCGATAGTTCGGGACGAACCAAACCTACCTAGCGAAAGTCAGGAAATCATATAAATTCGAGGAAATTTTACGCTTAAAGCTGCGCTTTGCGAATTCATTCCTACTCTCATTATTTCGGCAGATTGAGATTCCGACTATGTCGAAAATTGGGACTTGACTATTTTGTTAAGTTTTGGTCTGGCTATTTTGACTTTTTTAGGTTTATAAAGATTTTAGGCAATTATTCTAACTGACTGCCACTGATTACTGCCAATTGCTGACTGGTTTGCGTTAGGGATAGAAGTGGAAAGCCCACAGCCCGACGAAGGAGGTGCGAGGACTTGCAACGGATAGCCCGACCCTTGGGGAACGCCCAAAATAATCGAGTTATCATGTTTAAGCGCCGATTTTTGTCTATTTTTGCAGCGCTATGCAAGAGTTACAACTTTCAGATTGGTTGCCTACCACAAATAAAGAGGTGAAAATACGCGGATGGGATGCGCTGGATGTTATCCTGTTTAGTGGCGATGCTTATGTGGATCATCCGTCGTTTGGGCCTGCGGTAATTGGTCGTATTTTAGAAAGTTATGGTTTGAGGGTGGCTATTGTGCCGCAACCTAATGTGAATGACAATCTTCAGGATTTTGTGAAAATGGGTGCTCCAAAATTGTTTTTTGGGGTTACTGGTGGTTGTATGGACCCCATGCTTAGTAATTATAACGCCAATAAAAAGCGTAGGGATAAAGATGCATACACACCAAATGGCGATATTGGGTTTAGACCCGATTATGCGACTACGGTGTATTCTAATATTTTAAAAGAAAAGTGGCCAGATGTTCCTATTTTAATTGGTGGGATTGAAGCGTCGTTGCGGCGTGTAACGCATTACGACTATTGGAGTGATAAGCTGATGCCAACAATTTTAGAAACTTCGAAGGCTGATATGTTGGTTTATGGTATGGGTGAGCAACCCTTGCGGGAAGTGGTGCGTTTGTTGCAAAAAGGGGTGCCGTTTTCTAGTATTAATACCGTAAATCAAACAGCGATTCTTGTCGGTGAAGATGCTAAGATTCCTAAAAACAGTAATTGGGAAGATGTTGAAATTGCTTCACATGAAATCTGTTTAAAAGACAAGAAAAAATATGCGTCTAACTTTAAGGTTATTGAGCAAGAATCAAATAAGTTGGCTGCACGCCGAATTTTTCAGAAAGTTGGAGATAAGACGTTGATGATTAATCCGCCATATCCAACCATGACGGAGGAAGAAATAGATGCGTCATTTGAGTTGCCATATACGAGAATGCCACACCCAAAATATAATAAGCGAGGCCCCATTCCTGCTTATGAAATGATTAAATTTTCCATTAACATCCACCGTGGATGTTTTGGTGGTTGTAGTTTTTGTACTATATCTGCGCATCAAGGCAAGTTTATAGCATCTCGAAGTCAGGAATCTGTATTGCGAGAGGTGGATACGGTAGCGAATATGCCAGATTTTAAAGGGTATTTGTCCGATATAGGAGGACCAAGTGCGAATATGTATAAAATGAAAGGGAAAGTGCAGTCCATTTGTGATAAATGTGTAGCGCCTTCGTGTATCTCACCGGTTATTTGCAGTAATTTAGATACGTCTCACAAACCCTTAACCGATTTGTACAAAGCGGTTGATAGTCACCCGAAAGTAAAGAAATCGTTTATTGGTAGTGGAATTCGTCATGATATGTTGGTACCAGAATTTAATAAAAATGCGGACCCAAAAGAACTGGACGATTATACCGAAGAAGTTATGACGAAGCATGTTTCTGGGCGACTGAAAGTAGCGCCAGAACATACCAGCGATCCAGTTTTGAAGTTGATGCGAAAACCATCGTTTGCCTACTTCCATAAGTTTAAGGAACGTTTTGATAAGATTAATATAGCAAAGGGGTTGAAGTTGCAGTTGATACCTTATTTTATTTCGAATCATCCCGCTTGTGAAGTTGAAGATATGGCAAACCTCGCTGCTGAAACTAAGGATATGGGTTTTCAGTTAGAGCAAGTTCAAGGGTTTACACCAACACCTATGACGGTTGCTACCGTAATTTATTATAGTGGTTATCACCCATACACGCTTAAAAAAGTAAACACGCCTATTACACGAAAGGAAAAAGATGAGCAACACCGTTTTTTCTTTTGGTATAAAGATGAAAATAAGGCTTGGATAAAAAAGACGTTGAATAAACTTGGACGTCAAGATTTATTGAAAGTACTGCTTCCTGAAAAAACAGAAAAGTGGCGTAAAAATAAACCTAATGGAGAGGCTAAAAACACTTATGATGATGCTATTCCTTTTAATAAACGGAAAAATAAGGCTAAGTTTAGGAGTAAGAAGAGGCAGAGGTAGGTGCTTAACACCCCTATAGTCCCCTCAAGGGGACAATTGTTACGGCATATCTTTACGTATGTTTTTTAGTGTTTATTAGTAATAAATATTTTCAACAAGAATTTGCACTAAATTTTATTGGTTTGGAATGTCCCCTCGAGGGGACTTTAGGGGTGTTTTTCAGAGAATTGTTTCTCATATTAAGCTTAGTAGTCTGACACCCCTGTGATCCCCTCAAGGGGATATTTGTTTACGTTTAATGGTTATGTTTTTCGGTTAGTTTTAAATTATTAAAGAACTTAAAAATTTTCATTTTTGTTCTGAAGCTTAATGTTTAGATTGTCCCCTTGAGGGGACTTTAGGGGTGTTTTCTAAATGTATTTATAAAAACTATTTTGTTAATTCTTTAACCGTTTCTTCAATAACTAACAAAACACTAAACATGTTCTTTTTCACTTCATCATTTGAAAACCTTAAGAATCTAACACCATAAACCTCTAAATCTCCTTGCCTCTTGGCATCATATAAAAAACTATGGTCATGGCTTTGTCCATCAATTTCAATAGCTAAACCAATTTCATGACAATAAAAATCAACAATATAATTTAGCATAGGTACTTGCCTGTGAAATTGAACACCGTACGCACGTTGCTTTATATTTTGCCATAATAGAACTTCAGGAAGCGTGCTGTTCTTTCTAAGCTGTCTTGCGAGTTGTTTTAATTCTGGGTTGTATGGGATTATTTTGTTTCTCATATGAAGCTTAGTAGTCTGACACCCCTGTGATCCCCTCTAGGGGATATTTGTTTACGTTTAATGGTTATGTTTTTCGTTTAGTTTTAAATTATTAAAGAACTTAAAAATTTCCATTTTTGTTCTGAAGCTTAATGTTTAGATTGTTCCCTTGAGAGGACTTTAGGGGTGTTTTCTAATGCGCCTCTAACCAATTATCTCCAATATCCAAATCAACATCCAAAGGCACATCCAATTTAAAAGCATTTTCCATTTCGGTTTTAATTAATGTTTTCATGTCTTCAAGCTCCGATTTATGAACATCAAAAACCAATTCATCATGCACTTGCAATAGCATTTTGGTTTTGTAATTACCTTCTTGAAGTTTGTTATAAATATTAATCATAGCAATTTTAATAATATCGGCAGCACTACCTTGTATGGGTGCGTTTACGGCATTACGCTCTGCAGCACCACGAACCACTGCATTACGTGAGTTAATATCTTTTAAATATCTGCGTCGTCCTAAAACGGTTTGCACATAGCCATTATCGCGAGCAAAATCGACTTGCTCACTCATGTAAGCGCGCAACTTCGGATAGGTTTTGTAATAGGTGTCAATAAGTTCTTTGGATTCTGAACGGGTTAAATCGGTTTGATTGCTTAACCCGAAAGCAGAAACGCCATAAATAATCCCGAAATTTACCGTTTTTGCATTACTACGTTGTTCGCGAGTGACTTCTGGTAAAGGCACATTAAATACTTTTGAAGCGGTAGATGCATGAATATCTTCCCCGTTCTTAAAAGCCGAAATCATAGTTTCTTCTTTGCTTAAAGCGGCGATAATACGCAGTTCTATTTGAGAATAATCGGCAGCTAAAAGCGTGTAATCTTCGTTTCTAGGAATAAATGCTTTTCGCACTCGTCGTCCGCGTTCCGTGCGAATCGGGATATTCTGTAAGTTAGGATTGTTACTGCTTAAACGCCCAGTAGCAGCAACCGTTTGCATATAGTCGGTATGTACCCGACCTGTTGAAGGCTCAACCTGCAACGGTAAAGCATCAACATAAGTGCTTTTAAGTTTTGATAAACCTCTAAAATCTAGTATTTTCTGAATAATTTCGTGGTCTTTTGCTAAATAACTCAGCACATCTTCGGCAGTAGAATATTGCCCTGTTTTGGTTTTTTTTGGTTTATCAACCAATTTCATTTTATCAAATAAAACTTCACCCAATTGTTTTGGTGATGCAATATTAAATTCTTCTCCAGCGGTTTCGTAAATAGATTTTTCAAGATCAAGAATATCATTATTTAATTGTTCTGCTAAAGAATTCAGAAAATCTTTATCCAAATTAATACCTTCTAATTCCATGGCCGCTAAAACCCGAAGCAACGGAATTTCAATATCATCAAATAATTTTTGAGTGTTAGCTTCACCTAATTCTTTTTCAAAATGTTCTTTTAGTTGCAGCGTTATATCAGCATCTTCAACGGCATATTCCGTTAGTTTTTCTAAAGGAACATCACGCATTGATAATTGATTTTTACCTTTTTTACCAATCAATTCCGTTATAGAAATTGGTGTATAATTCAAATAGGTTTCAGCCAGCACATCCATATTGTGGCGCATATCCGCATTAATTAAATAATGCGCTAACATGGTATCAAACAATTTACCTTTAACTTCAATATTATATTTGGCTAAAACTTTAATATCATATTTTAAATTCTGACCAATTTTTTCAATGGTTTCACTTTCAAAAAACGGACGGAATTGCTCGATAAGTTCTTGAGCTTCCTCACGATTTTCTGGAAACGGTAAATAAAAACCTTTGCCAACGTCCCAAGAAAAAGCAATACCAACTAATTCTGCGGTTATTGGGTTTAAGCCTGTAGTTTCGGTATCAAAACAAACCGAAGTTTGATTCATTAAATTTTTGATAAATAATTTTGTTGCCATACCAGAAGCTACACTTTGATAAAAATGCGATACAGTTTTGGCGGTTTTCCTAGTAAATTCTGAAACTGTTTCTGTTTCGCTTGAAGGGTCTGCACCAAATAATGAAAATTGTCCAGCTCCAGCAAGCCCCTTTTGTCCTTCGGACGTTTTCCCCGAGGGGGAATTTTTTACGTTTTCAGTTGAAACATTTTTGGTTGAACTAGATTCAGTTTCTGTGGCGAATGTTTTTAAGAAATTATCAGTTAGTCGTCTAAATTCTAACTCCTGAAAAATGTTTTTAACGGCTTCAATATCTGGATGATCAAGTTCAAAATCTTTAGCATTAAATGTTACAGGAACATCTAGCATAATAGTTGCTAATTTTTTAGAGAGTAAGCCTAATTCGCCATTAGCTTCAACCTTCTCTTTCATTTTACCTTTCAATTGATCGGTATTTGCCAATAGACCTTCCATACTTCCAAATTCTGTAATAAATTTCTTTGCCGTTTTTTCCCCAACACCAGGTAGCCCAGGAATATTATCACTGGAATCTCCCATCATTCCTAAAAAGTCTATCACTTGCATAGGGTCGGTTACTTCAAATTTTTTCTGCACTTCAGGAATCCCCCAAGTTTCATAGCCACCACCAAAAACCGGACGGTACATAAAAATATTTTCAGTAACTAATTGTGCAAAATCTTTATCAGGAGTCACCATATAGGTTTTGTAGCCTTCTTTTTCCGCTTGACGGGAAAGTGTGCCAATAACGTCATCGGCCTCATAGCCTTCCTTTACCATGATAGGAATGTGCATCGCTTTTAAAATATTATATATATATGGAACCGCAGTTTTTATACCTTCGGGTGTTTCATCTCTGTTGGCTTTGTATTCTTCGTATATTTCAACACGGTCTGCGCTACCACCTTTATCAAAACAAACCGCTAAATGGTCTGGGCGTTCTCGTTTTATAACATCCAAAAGTGAGTTCATAAACCCCATAATGGCTGAGGTATCTTCCCCTTTGGAGTTAATTCGTGGGTTTTTTATAAAGGCATAGTAACCACGGAATATTAAAGCGTAGGCATCGACGAGAAAAAGGCGTTTTTGTTCAGACATATTTGTGTTTTGTTGAAGACTATAAAACTACAAAACTTAATTGTGGCATTGAAATGCAATTTGTAATTTTCCAAAGTAAATTTTATGATATATGAATATATTCTCGATAGCCATACATGGTGGCGCAGGAACTTTGGTAAAAGGTATGATGACACCAGAGTTAGAATCCCAATATAAACAGGCCTTAAAAGTTGCTTTAGAAAAAGGCTATATTGTTTTAGAAAAAGGTGGTTCAGCCGTTGATGCGGTTGAAAAGGCTGTAAAATTATTGGAAGATTCTCCGCTATTTAATGCAGGAAAAGGCAGTGTATTTACAGCAAATGAAACTCATGAAATGGATGCTTCTATTATGGATGGCAAAACTTTAAATGCTGGAGCTGTAAGTTTAATTACTGGTATTAAAAACCCTGTGACTTTAGCTAAAGATGTAATGGAAAAAAGTGAACATGTGTTTTTAGCTGGCGATGGTGCGATGCAATTTGCGAAAGAATTAAATTATGAAATTGAAGATGCCTCATATTTTTACGATGAATTTCGTTATAAGCAATGGTTAGAAATAAAAGATACCGATAGTTTTCAGTTGGATCATGCCACTAAAAAAGATTCAAAGTTTGGAACTGTTGGAGCAGTAGCATGCGACCAAGGAGGTAATATTGCAGCAGCAACATCAACTGGAGGAATGACTAACAAAAAATGGGGGCGTGTAGGTGATAGCCCTATGATTGGTTCTGGAAATTATGCGAATAATAAAACATGCGCCATTAGTTGTACAGGAAGTGGTGAGTTTTTTATTCGCGGGGTGGTAGCTTACGATGTGGCTTGCCTTATGGAACACAAAGGTATGTCCTTAAAAGATGCTTCAAATGAAGTTATAAATAAACGTATTCTTGAAATAAATGGTGATGGGGGTTTAATAGCTGTGGATGCTCAAGGGAATATTGCAATGCCTTTTAATACGGAAGGGATGTATCGTGCCAGTAAAACTTCAAATGGAGCGGAAGACATTTCTATTTATAAATAACAGCCCTTTAGAAAAAGTAGTCCCTTAAATCTGGGCTATAAATATTAAATGTATCTAGATTAATGCGTTAGGGATAGAAACGGCATCCTTTTTTGTGCTTAACGATAATTTTGGTTTAAAACTAAATTTAGAAACTATAGAAGTGCTTGATGAGATACTGAAATCGGAGATTCATGAATACTTTAATTTAAAATAGATAGTTATGAATAAACAAGTTCAGCACAAAAAAGATATAGCGTAAAGCCCTCCCGATAGCTATCGGGATTTAGGTAACGCCAAAAAAATAATTAAACTTTTAAATAAAAGGTGCTTCAATAGGCAGCACAGTAACCTTTCTGTTTTTAATATCGTATTGATCACTATTGGAAAGTACATGAATTATCATGTTTGTCATAGTCATAGGCGTGCCGTCTTCTAAAACTTTTTCGTTATTATGGGTTAGTTTACTGCCATCAAAAATTATGGCCATTCCTGATCCTATTACGGTACAATCATTACCATTTTTTATTATCATTCCTGTATCTTCGGCAAGACCAATTCCAATAAGTTCAGGAAATTTAGCAACGGCTTCACTTTGCCGTCCAAACCGGCCACGTTTAATAAAATGGGTGTCAATAATTAACTCAGGAATTAAACCCAAGCCTGTATACATGGTTACAGCACCTTTTAAAAAAGCTTCTTTTGGGCTGCCACCTGCAATCATTTCGTTGGTCATAGCCATGGCACCTGCACTTGTTCCAGCAATTACAAATCCGGCTTCGTTTTTATAACGATCAAGCATAATATTATGAATGGAAGTTGCGCCAATATAGTTTGTGATTTTTGATTGATTCCCTCCAGAAAACATAATACAATTTGCAGATTTGATTAAATCAATAGCACTTTTTTTCTCAGAATCTTTTTTGCTTCTTATATCAAGAACATGTACATTTTTACATCCTAATTTTGCAAAAGCCTTTATGTAATTTTCGCCAACTTCTACAGGAATACTTGATGCTGTTGGAATGACAACTATTTTGGCACCTATTCCACCAGCTTCATTAACCACATGGAATAAGATACCCTCGTCAATAAATTCCAGAGTATATAATTCACTGTCTTGTATACCTTTATCTTCATTTCCTCCTATAGGAATAAGTGTTCCCTTTATCTGCTGCATTGTAAATCTTTCTTGTCGATTGAATATGGCGTAAAAATAAACTAATTTTTTTATTGAACTCATCTTGACTTTTTCTATTTCCTAAAAAATGGCTAAAATTTGCTCATATTTCAGTTATTTTCTCAGTCGTAGCGATGCTATGACTTTCAAAAATAGTTTCATCTAAACAATTTTTATCTCATTTTCGGTTAAAAACAAAAAGTCAAGATGAGTTCATTGAAAAACCCTTATATTTATAATCTTTCACATAAAAAATAGCTTAATGAATATACGAAGTATAAATGCAATGCGAGGACCAAATTATTGGTCTGTAAGACGACAGAAATTAATTGTAATGGTTTTAGACCTTGAAAAGATGGAGGAATTACCGTCTAATAAAATTCCAGGTTTTAGCGAACGCTTAAAGCAAATGTTTCCTAGTATGTATTCGCATCGCTGTTCTGAAGGGTGTGAAGGCGGATTTTTTATGCGTGTTGATGAAGGCACATGGATGGGACATATTATCGAGCACATTGCCTTAGAAATACAAACGCTTGCGGGCATGGATACTGGTTTTGGAAGAACGAGAGGTTATGGTGAAGATGGCGTATATAATGTGGTTTTTTCATATGTAGAAGAATCTGTTGGGCGCTATGCAGCAAAAGTTGCCGTTGCTATTTGTGAGGCACTCATAGCTGCCAAGGATTATGATATGGACGATGATATTCAGCACATGCGAGAACTGCGTGAAAAAGAACGTTTAGGACCAAGTACAGGATCTATAGTTGAGGAAGCTGAAGCCAGAGGAATTCCTTGGATTAGGCTGAATAAATACTCACTATGCCAATTAGGATATGGTGCAAATCAAAAACGAATTCAAGCTACGGTTACCAGTGAAACCAGTAGTATAGGAGTTGAATTAGCTTGCGATAAGGAAGATACAAAATACCTATTAGAACAAGCTGAAGTCGAGGTGCCAAAAGGCGAAATTATTCGTCGTGAAAGTAGTTTGGAAGAGGCTTGTAGATATGTGGGTTATCCATTGGTGATTAAACCTGTAGATGGAAATCATGGACGAGGAATTACTGTTGATATTCAAAATTACGATGATGCACTCGAAGCTTTTAGACAAGCAAAAGATAGTTCGCGCAATGGTGTTATTATTGTTGAAAAATATATAACTGGAGATGACTACAGGCTGTTAGTTATAAATAACAAACTTGTAGCTGCTGCCATTAGAACTCCAGCACATGTTGTTGGAGACGGAGCGTCTACCGTAGATCAACTTATAGCAAAGGTTAATTTAGATCCAAGGCGTGGTTACGGTCATGAAAATGTATTGACACAAATTACTATTAATGATTTAACTAAAACCATTATCAAAGATGCAGGTTATACTTTGGATTCAGTACTAGAAGAAGGTGAACGCCTTATTTTGAAAGATACGGCGAATCTTAGTACGGGAGGAACAGCCGAAGATATAACAGATATAGTGCACCCCGCAAATGTATCGATGGCGGAGCGTATTTCTAAAATTATAGATCTAGATATCTGCGGTATAGATATTATGACTACGGATATTTCCAAACCATTATCTGAAACTGGCGGTGCTGTTTTAGAAGTTAATGCTGGACCAGGTTTTAGAATGCATTTAGCGCCTACATCAGGATTACCACGTAATGTGGCAGCCCCTGTAATCGATAAATTATTCCCTAGACAAGGCGATAATGGGCGGATTCCAATTATTGCTATAACTGGAACAAATGGGAAGACAACAACATCACGTTTAATTGCTCATATTGCCAAAATGAAAGGCTATCGCGTAGGCTATACGACTAGTGATGGCGTTTATATTCAAAATAGATTACTGATGTCTGGAGATTGTACAGGACCATCAAGTGCAGAATTTGTTCTAAAAGACCCTACGGTAAATTTTGCGGTTTTAGAATGTGCCAGAGGTGGTTTACTTCGTGCCGGCTTAGGTTTTAAGAACTGTGATGTTGGTATAGTAACTAATGTTGCAGCAGATCATTTAGGGTTAAAAGGAATACATACTGTAGAACAACTGGCAAAAGTAAAAGGCGTAATTCCTGAAACTGTTTTACCAGATGGGTATGCTATTCTGAATGCAGATGACGACTTAGTTTACGATATGCGAAGAAGTGTTAATTGTAATGTGGCACTGTTTTCTATGGATGAAAATAACCCTAGAATAAAAGCTTTGCAACGCCTTAACGGCGTGACAGCAATTTATGAAAACGGATACGTTACTATTTGCAGAGGTGAATGGAAAATGCGAATCATGAAGGTAGAGCATATTCCATTAACGTATGGCGGTAAAGCAAAATTTATGATTCAGAACGTACTAGCTGGAATTTTAGCGGCTCACGTTCAAGGTATTAGTATAGAGGATATGAAAGCAGGTTTGGAAACTTTTATTCCATCAGCAACTCAAACACCGGGGCGATTAAATTTATTTAAATTCAATGACTTCACAATTCTTTTAGATTATGCACATAATCCAGCGGGCATGCGCGCGCTTCAAAAATTCACTGAAGAATTAGATGCGACGATAAAGGTTGGAATTATCGCTGGTATTGGTGACAGACGTATTGAAGATAATAATGAAATGGGTGGTATAGCAGCAGAAATGTTTGATGAAATTATTATCCGTCAGGACAAACAGTTAAGAGGTAAAACTGAAGAAGAACTCATCAAAATGCTCAACGACGGTATTAAAAAGAAAGATCCAAATAAGAAAACAACTATCATACCTTCTGAAAAAGAAGCCATTACCTATGCTGTTAAAAATGCAGTAAAGGGATCTCTTATTGTGCTTTGTAGCGATGTTATTCCAGACGCTTTGGATTTGGTTCAGAAATTGAAAGAACAAGAAGCTAAGGGAAAGTTAGTGTTCGATGATTAATATGATAAATTTTTCTTTAACAATTCCATAAGAAAAAGGGCATTATTATTCATTAACTTTACCGTTAAAAATTAGTATGCTACGTTGGGTTCTTTTTATTATAGTTTACACACTTATTGCTATTTATGGTTTTCAAGCTATAAAATCAGTAACCAAAAGTTCTTGGGTTTATTATCTGTTTTTTGGAATAGCCATAATAATTGCAGGTAATTTTTTATTTCAGTTTTTAGCATCTTCAGAAGGGCGTGTTTTGAGTCCTGAAAAAAGTTATGCCTTTGGATTTTTATTGGCATTTATGTCTTTTGGTTTGGTGATTATTCCTATATTATTAGGTGAGGATATTATCAGATTCATTTTAGGTCTGTACGATAAGTTGGTAACCACAAAAGAATCTTTTTATATCCCATCAAGACGCAAGTTTATAAGTCAAGTAGCGTTAGGTTTAGCGGCGATTCCTTTTACATCACTGTTGTACGGTATGTATCGGGGAAAATATAGATTCAGGGTTTTAAACTACACTCTACATTTTGAAGATTTACCAGAAGCTTTTGATGGGTACAGAATCACTCAAATCAGCGATATTCACTCTGGAAGTTTTGATAACAAAGAGAAAATAGAATACGGCGTTAATTTAATAAAAGAACAAAAGTCGGATGTTATTTTGTTTACTGGCGATATGGTGAATAATAAATCCTCTGAAATGAAAGATTGGAAGGATTTGTTTGGCACTTTAAAAGCTAAAGATGGTGTGTTTTCTGTTTTAGGAAATCACGATTATGGAGACTATGTAGATTGGCCATCATCAGATGCAAAAGCTCAAAATTTGGCAGACTTGGTTGAATTGCAAAAAGAAATGGGTTATGATGTCCTTTTAAATGAAAGTAGATTTATCGAGAAAAACGGACAACGTATTGCTATTGTAGGCGTTGAAAATTGGGGTGCTGGTGGATTTAAAAAAGCAGGCGACTTAAAAAAAGCAGCCGCAGGCATTAAAAAAGATGATTTCAAAATACTAATGAGTCACGATCCATCACATTGGGAAAAAGAAGTCATTCAAGACGATTATCATTACCATTTAACACTGAGCGGGCACACCCACGGCATGCAGTTTGGTATTGAAATACCAGGATGGATTAAATGGAGTCCCGTAAAATGGCGTTACAAATATTGGGCAGGAATTTATAAAGAAATGGGGCAATACATCAATGTAAACAGAGGCTTTGGGTATTTAGGCTACCCAGGTCGGGTAGGCATTTGGCCAGAAATCACAGTTATTGAACTCAAAAAAGAAACAAAACAGGCTTAAAGGGTTACTATTGTTGCGATTACGGCTATTTTGCTTATATTTATAATATTGAAACCATCAACCACTATAAAGCATTGGTTTTCAAATCGAAAAAAAATTGTAGGTTTGTTAAACTACAAGTTGACTTAAAACTTTAAGATATGTCAAAATTTGGAGAACTTATCGATGTTGAAATTCCAGTTCTATTAGATTTTTTTACTGAATGGAATGAACAATCAACCGCTATGCACGCTGTACTTCGCGATGTTGCTGCTGCACTTGGAGATAAAGCCAAAGTGATTAAAATAGATGTTGAAAAAAATCAAGAATTAGCCGAAGCTTTACGTGTAAAAGGCCTGCCAACTTTAATTGTTTACAAAGACGGCGAAATGAAATGGCGTCAAAGTGGCGAGCAAGATGCCAATACACTTATAGGTATTATTCAGGAATATATCTAAAAATTAAAATATTAGGCCGGTAGGCAGGTTACCACAATCCCTAAAGTAGCTATCGGGAGGGCTTTACGCTATATCTTTTTTGTGCTGAACT